>Ga0131853_10000667_pt1 | contig 61782 bp, 55 predicted proteins | sample TergutLab28metaG_FD_92764 | JGI IMG/M metagenome (GOLD analysis project Ga0131853, IMG submission 92764) | Labiotermes labralis P1 segment gut microbial communities from Petit-Saut dam, French Guiana - Lab288 P1 (version 2) (version 2) | ecosystem: Host-associated > Arthropoda: Insects >...
AATAAGCATCCTCTAGAATTTGCATGGCTTCGCTTGAATATATCTTCATTGTAACGCCTATGGTGATTTCCAGCTCTAATTGTCTGTCCTCTCCGTCGCTGTCAGAGCGTACCTGGACATATTCATCTAAAATCTGCAAACTGACATCGGCGAACATATCCTCTTGAGCGTCGTTTATATCAATGTGACTGTTAAAGGGGATTTCATGCTCAATAAATTCTATGAGCCGCTCGTCATTGTCTCCTCGATATAAGGTAGTCAGTAGCAAGTCTCCTGTTAGAGAAACCCTGCCGGCACTTATGCGTACATCCTTATTGATGATAGCAGAAGAAAACTGCAACACCTCACGGATATTGGGCTTGTTAGAGGGTATGCTGATCTGATCCTTGATGGTAAATCGATCAGATTTATTTTCTACGGTTCGATTTATGTTTAGATGCGTCTTTAATAATTGATTTTCCGGTATATCATGGATATGTACGACCATTTCATGGACATCGGAACGTTCTGCTTGGACAGTGATATTAACAATAGCGCGATAGTTCAGCTTCCTGTCATTAAGCATCTTATAGTCGATATTGACCAAATCGGCCTTTGCAGTAACCCAATGATCCTTAGTAACCCCTTCCATATTGACAAAATCATCTAGTGGAGATGTTAAAATCATGGTATGTACCGGCTTTTCTGCGGTTTTTGCGATATATAGCACTGAGATGTTTAACTGGCCAATAAAATTGACCCTGTCGGCGGATACCTCCAATCGCTCAATGATAATTTTAGGCTCCGTCTGCAGCAGCAGCGACATATCCGGTTTTATATCCGGGACAATTATATCTCCTTCCAACAGTATTTGAGTGCTTTCTTTGCCTACACTTTGGTCTAAAAAAATCTTTTCTCTTACTAACTCGTTGGCCATATAGAGCCCCTCCTGTCACCTAATGCATTATATGTTTACAACATAAAAAAACTCCGACACATAAAAATTATATGCCGGAGGATTATATTCAATGCATTATTTTTTGGTTAACTATTCACAGAGGGTTATTTCAACTGTGTTTGTGAGTACATCGGTATAACTAAATGACAATTTACGAGATGTGTCGGGACCTTCGCTAAGCTGAATAGTGAAAATGCTGGGGTATACATTGGTAACTACGCCACGATTAACGACAGACTTATGCCGTCCTTTATTGGTTTCAAGCTGCACTTTGCTGCCGATAATTTTTTGGATATCCTTGCGTACATGTAATACATCACTTCGCTCAAACAAATCGGTCACCTCACTCATAAATAGTCATCCATAAACAATACCCGATTAGTGTACCACCTTATTTGGCAAAAGTCAAGAATTGTAACACAGACAAAAAGTAATTGTCAATATGTGTAAGAAAAAATTTACGAAAAATTTGCGGAAAATTTACAATTTCTCAATTTTTTATCTTTCAAACCAAGGATCTTCCACCGGATAAGAGGCGAAAGTAATATTGCCATCATCGTCAATGCTATAGGCTATTAAACTTAAAATCTGGTCGAAAAAAGATATGGGCACATAGGTCCGGTCGACTATGATTTCCGGCGCAACTTCCAGTGAACGTGTGAAACGATGTTCCCATACATAATCATTGTATCCGGGAGTCAGTTCAATAATTAACTCATCGTTGTAATATATAGAAGCACGATTGGTTTCGTTATTCCAGGTTAAAACATAACCTAAATCTTCGACTATATGCAGGGGTATCATCTTGAGATTAAAGGCCGAACGGATATGCAGTGCGTCTGCGGAGAGTGTCACCGTTTTTATGTTGCTTAGACGCAAAGATAAAGAAACTATACCTTCGTAACCGGGTGCCAGTTGAAATTCGTCAAACCAAAAAGTAATCTCTCTATTGGTTATAGAAAAAGCTTGATCTTGCTGCATACCGGTAAAAGCGGGATTATAATGATCGGGATTTCTGCGGATCATTTCTAACAATAGTCTATCAGCAAGTTGAACTACATACGGCCCTACAACATCTGATGCAGATACTAATGCACCGGTGTGTACGTTGAAATTGATGGATATGACCTCTGTTTTAGAAGAGGCAGCAGTTGCGGTGGATTTTAAAAGGATGGACATATGCGGAGCAGAAAAATAAATTTCGTAGTCAAAGGTAAGTACGCGTGCTCGTCCTTCGCGTGCTCTGGTTATTTTGTCGTCTATTACCTGTTCTATTTCGGTATTGATTCTGGATTGGATTGCGCTTGCATTTGCATTTAAAGCAGGAATACGGCCTTCCATTTCCAGGCCTTCTTCCCGGGTGGCAATTTCGTCGTATTCTATCATATCATCAGGCCAAGACACCGTCTGCATATACACAGGAAAATTACTGGCATATGTACGGGATGCGGCCGATGCGTGAGTAAATGCGCTTAGCAGAAGTGCAATGCCTAGCACAGGGATTATGGAAAACCAAGAGGGCACTTGTATACAAAAAAACTTCAACCCAAACACCTCTTTTTCTATTAAAAATAAGCTGCTTTCTATTGTTACATTTGCATCGGCAAAATGCAATTACAATACTGTTACAATTGAAATGTTCATAGGAAGTTTTTTGGCGAATGGATAGCGGCATTGGGTCAGTATAATAATCCATAATTTGATTGACAACCTAAGAACAATTCTCTATATTTGATTAGAGGGTGTTTGCAGGAGTGACTGTGGCATATGACGGATGTTCCTTGATTTACATTTGATTGGAGATTACTTTAATGATTGGTGCAATAAGAACTTGGATAATTATAGCTGTACTTGGAGCCGGATGTGTTGGTGCTGCGGGATTATATGGTCCTCATCTCATGAAAAATATGTTTCCTCAGTTTTTTATCGCACGGGCAGCGGTTAATTTGACCCGAGAAGTAACGATAAATACTGACACATTGCAAGCTATTCCGTCTATGATAGAAGAGATACGCCATAATTCGTGGCGGCAGGAGATGACCGTAGGGATTGATCGCTTAGAAGGCGACTTTATCTCAAATATTGATCCGACTATACTGGCTGTGGCACCGATGCTTTCCCTAAATAATATAAGCCGATGGGACAACACCCGTGAGGCATTTGCCTCGGAGCTGATTTTGCAAATGGCTGCAACGACAGTTGCCAGTGTCGATCTGCATCTTGAACGGGAGCTGATTGCCGTTTATATACCCATGTTATTTGACTTTAGTATCACGACAGATCCGCGTCATGTAGGCAGCGATTGGGATAGTTCTGTGTTAGGAAGTATCGTTTCTCCGGGAATGATTGATGATCAATTGTTTTATCAGATATACGAAGAGATATTATTTGAATCAGGAGAGGAAATTGATTTTACAAAGTTTGCAGACTCATTGATAGAGCTTGCCAGGCATATAACGTTTGAATATTCGGGCAGACAAACACCGGATGATATTGGCCGAGTGGTGGATGTATATTATTTGACTATACCGGCAAATTACGCAGAAACCAGTATGGATATTATTGTACCGGGTACAAGCTTTACAGATGATTTGAAACTTATAGTATATATAGATGGCAGCCGGATCATCGGTGTAGATATTGAGGCCTGGCTGAGTATAGATCGTATTCAATTTGCAAAAAGTAGTTATTTTCGTTTCCCGGAAGCCAGCCATGTCCAATTTGAGATTGTGATATTAGAAGGTTTAGATCTGATGTATAGTGTTGATGGGTATTTGGATTTTCATGAAGGAGCAGGATATCAAGCCGCATCCTTTGATATAAATCTTGTAAGGTCCCATGATCTTTTGTCCAGTGTGTTAACATTTCCTACAGTTGCCGGTGCTAAGGGCCGTGTGCAATGGTTTCCGCAGGATCATCGCATAGCGGCTGATGTTAACCAGTTAAGCGTATCCTGGCAGGACAATATGGTTTCGGTGAATGTCCGATATCTCATTTATAGCGACAATGAACCTGTCATTTTTGATAAAAATAACGCACGGCCATTGACAGATTTGAATATATTTGATCTACTAGGAGTGTACGCACGATTTGAGAGTTCACCTTTGGGTGGGCTGCTTGGCAGCTTGCTGCCGTAATAGAAATAAATTCTAAAGATAGAGGCGCGGTGTACATGAGTAAGCATATAGATGCGTGGCAAGCGTGTGTGATATATGCTGAAAGGGTCCGCCGCCGAAGAGAAGCGTTCTGCCAGGCGCTTGCTTTGGGTGTAATGGCGAAAGCCTTGCAACTGTCATTCTATGTATAATGTAGGATGAAGCGCTATCGGTGTAAAAGTTGTACTTATTTTACCCGGCGCAGGCCGGGTTTTTTACGTCATAGTGAATTAGCTTAAATTGATTTTTAAGTGAACTCACTGATAAAGGAGGATACTTTATGTCTATTTTTATTGGTTCGGGTGTGGCTTTATGCACTCCATTTTTTGAGGATGGTAAATTTAATCCTGAGGTTTACCAAAAGTTGATTCGCTTTCAAGTAGAAAACGATACGGATGCTATCATCGCATGCGGGACCACAGGAGAAGTTTCTACCCTTAACAATGATGAGCATGTAGAAGTGGCTCGCACAGCAGTAGAAACTGTCAAAGCAGGATCGCGAAAAATTCCCGTTATCTCCGGAGCAGGAGGCAATGATACCCGCAATATTATCGAGCTTGGTAAGAAATTGCAAAAAGTAGGAGTAGATGGCCTTATGGTGGTTACACCATATTACAACAAGACATCGCAACGCGGATTGGTAGAGCATTTTTCTATGATTGCCGCCGCTGTAGATTTGCCTATTATCTTGTATAACGTTCCTGTGCGTACGTCTCTCAATATGCTGCCTAAAACCTTATACGAACTCTCTAAAATAGATAATATCAAAGGGGTAAAAGAAGCCAGCGGTGACATTGTTCAAATAGCTGAAGTTATCGAACGCTGTGGTGATGATCTGGATGTATACTGTGGTAATGATGATCATGTGGTGCCGGTACTTTCCTTAGGAGGGAAGGGTGTTATCTCTACGATCGCCAATATTGCCCCTCGGCAAATGCATGAGTTAATCATTAAATATTTTGAGGGTGATGTAAAAGGTAGCGCAAAGATGCAGCTTGAAATGTTGGGTCTAATCAGAGCGTTGTTTGCGGATGTTAACCCTATGCCGGTAAAAGAAGCTGTTAATTTGCTGGGCTTTGAAGCTGGCCCCTGCAGGCGGCCATTGACAAATATTGATGATGGGTTAAAAAATGAATTGATCGCACAGATGAAGAGATACGGACTTATCTAGGAGATATTATGACTAAGATTATTTTAAATGGTTGCATGGGCAAACTGGGCAGTGCCATACTGGCTATGGCGCAAAATAGTCAGGATTGCGAAATCGTGGGAGGCATTGATATAACCGGAAGCGTAAATGGTATGACTTTTCCTACTTACACTAACCTGGATTATTGTGACAGGGATGCTGATGTGGTGGTGGATTGTTCTGTTGTAGAAGCGATTCCGTCTCTGCTTAATTTTGGGGTCGGGCGGCAGATTCCGCTGGTTATATGTACTACGGGTCTTTCTCAAGAATTGATGGAGGCAGTAAAAGCAGCATCGGTAAAGGTGGCGGTGCTGCAATCTGCCAATATGTCTTTGGGTATTAATCTGCTGGTAAATATGGTTCAGCGAGCGGCAAAATTGTTGGATGATTCTCAATTTGATATTGAAATTATCGAAAAGCATCACAATCAAAAGGTGGATGCCCCCAGCGGGACCGCTTTGGCATTGGCCGACGCCATTAACATGGCGTTGGATCATAAGATGGAATATGTGTATGATCGTTCTCAGGAACGTAAAAAGCGCATGGCTAAAGAGATAGGGCTCCATGCGCTGCGTGGCGGTACCATTGTAGGGGAACATTCCGTTATCTTTGCCGGCAGTGACGAAGTGATTGAGTTTAATCATCAGGCGCTTTCTAAAGATGTGTTTGCGGTAGGGGCGTTAAAAGCTGCAAGATTTATGTGTGGCAAACCGCCGGGTTTTTATACGATGCAGGATATTATTGATGCGATTTAATTGATTTATAGTTCGTTTGTAGGCCTATAACTTTGCTTGCAATCTGTAGCCTGTGTTTATTACAATCACAGGCTCTTAATTTCTTCCAACCAAGCGGTGCAGGCCGCGTCACTTGGCATTTTCCAATCTCCTCTTGGAGAAAGGCTAACTGACCCAACCTTAGGGCCATCAGGTAAACAGCTGCGCTTAAATTGTTGGGTAAAAAAGCGTTGATAAAATATTTGCAACCATTTTAAAATCTCCTGAGAATCGTAATTACCTTCAAAAGTAGTACATGCCAGTCTAAATATTGCGGTGGGGCGGCGTCCCCACCGTATAATATGATATAGGAAAAAATCATGGAGCTCGTAGGGACCCACAATATCTTCCGTATGCTGGCTGATGTTTCCGGCTTTTGGGGACAACAATTCCGGGCTGATTGGTGTGGATAGGATATCCGTAAGCACTTCCGTTAATTGGGCGTTGTCCCAGGTATCCGCAACATATTTTACAATATGGCGCGCCAGCGTTTTTGGCACACCGGAATTGACCCCGTACATACTCATATGATCTGCATTATAGGTTGCCCAACCCAATGCCAGCTCCGATAATCCCCCGGTTCCGATGACCAAGCCGCCTTCTTGATTAGCCAAATCCATCAATACCATAGTGCGCATACGGGCCTGAGCATTTTCAAAAACCACATCTTCTTTTTCCGGCGGATGGCAGATTTCCTTCAAATGTTGTTTTACGCTTTGTGTGATGTCAATTTCTCTGCAGGTTATGCCTAAAGCTTTACATAGCCGGTGGGCATTGAGCCTGGTTCGCTCTGTGGTGCCAAAGCAGGGCATAGTCACTGTCAAAATATCAGATGCGGGTTTTTCTATCATTTTGCAAGCCTTTACTGAAGCCAAAAGAGCTAGGCTGCTGTCTAAGCCTCCGGAGACGCCTAATATTAGCGTTCGACTATGGGTGTGCTCAACACGCTTTGCCAGCCCTGCGGCTTGGATATTTAAAACCTCTTCGCAACGGGCTTGCCTTTTTGGCTCATCTTTGGGAACAAAGGGGGCAGGATCGACAAAACGGGATAGAGAAGGGCACTGGGTATCCAGTGAAAAGTGTATCGGAAGATAATCGTCGCTATTGGTTGGGAATGAGGTTATCCGGCGTCTGTCATGGGAAAGAGCGGAAAGATCTATTTCGGATACTGCCCATCCATCTCCAAAAGGCGAAGATTCTTGTAAAATGGTGCCGTTTTCGCAAATGATATTGTGGCCGGAAAACACCATATCAGTGGTACTTTCGCCATAGCCGGCGTTTGCATACACATATCCGCACAAAAGGCGGGAAGATTTATCGGATAATGCTGAGCGCCTTTTAGCGGCTCGACCGGCGATTTCACAGTTGGCAGCAGGGTTAGCTATGATTGCAGCCTCAGTTGCTTTGTGACGGATATTGGGCGGTTGCGGTGACCGCAAGTTGCCGCCGATTTCTATGGCTACAGTAAAATCCGGTAGACTTTGGCATTGAAACAGTAGATCGGTGCCGAAAAAGGCTTCTTGATCATCAAAAAAAGGAATAAATGACATATTAAAAGGCGCGATTGCAAAATATCGTGATTCGATTAAACCTTCGTCATTGGAATGATGCGTTTTTGGTACAAAGCCAAGTAATTGTCCTTTACAAAAGACTGCGGCCACATTGTAGAGATTATTGCCATGGGCAAGAGGGAAACCGGCTACTACCAGGACATTGTAATCCGCACTTTCTTTGACTAAATAATGCAAAGCGTCCTTGGCGGCATCAAGTAAGGTATCCTGTAAAAATAAATCCCCACAAGTATACCCGGTGATACAAAGTTCCGGTAGGCACAGTAGTTTAACCTGTTCTTGGTCGGCTTTTTTAATTAACTCTAGAATTTGAGCTGCATTATAAGCACAGTCTGCTACTTTAATAACAGGGGTAGCGGCGGCTACACGAATATATCTATCAAACACAAAATCAACACCTTTCTTGATAACGGCGACAATTTAACCAGTGTGCAAATTTCTTACAGTAGTCCTCTAAAGCCACTTTAATGTATGACATTATTATAAGTGTCTATACTTGTATTTTCAATACACTTGTACGTATGGTATACTCTCAATAAGTTGTAGGCAATCTGTTTTATAGAAACCAATATTTGTCACCCGGACAATTAAACTAAGGAGATGAAGATTATGCTGCCTAAAGTTGATTTTTGCGGAGCAGAGATATCACGGCTTATTGTAGGAGGAAATACAATAAGCGGGACCTCTCACATATCTGCAGAGTTAGATGCCGAGATGGAAGATTATTTTACTACGCAAAAAATAAAGGATATGCTATTTCGCTGTCAGGAGCATGGGATTAATACCATGCAGATGAGAGGCGATAAGCATATCATGAGACTGATACGGGAATTTCGCCTGGAAGGCGGAAATATGAATTGGATCGGCCAAACCGCTCGCGAAATGATGTCTTTTGAAGGTAACGCTAATCTCATGGCATCGTATAAGCCGGCATTGATGTACCTCCATGGTTACTCAACAGATGAGCTGTTTAAAGACGGAAATATTGATGAGATTAAACGTTGTCTCGGATTGCTCAGGAAAACAGGAGTTCCTGTTGGACTTTGTACGCATATGCCTGAGGTTATAGAATACTCGGAAATGCATAAATGGGATATAGATTTTTATATGTGTAGTATTTACAATATTATGGTGCCGGAGCGCCAGGCTCAAGGGGCGATAGTAGGCAACGAAGATCCTATGTTTGTGGACTCGGATATTCCTTTAATGTATGAAGCAATCCGCAGCGTAGATAAACCATGTCTGGCTTTTAAAATTTTGGGATCAACCAGACGTTGTGGAAGTCAGGAAGAAGTGGCTGCGGCTTTTAAAGAGTGTTTTACTTCTATTAAAGCAGGAGATGCCGCCATAGTTGGGATGTATCCTAAAGAGATAGATCAAGTGGCTTTAAACGTTAAATATGTTTTGGATGCGTTATCTAAATAGTCAGTTTACAAGAATACAACGCGTGTTTGTATGAAGACATAATGAAAGGGCTGCAGCCTTGGGAAACTTCAAAAGCTGCAGCCCTAATTTTTTGAAAATGATGAAACTTAATTTATAGTGAATTAAGTTTCGCAATAGCATACTACCAATAATATTTGGCCTGTTCCTCATCGGGGATGGACTCCCATTTTTCCATTACCCTTTTTGCGTCCTCTATTGCATGGTTTAACTTATACTCTTTGTACTTTGACATAACACAGGGAGCCTGATCCGTTATCTCGTTGTAAACCTGGGGTCTTCTGGCCAACAATTGTCTGGCTTTGATACTGGGGACTCCGGAAAAATAACTGTTGAAATGATACGGCTCTATCATATTGTAATCCGGCTCAAACTCCACAGTCAGCAGTTCCTCTGTCAACACATCGGATTCCGCGATAATATTTCCAAAATTATCAATGACCATGCTTCGTTCTTGTTCGCGGCCTTGGATAACTTTGGCTACTATCAGATAAACAGAATTTTCTGCGGCTCTCACGCGCATAAATGACTCGCCTACAATAGGCTTGCCTTTACCCATGGTTCCCCAGCCCTGTGTTTGATGGATGATAATATCAGCGCCGTTTAACGCAAGCATCCTACAGGATTCCGGAAAAATCATATCATAACAAATAGCAAAGCCGATCTTGCCTATATCCGTTTCAATAACATTAAAAGTATCACCGGGAACAGCTCTCCAGTTTTCCGAATCCGCAAGATGGACTTTTCGGTATTGTCCTAAGATTTCGCCGTTTCTTCCATATACTGTTGAGGTGTTGTAGATATCTCCGTTATGTTCTTCGTAATTGTTTGTGGCAATAAGCATAGAATACTGCTTTGCCAGACTACTCATCTGTTCCCGTATTTGCTTGTAGGTGTGCTTGACGATGGATGCAAATAGTGGATTGTCGAAATCGCGAACATATAGACCGCTATTAATGAAGTCTTCGTGGGTGCAAACTAAATCTGACCCGGCCTGTCCGGCTTTTTTTACATACTCTAGGGTTTTATTAATATTGTCGTTAACATAGGCCAAAGCCGCAGATTCCGAAAAATTATTGCTTCCGGGCGAAGCCTCATGAGGCACATCTAGATATTCGGTATGGATTACCGAAACTTTGATTTTTTTCACGATTATCCCTTCTTTCGATACAGCGCTCAAATTTGGTTTGTTGATTATGCCATAAAATCAAGCATTTGCGGTCTAACTTCGTGACGTAAATAGCCTCTGTGCAGGTATGTGTAAATTTCTCTTATACTGGTCCGGCCCAACATTTTGCGGCCGTTAACGGTATGGCCGCCGGCAACGTGAGGCAGTAACATTACATTTTGAAGTTTTCTGAAAGGATGATCAATTGCAGGAGGTTCTGGGTCTGTAACATCTAAACATGCAAAAAAGCGGCCGGTTTCTAATTCTTTTAATAGAGCGGCTTCGTCAACAAGCATTCCCCGTGCTGTGTTTATAAAAAATGCGCCGTCTTTTATGAGATGGGCGTTATCTTTATTGATCATATGTCGGCAACTTTCAAGAGGTGGGGCATGTAGTGTTAAGACATCGCTCTCGGCTATCAGCGTATTTAAATCTGCTTTACGACAAACTCCTAATTCGTCAACTTCGATATCTGAAACCAGGGGATCGTAAAGACTGATATTACAGTTAAAAGGTTTGAGTATTTTTATGGTTTCTCTACCCACGTTAGAGGCACCTACCACGCCGACATTGAGTCCGTCAAGCCTACGGGTGACAAATAAAGAAGCCTCGCCGCCGCTCCATTCCCCAGCTCTGGTAGATTGGGATAAAACCAGCGCACCCTTCATTACAAACAGTATGTAACTGAGTACTGTTTGGGCCACGTCTTCGGCTATAACCGGTGCATTGCTGGTAAGACGACGACCGGAATCCCAAAAATTACTTGGAACCATATGTTTAATGCTTCCGGCGGCATGTGCCATTAATTTTAGATTAGGAACAGAGTTTATCAGTTCTTCTGTCAGACTTGGTGTACCCCAGCATGTTATACATGCATCGGCATCTTTGAGTATTGTTTCCATAAATGGCAGTGTCATTTCGTCGGGAAGATCTTCAATGGGGTTAACTTCCGCAAAGGATTTTAAAAATTCGTAATCCTTTTGATCCAGTACACTGTAGGCCATTTTTTTGTTTAACGCAATGGCAACGCGAAACCTTTTTTGTGACATAATTGTCCCCTTTCGTTTTTAAAGGATGATATATTTTAAATGACTTCCTTTACCGATTGACGTATTACCAAAGACGATGGGATTTGTATTAAATAATTGCGGCCTTCTCTTTCACCGATATACGCGGTGATTTTTTCAACGGCTATCTCGGCCATCAGTGCAATATTAACCGCTACAGTGGTTAATCGTGGGTACACGTGTTCCGATTGTAAGATGTTGTCAAATCCCATAATGCTTATTTGTTTTGGGATGGATATGTCTCGTTCTTTTAAAGCATCTATGGCACCGATAGCCATCATATCACTGCAGCAAAAAATAGCTGTGGGCCATTCGTCGGCTGCGACAGTGTCCAACATATCAAATATTGCATTACGCGCGCCGTCAAAAGTCCAGTTGCCCTCCATAATATAACGAGAATCTATGTCTAATCCCATATCATACATGGCAAGGTTATAACCTTTAAGCCGCTCGTGGGTAGAAAAATATTCTTTATTGCCCGTAATGATACCGATTTTTCGGTGTCCTTGGCTTTGCAGATATTTTACTGCTTCGTAGGAGCCGCGCTCATCTTCCGGTACTATGCACATCATGCCGTCGAAGCGATGATTAATACAGATAGCGGGAAGCTTCATTTTGGCACATTGTTCTAATATATGCTGAGGGATATAACTGACAAATACTATCCCCGCAAAGGTGTTTCCGTTAATTAGGCTATTGAGGTTTGACTGCTCATCTAAAACCGAGTAAAACAGCGAATACCCATTAAAACGACATTCCTGTTCGATAGCGTGAAAGAGATGGGAATTGAATGCGCTGGGATTATTTTTAATGTCATTGGCATTATTGGACATGACAAATAGTATATTTTTTAAATCGGCTTGGTTGGGATTAATCAACGAACTGGGGGATCTTACAAATGAGCCTAAACCCGGGCGTTTTTCCAGCAAACCATCGGCTACAAGCAGCTCTAATGCTTTTCTTACGGTGACACGATCAACACTATAGGTCTCGCAAAGTTCTCGCTCAAAGGGAAGTTGCTCGGCATCTTTATAATCCAGATTTAAGATTTTATCTTTGATATCTTCATAAATCATCCGGTAAAGTAGTGTTTTGTTTTTCTTTTTTACTGCCGTCTCTTTTTTTTCATGCATGTCGTCCACTTGCTTAACTCCTTTTTGTATAAATAAAACCACATGTTGCATACATGATAGTTTATAAAGTTGGTTATGTCAATAGGGGTAGGCAGAGGGTTTGGAGTATTTCATTGTTGACAAAAATGTATGTAAAAACATATACTGCGGCTAATTGAAAATACCGGCAGATTAAAGGAGGATGACAATGCAAGTTCAGCTAAAAAACAACTGGGACGAAACGTTGCAGCGCTTTGACGCATGGTTTCACAACAAACCAACCGATCGGCCTCTTATCAATGGGTGGGTACATAGCAACAAAAATGAGGATCTCATCAATGTTCAGACAGAGCCCCCTTATGAAAGTGTCGAAGAACGTTATCTAAACCCGGACAAAGCATATGCAAGGCTTTTAAATCAGTATCGTACCGTAATCCCCGTTGCCGAGGGATTCCCGCAGTTTTCTATGAATTTGGGTGCCGGTTCTATGGCGTTATATTTGGGCAGTGAGCCAACTTTTGTGCCTGAAACGGTATGGTTTAACCCGTTTTTAGATAATTATGAAAACAAACTGCCTCTTACATTTGATCCGGATAATATGTGGTGGACAAAACATCTGGAAATCATCAAACGACAGGTAGAACTTGTAAAGGGTACGGATATTGCGGTTTGTATTCCGGATATAGTAGAAAATCTTGATATATTATCCGCTATTCGTGATCCACAGGCCTGTTGTTACGATCTGTATGATTATCCCGAAGAAATTAAGCAGGCATTGGATGATATTACAAATCTGTATCCAATCTACTACAATGAGATATATGACATGGTAAAGCGGTGCGACTGCAGTTCGGCTTATACGGCATTTAGTATTGTGGGGCATGGTAAAACCGCAAAGTTACAATGCGACTTTGCGGCAATGATGTCACCGGAACATTTTAGCGAATTTGTTGTTCCTACATTGGAAAATCAATGTGAGTGGATTGATAATACGATGTTTCATTTAGACGGGCCGGAATGTTTCCCCCATGTAGATGCCCTTATGGCTATCGAAAAATTGGGAGCATTGCAATGGACGACGGGGGCACGAAACCCAAGTGCAGGGGACGAGTCCTGGTACGAGATGTATAGGAAAGTGAAAAAGGCCGAAAAAGGGTTATGGCTAAGTCTCGCCGACTATCCATTTGATGAAGCGATAGAAGTTGCTGATAGATTGGTTGGGGAGTTTGGCTATAAGGGCTTTTATTTTCATTTTCCGGGTATGAGTCAAAAGCAATTTGATGCTTTAATGCTTAAAGCGGAAAGGGACTGGACACATTAAAAATACCGACTAACCGTTTACCAACCCTTGATATAGATTGGGAATGCTGACAGTATGGCAACACGTAAAATGCCAGCCTATGCCACCGGAGCTGGTTGGCCTGTTCACGATATTTTTACGAGGCCTGTAATAATAGTGGGGATCGTTGGCATCAATGCTTTTTCGGTAATCGTTTAAATCAATTAAATCGAAGTTAGCCGTTGTAATATTATAAACTGGGAAGCCAAGATTACGTGCTATAGAAAGTGCTTTTAAAAACACCTCGGGGCCGATGACTGCAGAGCCGAAATTCATAAAAACACCGCCATCCATCATAGCTACCGATTGGCATATTTTGTGGAAATCAATGCCGGATACGGTGCCTATTGCGGAAAAATCAACAATGGGGTGTTGATGTATAATATCTGTCCCTAACGCAATATGATAGGTTGCGGGGATGCCCAATAACCAGGCTTGATACAGTACGCAATCATCTTTGTATGGGAAGCGTTCCGGATGTGCGTGTATGTATTGGGCTAAAGATTCTCCATAACCCCATCCATTTTTGGCACCTGTGATTAACGCTTCATTCATCCAGCGACCTGTTTCTTCCCACATGCCAAAAGAACCATCTTCTATGGCTGTGGGGACATCTTCGCTTGTGCCACCTAAATAACCCAGCTCAAAATCGTGTATACTTCCCGCTCCATTCGATGCGATGTGGGTTAAAAATCCCTGTTTCATCAACTGGATTATATAACGAGATAAACCGTTTTTTATCACATGAGCGCCCATCGAAAATATAACAGGCCTGTTATTGGTTCGTGCCAGTTGGATTTGTTTAATTAGCGCCTGAAAATCAGCATCCTTTAGTGTTGGGACAGCATCTTGTCCCGGACGAGCCAGATTGTCAATAGTGACAAGATTGGTTCGTTCTTTTGCTGACCATGTTCGTATACGAGTAAAATCTACGCTGTTGTCTTTTTTATCTATACTATTCATATCTATCACCTATATATATAGTACCCGGAGGCGTCGCCAATTTTTCCACCGGCTAGTAAGTGTTTTTTAATAATGCGTTGCAAAGAAGTTTCTTCGGGAAGCGAAGACAGGTCGGGGTAGGTCTGCTTGTAAACCCATCGCATAAAGCCTTGAGAGTCGGGATTTACTTTGAAAATCTCATAATCAGACATGAAATTTAAGATTTTCGAGTCTTCCGGTAATAGCTCTTTAAGAACCGGTGACAGCAGCCATGTACCGCAATATATATGTTCGTAGTGAAAATCGTTAAAATATTGAGCAAAAAATGTTTTAGCCCATTTGTAAGAAGCATCAAGGCCTTCTCTGGTCATGACCGCATCGGAAGGGATGTGGACAGATAAGACATTTTTATTTTCAAGGATTTTAATTTCAAATTCTAATGTGCCCAGACGAAATATCAAAAGAGCGGGATGGCGCCATGTCCAAAACGAGCGGTCAAAGCCATAATGGCCAAACTGCACCCGATATTCTCGTATAAAACGAGAGAAGCATTTCATCGTATCAATAAATATGTGATCACAGATTCCTTTTTGGGCATATAAATCTCGGCTCTTTAAAGCAGCGGTTAAATGCATAGTCAATATTCTGATGCCACGAGGGTCATCGCCTAAGGCAGGATCATTAATCAAAGCTTGTAGGGCTTGATTTGCCGCTTCGGCTTTGTCGGCCAGGCACAAATCTTCTACAAGATGAGCTACGGGCATGATATCAAATGTCTCTGCAAAAGAGACCACTTCACAGGAAATTTCCTGAGGTATGTTGGTGTCTTGACATAAAGCCAACAGTAAATCCGTTTGAAAATACTTCATGATAGTCGTCATTACTCACTACCCTCCAATTTCATTATCTTATCAAAATCAGCACGCAGACCTTTTAAATCAGAAGCCAGCTTGTTTCTGATTTTACTAAGACCTCGTCTGTCATGTTCCGAATTTAGCCAGGTTTGAAGGTAGCCGCCCTCACCATATTTTTCTGTAAGATGTTCTATGACCCGGTCAAAGTGGGTATCTTGATCATAGTGAGGAAAATAGGCTAATCCATGTTGTACACAACGCGTTAGAACGGAGAAATATTCTAAATCATTGTCCGCATCAGCTATGATTTTACCATAAATGCTGCGAGGTTCGTGATCGCTGGATGCCCGGTGATCCTCTACGGCTTGAGCCATAATATGTATCTCATCTTGTGAGAACCAATCCCGTAACTTTTTGTCTGCCAAAAGAAAAGCGGCGGAGTTTTTTTCGTGGTCCTTTCGACCTTTAAGTAAGCCGATATCATGATAGGCCGCAACAACATACACCATATTAAGATTGACGAGATAATCTTTAGCAATTTCAAAACTGTTTTGGATCACACGACGTACATGGTCGAGATTATGGGCTCTGTCAAATTGGCTGTATTGGGTCACAATATGTTTTTCAATGTAAGTGGTGATTGGTACGTCAATAATGGACATGTATTTCCCCTTCCAGATTTATAGTTGAAAATCGATTTGTGTTTATTTGATTTTGTCAAGCTTATTTAAAATCAATTTTACCATAAATTTAGCCTCAGGCACTTTTAAAATAAACGCTCCAATCATATAAATAACAACACCCAATCCGGCAGGGATCCCCACCATTAATACTCTGGAAAGCAGGGTGTTTGCGGCAAACCATCCACTGATAAGATCAAGGCCGTATCGGACGGCAAGAAACATTGCAACCGACAAAATTAACATTTTTGCCGTATCTACAGTCATGGCCCAGGTCCATAAGCTTTCGGGCAGTTTTTGCCACATTCGCACAAAAAATCCCATCCCCGCAATGCTGATGGCTATGGCAGAAGCCAAAGCCGGTCCCCCAATGCCCATGATAGGGGCAAGCGTAAAGCTTAAAACAAAATTAATGGTCATCGCCAGCACCGCAATAATCAAAGGCCCTCGTCCGTCTTGTAAAGCAAAGCAAGCACGGCTCAAAACATTTTGCATACCAAACCCGACGATACCTAAGGAAAAATAAAATAATGCGGTGGCGGTAATCCCAACGGATACTTCTTGAAAAAGCCCACCCTGAAAAAACAGTCTGATCAGAGGTTCTGCAACAGCCATTAAACCAAAGGTCATGGGCAGCAGCAAAAACATGAGTCCCCGCAAGTTGCTGCGTAAAAAGGCAGCATATGCCTTCCAATCTTTATGAGCAGCCAGCTTTGATAGGGTAGGAAATAACACATTAGTCAACGACAGCACAAAAAAACCTGTAATAACTATAAATAAAGTATGAGCCGTATTCATAGCAACGATGCCGTGTTCCAGATTGACAGAGGCACGGGTATTAATAAAAAAATTGACCGGCCCCAGCCAAGAAGCGACCATTACCGGTAAAGTTAATTGACCAATTTCTCGCAAAGCTTCCGTATCGCGTGCCTGCTTTGGCCTGGCTTTAAAAAACTGGTGTTTTACCAAGAAGGGGATTTGGATCAATACTTGAGCGCTCCAGCCCAGTAAAAAGACCGCGGCTAATCCATAAATACCAAAATAATCGATAAAAAAGAAGTAATACAATAAAATGATCCCGTTAGAAGCCACACTCATGGCTGCGGGAATATTAAACTGTCCCAAAGACTGGAGTATTCCTGTGAGTGAAAATGCCAGGCTGCTAATCACCATAATAGGAAACATGATTCTTAGCAAAGAGATGCCCAATAATCGCGTTTCAAGGGGCAGGGCTTCGCCACCCCAAACGAAGGTGTAGATTGGGGTGGCAAAAAAGATAAAAAGTGCAGTGAGTGCTATCGTTATCAAAAGGAGCAGTTTAATAAAACGGGCGGCCAAATCAAAGGCCGCCTGTTTTCCTTTTGTTTCAAGATAACGATTAAACACAGGTATAAAACTTGCGGAAAATACTGAAGCAAACATAATGTCCAAAAATACACGAGGCAAAAGGCTGGCTTGTGTAAAAGCAATACTTTCGGCAGTGTAGGTGCCAAAGTTTACTACCAGCATACGCTCTCGTAATATGCCCATGACTTTTCCTGTTAAAGTAATGGCCATCATTATGCCTACAGTTGAGATTATGGATGGTGCTTTCAATTTATCAGAAGTTTTCATTAAAAATCATACCATATTTGTTGGCCAATCACTCTAAATTGAACAGTACTATCTTCACCAGTATTCCCTAAATCAATGTATCTGATCCCATCTCTTATGGTGAGGGTGGGAGACTCTTCTACATTAGATATTACAAAGACTGTACGTCCCATTTGCTGCTGAGTACGCAAAGCTTGGTGAAACAGTTCTCGTTCGTCCCGTGAGAGGGTTTGCAGCGGATTGGCGTCCATACGAATGATAACAAAATATGGTGACATCAGTTCTATATCAGATGAAAAACGTCCCCATTGGCTTCTGTCTGTGGCAAATATTCCGCCTTCTGCCGCTGTCATTTGTAATACAGCCGCAGGACCTTCTTGACGGATCGAGTAAGCCAAACTGCCTTGCCCCGGCAACGATGCGTTAAAGTTAAGGGCGTTTTCTTGGTCTCCTGCAGCTAAATCTCTCAAAAGCGGGTCTTGAAAAGGCCGGTTTTCGTCGTAATAATCAATGGTTACATCTTGAACAATATATGTTTTGCTGGCAGTAATTTCGCCGTATTGCGCTCGTATATATAGTGATCCGAGTTGATTGAGAAGAAGGGGGGTATTGCTGCTGAAATTGCCTCCCACGGGATGCATTTGACCGTCATTATCAATAGTGTATACAAAAAATTCCAAAAGCCCGGGATTAAGAGCTACCCTGTGTCGGTACAGATCAAGGGCATAGGCATGCAGATATAAAGTGCTTCCATAGGCAACATAGCGGTCATAAGGCATAAGTACTAATTGGTAAGCTTCTCCGGGAGTGGAGTGGTCAAATACACCGATGGCATTAATAACCCGACGTTGAGCACCATCGGATACTCTGTTAACAACTTCCAGATTACTGTCCCGGCTTGTTTGGGCTACCATGGTGGTAGACCCGCCGCCATCCAGATGCATGGCGTCAAAGGCACCGTGAAGACGTAAAAGATTGGCCATTTCTGCATGGGTAGCTCCCATAGAATGGCCTCTGCCGTCTACAGTCATAAGAATCAAATATTGCCAGTCGGCTGTAAACCCTAAAGCGGTACGGGGATGCCGGCCCGGTACGGCAGTGCCGGTATCATTGACTGTCACTCCATGCTGTAAAATTAAACCGCCGCCGCCTACCGCTGTCTGTATTTGAGAAAGATCTCTGCCCAAATCGGTAAAAACTTCGTATTGGGCGGGCATGCCTATCCAAAAACTAGGCATATAACGGGAAAAATGATAGCCGTCCATGACTACTACAAAACCATTTTCCGGTACGATGACCGGTTGATCGGTTACGCTGGTTACTATGCCGTTGTCTACCACGATTTTAAACAGATCGGGAAAACGGGCACTGATTTGGGTAGTGTCCATCATACCCTGCCTATTAATAATAACAGGCCGGTTAAATGAAGCTACCTTATTAATAGAAACAACTCTGGCAAGCTCCATGCCATTGACTGTAAACCATATGCGTGGTGTGACATAACGTAGCATGGGAATATTGTTTTCGTCTAAAAAGAAAGCCGCAAATTCGTCAGGGCCTTGATTTAGGTTTGAGCTGATGGACATCAGCTGTCCGTTAGCGATAACAGGGCCAAAGGCCAGAGAATGGGTGCCTGCCAAGCCAAAAAAGTCGGCATTGACGCCGCCAATGGCTCCCGCTTGGGATAAAAGGGCTTGTGTGGTTTCCCGTAGGCCCAGCTCTCGCTGAGATTCTACGGGGGCGATAGTAATGTATGGGTCATTTAGTGGAACCCTCAAAATATGTATATCTAAAAAGCCTGCGCTGGTTACCTGGCGTTTACGCTCGTAAGTTACATTTCTGGATAGATAGGTTTGTTCCCTGTGTTCGAACAGTACCTGAGAGGCATGTACCTGTACAGGCAGTAAAATTACAAAAAATAAAAGCAGTAAAACAATCTTCATAGTTTCCTCCTAAGTTTAGAATCTGTATTTACAAATCCTTAGTTTTAAAATTTAGCCTTTATCATTCCGGCGCTTCGCTAACCTGATAGATCATTGCCATCGTTAGTAAAGTGTTGGACTGTATACTCATACGCCCGCCAATAGCCATGCGTTGAGTGCCGTTGACATAAAAACCCGTATCCGTAATACTCCCTACACATGCCAAAGTGATATACAGATTAAAACGATCTTCTATCGGTACATATGCGGCGGTACCGTCTGTCCTTATCATTATATCATAAGCCGGCCCGGTTGCTATATGGGTAACTCTTCCCAGAGGGATACGCTCATGTTGACGAAAGAAAATATCACCATCCTGTACAGCCTCTAAACTAAAATCTCGTACGCCTTCTATCAAGAACGTCACATATAAGGGGGTGTCGGCCATAATAATCTGCCGGACATGCTGAGAGGTTCTGTTGTATACAAACCCTCCAACCAATACGATCACAGTAAGTATCACAACAATGTCAATCAAACTGACTTTACTAAAAATACGGCCTTTTTCATCTATCATATTGTTTTGCTCCTATTCAACCCGTTCCATGGCGATAATATATCCTGCACCGGCAAAGTATTTTGATCGTACATACGCCTCTCGGCCTACGGAGACAGGAAATAACCCGACCAATATTTCATAGTCAGAAATATTGGCTTGAGCCTCTACGGCGATATAAACAAATTCCAATCCATCTACCTCTGGGCGGCGGATGATATTGTTGGATTCATCAAAAGCTTCCACACGAAAAGGGCGGGTGTACACATCAACAATGGTTCCAATACGTATCCCTCGTAAACTGTCAAAAATAGGCTCACCTATATGGATATTTTCGTGGAATCCGGCTTGGATGACTCTTCGGGCGTTGCCGTCCCAGCGCTCACCCAGCTCTATGGTATATCGGATGGTCGCGGCTCCGGTTTGGGCGTTTACCTCTCTTGGAATGGAGAATCGTACCCCTCCAAAAACTAAAGCGATAAGTAGTGCCAGCCAAAAGAGATCTGCAACATGTATGGGGCCAAACAATCTTCCCGGTCTATTTTTCACAAATATTATCCTTTCTTCAAAACCGTCAGATATAATTTTTCTACCTGGCGGGTCATGTTTTCTGCTCTAAACTGCTTGTTATATCCTATCTCTGCCCCCTTAGAAAGCTGCTGATACAGGGCAGGATCATTTTTTATCTTTAAAATTGCCTCTGCCATAGCGATCCCATCTCCGCAAGGCACTACCAGGCCTCTCTCATTATGAGGGATAACCAGGGGATTGCCGCCGCCATTCGTTACCACAGCCGGGATGCCAAGGCTCATACCTTCAAGCAGTACTAGGCTGGTGGTTTCCGTATACGAGGCACACATTTGCAAATCAGTGATATTGAAAATCTCTTCTGCCGCTGAAATAAAGCCGACCATAATCACATTTTTAATGGATTCCGCTTCAATGCGTTTGCGCAGATGCATCTCCAAAGGGCCGTCTCCCGCTAATAATATCACAATATTTGGGTCTTGGGCCAATATCTTAGCTGCATCTAAGGTGATATCATGACCTTTTACAGGATCCAGTCTGGCGACTTGAGAAACAACAAATGAGTCATTTGGGATTCCATATCGTGTTCGGATAGCTGTTTTTTCTTCCTGGGAAAGACGTTTAAGGGGGGGGACTCCGTTATAAATAGTAGTGATGCGTTCAGGTTTTACCCCGGTGGCTAACATTCCCGCTGTCACTTCCGGAGATGTGGCGATTATCCCGTCGCTGAAAATTTGATTTACAATGCCCAGCACTTTTTGTTTTAACGAGGGTTTGGCCACGCAGTAATGGCGTGAGTAAATTACGGGAATTGCCCGTAACTTAGCAGCTACCCGGCCAGAAAACGCGGCATGAGTATGGACTAAATCAGGCTTTTTTTCTCCTAAAAGCTTATACAGGGTTCCTACGGCCTTTAGGGAAAAAGATTGCTCTTGTATATGGGGGATTTCTATGACCGGTATATCTAAAGCTTCTATAACCGGAGTTAATCGGCTTCTTATGGGTAAAACCACTTCTATAGAAAAATCAGATCTATCGTGAGATTTAAGCAAAGCCAGTAAATATACTCCAGCCCCGCCAATATTCGTATCCGTTAAAATATGGAGTATTTTCATGTTTTGGCCTCCGCTTCTGCAAAGCTGTTGGCGAGACCTAAAAATAAATAAAACACCAGCATCACTCTATAGTTATGAAAGGAGTGATCGAAAGTCCCTTGCAGCAAAAAGCCGACGACAGCGGCAGTCAGTGCTGCCGATAAAATTTTTCGTCTAAAATTTGTCGTATGCCGCATAAAAGAAAATTGCGTACGAAAGAAGCAGGCTAATATCATTAAAAACGCGAGTATGCCTACAATGCCTGTTTCCAAGAAAATTTGCAGGAAAAGATTGTGTGAGTGTAGAGCGGTGACGGAGCTAAAAGCATAAAAAGGATAAACGCTGTTATAAGCCTCAGCCCCCTGGCCTATACCGGCCATCCAAAAATCTCCAAGGATACGCAGGGAAGCCTGCCAGATAGAAATTCGGTATACAGTGGAAGAATCCGTAAAATTAACAATGCTAAAAAGCCGGGCAAGGACACTGGCCGGAAGTACAAAAGGCATAGCGGCTACCCCTGCCACAAATAGTACGATTAAACGTCTTTCGACCAAAATCAAGAAAAACAGTACCGCTCCTGCCAAAGCGATATAGCCTCCCCGCGAATAAGTAAGACCCAGTGCCATCAGCAGTAGCACGGTAATCCCGGAAGCAAGCAGTTTGTACCAAATATTTTTAGCATACAATATGCAAGCAGCAGACAGGGGGATAACCAGCAATAAATATGTCCCGTAGACATTGGGATTAGCAAATGTAGAATATATTCTCATACTTAATGCGGCAAAAAGATCTCTGTCAACCCAGGCTGTGTGCATATAACCAGTGTATACCTGAAACAGCCCAACCAAAGCAGTAATTGCGGCGGCGACAATAAAAGCGGCAATAACAAAATCAATGCGTTTGCGTGTTGTAAAGCAGGTTTTGGTCAATATATAAGCCGACATCATGATTGTGGTAAGTATCGCAATAGGAATGCTGTATGAAGCTGCCGCAGACATGAAACCACTAAATAAAGTGATTGCAATAAACAATAATATCGGTAGTGATGTCAGGTCCAATTTGAAATCGTATCGTAGCAAAGTGACGGCAAATACCATCACCAACATCCCCGCCACTATCATCGTGGGCAAAAAGGGTGCGCTAAACACCACTGCAAGCAAACCCCATGCCGGAAAGGCGGCACCTATCCAGCGGAGCCAAGATAATACACTGTAATAAACGGATGCTTTTGTATCGTTTGATAAAACATCGTTTTTTTCCACCTCAACCGCTATGATTGGCGTTTCCATCGCATTGGTTAAAAATCGAACCAAAGCACTGCCCTTTAGCCAGGCTGGGGCAGGAGGGATTATAGGATCATTGGAAGGACGTAATATTTTGGGGAATCGGTTAAACACATCTTCTGCAATCCTTACAAAATAGCTGTGTTTCAGTCTTTCCCTATCAAAATCTGCCGTAAACAGTTTTACCAGCAAACTGTCACCAAAAAAACGGCTTATCAGATTAAAAAATCCCAATATTCCGCAAAAAAACAAACTGTCGTCCATCCAAAGGACGCATTTTTTTTGTATATCCGCTACTGTCATTTTATTCATGCATTAAATGGTAATCACCCTTTACCATCAGGTAAGCGGTTGTATGAAAACGCATCCCACGTCCATCGGCTTGGGGGACAAGTAAAAGATGATTTAACTGAACGGCTTGGCCGTTCATTACATCTATCCCGGAAGTGACATTGGCTAACCCGTTAGGCCCCGCGATGACAGTGGCTTCTCCCGCTCGTAAAATAATTTCCGTGCTGGCACCGCCGATTAGGATCATACCGGGCTCTGCGCGTACTACGGCAAACAGCTCTCGCTCAACGGTCGGCCCGGGTACATGAGCTGTGGTATCGGTAACCGTAAAGCCACCGCTCTCCACCAAAGCAGACAGCTGGGCAATTTGTGCTTCAAGGCTGGCTATCCGGGTGTTTACATAGCTTCTGGATACAAGAGGATCGTCGGGGGTACCCGGCTGGGCATTGACGATGACCCCAAAACATAAAGTGCCAATGGTCAATGAAGCGGCTATCACTTTTGCTAATTTTCGTTTAGTCATTAGTAGATTCCTTCCTTTTATACCAATATCATTTTCAATCCTCCCAATGTTCCCTACGCGACGCTTCGCCTTATCTCGGCGAAGCTGCTCCAGTCCATTGGAAGGTTTCAAATGGATATTGGTATTACAAGTAATTTTTGCACTTACAACCTATCCACGATATAATACATGAATCACACACTATTTTACAAGGAAATTTGCAAAGGATGTTTTCTAATGGAAAAAATTAAGGTGCTCAGTATATTTGGAACCCGGCCGGAAGCCACTAAAATGGTGCCTCTTGTCAAAGCCCTGGCTGATCATAGCGCAGTGGAGTCAATCGTTTGTGTAACCGCCCAACACAGAGAGTTACTGGACGACGTATTGGAGCCTTTGGATATTGTACCGGATTACGATCTCAATTTAATGAAAGAACGTCAAAGCTTGACGGAATTAACTTCCAGAGCACTTACCGAGTTGGATGCTGTCATAAAGCAGTCTAAACCGGATTGGATACTGGTTCATGGGGATACGGCGACTACTTTGGCGGCGTCTTTGGCGGCTTTTTATAATATGGTGAAGGTCGCTCATGTGGAAGCGGGGCTGCGCACTTATGATAAATATCAGCCGTTTCCGGAAGAAATAAACCGTAAAGTGACTACGGCTATTGCCGATCTTCACTTAGCGCCTACGGAGCTTGCCCGGGAGCAGCTGCTTAAAGAAAATGTGCCTGAGGATACCATAGTGGTAACAGGCAATACGGGTATTGATCTAATGGCTCATACGGTAAAGGACGATTATGTTTTTCAAGAACCGGCTATTGCCGCGCTGCCTTTTGACGGGAGCAAGCGTATTATTTTAATGACCGCACACCGACGGGAAAATTGGGGAGAACCTTTGGAAAATATTTGCCGGGCGGTAAAGCGGATTGCGGATGATTTTACGGATGTGATTATTGTATATCCCGTGCATCCAAACCCTGCGGTAAAAGAAGTGGCTTATAATTTATTATCCGGTCATGACCGTATTGTGTTGACAGAGCCTATCAGTGTATTTGATGTACACAATTTAATGAATAAAGCCTATATGGTGTTAACGGATTCCGGAGGGTTACAGGAAGAAGCGCCGACTTTAGATAAGCCCGTAGTGGTTATGCGAGATGTGACAGAACGTCCCGAAGGGGAAATCGCCGGTACTTTGGTGTTGGCCGGTACCGATGAAGAGAGAATTTATGAAAATGTCCGCAGCCTGCTTGAGGATAAGGAAAAATATCAGCGTATGGCCCATACGCCCAATCCTTTTGGAGATGGGAAGGCTTCCGGGAGGATTGTGGAGGCGATTGTGGCGCGAGGGAAGTAGAGGGGACGTAAGAAGGAGAATATAATGATAGCTATACTTTCAGATATACACAGCAATATCCATGCTTTAGACGCGGTTTTAGCGGACATGCCTGAAGTCTCTGATATATGGATACTTGGCGATATGATAGGCGGACTGGCATTCCCCTGTGAGGTTCTGGACCGGTTAATGAATTTATCTATACCTGTATCCGCTGTTTTAGGTAATTGGGAAGAAAGTCTGCTTGAAGCAAAAAGCGGACTTCATCCCGAATGGTGGCAGACTACACAATTTAGTTCGTTAGCATGGACGGTGGACGCCTTACAACCTCATCATTGGGCCTTTTTGGAAAGTTTGGGCAATACACGGAGTCAAGACAATGTTAACGGCGGAGCGCTTTTATATCACGGCAGGCCTAAAAAGGCCATGGCGAGTATTCTTACAGAAAAAGATGTGGCGGAAGTAACCGCGGAGCATAACGAAAGATGGTTGTTGGGCGGACATACTCATATTGCTCGATTGTTTCGCTCCGGTTCAGATAATCAAAGGGTGGTGGGGGTTGGATCCGTCGGTCTCTCTATGGATGGCATTGGCGGCACAGCCTGCTATGCTTTGTTGGGCGAAAATTTGACATTTCGCCATGTGGCTTACGATGTAGAGGCCGCTATAGCCGCTTTGGAAAGCAGCAGCTTATCACAAACAGCTCCGGGCTTTGCACGTGCCAATGCATTGTCACTGGCTTCGGGACGAAACTATATTGCTTCACTGATGGATTTTTGCCAGGCGTATAACGGATCCTGGGAAGAAGCGGAGCAAGCCTGGGATGGTTCGGAATGTATGGAGTGGAGAATGAGATGATCGCTACGGAATGGATATTGGGTATCAACAAAGCAGATTTAACAGACGTTCATGCCATACGCAACGCGGTTTTTTGCGAAGAGCAACAGATAGATGAATCCATTGAGCGTGACGAGCTGGATCCTTCCGCAATCCATGTATTGGTTAGCTATGATGATATCCCCGCCGCTACCGGACGATTGTTGGTTATGACTGAACAGTTTACCATTGGCAGAGTGGCAGTATTGCCGCAGTTTAGGGGTAAAGGTCTGGGGGACTTAGTGGTACGGCTGCTGATTCGCGCGGCTTATAATATGGGAGTCCGACAGCAATGGGCCCATGTTCAATTGCCTGTACGGGGTTTTTACGAAAAATTAGGATTTGTCCCCCACGGTGAAATCTATGAAGAAGCCGGTATCCCTCATATAACTATGGTACATGAGGGAGATGTACACGGCAGTTGTGGTTGTAATAGTTGATGTTGTAATCCTTAAGAGTATAGAGACAAAGAATTGGAGGAATCTTTTATGGGAGCTGAAAGACCTTATTTTCCCAAAAGAGCTGTTGTCACAGGAGGTATGCCTTACGCCGATAAACATTTACATTCCGGCCATGTAGGCGGACAGTTAATTCATGCGGATATTTATGCCAGATTTTTACGTGATCGCATTGGTAAAGATAATGTTATCTTTGTGTCCGGTGCCGATTGTTACGGAGCAGGGCCGGTAGTGAAACATCAGGCCGCTGTAGAAAATGGATTTACGGGAACACTTGAAGATTTTGTTGAAGGTAATCACAAAGCCCATAAGGAAGCGTTGGATGCTTACGGTGTGAGCTTTAATTTATACGGAGCCTCCGCTTTTGGACCGGCTAAAGATATTCATCATGAGCTGTCCCGCAAACTGTTTGATATCTGGTACGCAAATGGTTATTTGCGTTTGGAAGAAGTCGAACAGTTTTATGACGACGAAAATCAAACGGTTTTAAACGGCAGGCAAGTAGTGGGCCGTTGCCCAATAGCTAAATGTAAATCCACAACCGCTTATGCGGATGAATGTGAGATGGGGCATCAGTACAGCCCAAGAGAGCTTATTGCTCCAAAGATTGCTACTACCGGGGAAACACCGTCTTTAAAAGCGGTGAAAAATTGGTATTTTGATTTGGAACGTTTTGGGGAAGCCTTAAAAGAGCGGCAAAAACTTTTGGCGGATGAAGGGTTAAGCCGTAAATTTTTGATGACTAATGTGGCGGATTTTTTAAAGGATCCTACCATTCTTATAAAAACTGAGGATTTTGATACATTACGCCAAGCCATGGCCGAAATGCCGTCTCATATTGCCGAGTTGGACGAACAAAAAAAATCGGCTACCCTTACGTTTAAAGTACTCAAAGACCGTGAGGCCGCTTGCAATATTTTACGTGAACATGGGATACGCTTTCGGACAGGGACTACTTTGGTGCCATTTCGTTTGACCGGTAATGTAAAATGGGGTATTCCCGTGCCGGAAAAAGAAGGGGTCAGCGATCAAACCTTTTGGGTATGGCCGGAGTCTTTGTGGGCACCGATATCCTTTATGCAAACCTATCTTAAGGAAAGTACCGGTACCGGCGATGATTGGGAAAAATGGTGGTTTGATCCCGAGGCAAGGGTGTATCAGTTTATCGGTGAAGACAATATATCTTTTTATGCCGTGGCAGAAATGGGACTGTTTATGGCTCTTAATGAAGTAGCCGGGCGGCCGCTGATGGATTCGCTACCCAGGATCGTTCCTAACAGGCATTTGTTTTTTGGAAACCGCAAAGCCTCAAGCAGCGGTGATGTGAAACCTCCCGACGCCGAGGAACTTTTAAAATATTATACGGTGGAACAGCTGCGGATGCATTTTGCTCACATGGCGCTCCAAAGCAACAGCGTTTCTTTTAAACCTCAGACCATGATGGGTGAAGAAGGATTTGACGCTACTTTAGCCGAGGGAAATATACTAACCAATGTCTATAATCGTCTGATCCGCTCTTGCTTTTACAGTATGCAAAAGCATTTTGACGGGAAGTTGCCCGAGGTAGAGGTAAGCGAAGAGACACGCCATGCCGCAGATACTATGATTTCAGAATATGAATGGGCCATGTATCGTTTTGAGTTTGCTAAAATTATTGATCTGTTGGATGTATATCTGCGGGATGCCAATAAGGCATGGTCGGCTAAAATAAAAACAGCGGATGCGGAAAATGATGAAGCGTTGCGCGCACAAACTTTGGTAGACGCTTTTCATGTGGTGCAGGTAGCGGCTACATTACTGCATCCATTTGCACCGGAAGGTACGGAGCGTGTGCGAGATTTCTTAAATGTAGATGAGCGGTTATGGGATTGGAGTTATATTCAAGAGCCTTTGTCTTTCTTTATAGATGAGGGTCATGCTTTTAAATTTTTGGAACCTCGCGTAGATTTCTTCTACAAACATCCGTCTCAATTAAAATAAGCTCGGATGCAAGGTTAACGTCTATAACGACGTATTTGACTGCCAATGACCGAGTAATGGCCTAATCGCGCCTGTTTTCGGCGTCGCTGGATTTTAAATATCCCGATGGAAAGCACCAATCCCCCACAAAAAATGGCCAAGGGCAGAAAAAAGGAAAGATAGTAGTTTTCGGCCAGTTCTTCCAGACTGAAGTGAAGATGTTCGTAGGATCTTGATCCCGGTCCGGACAGAGACTCCGGATTTTCCGGAATGATAGATTCTTGTGATGCGGTTGCCTCTGTCCCAGGGGCATCTTCCGCAACGAAGGTATCTTCCGCAATTGATGTTTCCGCTACAACAGTCGGTAAAATTGTGTTGGTAGCCCGCAGAGATATATCTCCCATGGGTATGCCGTGCATCGTATAGCTGACGCGCCCGATGTTTTGTCCTGCCTGGATAGGTACGGTTAACTGTCCGGGAATATAAAAAGTATGCTCCACATCAGAAATATCAAACCCCAGAGGGAGCGTTAAATATACATCATCCGGCACGACCAGCCGAACCTCTCCCACTTGGTTGCCCTGAGGGCTCCAGTCACTAAAAACAGGTACTGTTTGGGCATATTGATTTTGATAAAACAGCAGTTGTTGATTATAAGGTATCCCAAAACCGTAATCTAAAAGAGCCTTTGTATCTGCATACAGATGGCTGCCTTCGGATTGAAGGGTCACTACAATAAGGCGGCGGTCCTCCGTCGCAGCATAAGTGGCTAAAGTATGCCGGGAATGGCTGGTAAATCCCGTTTTGCCTCCAACGACAGTTTGGTTGAAATGCTGTCCCGGTTGGATCATTTGATTGGTGTTAAGCAGTTCCCTTATTTGAGGCTGGCGTTCCGTTGGCGGGATATCATGCCGGATAGTGGAAATTATTTCAGTAAACTTTGGATAGCGGAGGGCTTCGCGAGTAATGATAGCCATATCATAGGCTGTAGTCATTTGTTCGGGATCGTGAAGACCGCTTGGGTTTTTAAATTGCGTGTTTATCGCACCTAAAGCGGCGGCACGTCGGGTCATAAGGGTGCCAAATGATTGGATATCTTCCCCGATATGTTCGGCTATGGCATTGGCCACTTCATTGGCCGAGGCCAGCAATATGCCATATAAGGCATTTTCCACGGTCAATGTTTCACCTTCATTCATTGCAATATGACTGGAATTTCGCGGGATGGAATAAACGGCGTTATTGGAAAATAGTATGGGTTCATACAGCCGGTTAGCATACTGTTCCAAAGCAAGCAATGCGGTCATTATTTTTGTGAGGCTGGCCGGATAGCGAGGTTCGTGGATATTTTTTTCATATAAAATAAAGCCTGTTTGCGCATCCATGACTATAGCCGCAGTGGCGGATATATCCGGTGCCTGTGGGCGTCGAAGTATTATTTCGTCATCATATGGCATTGCGTATAGGGTAGAAATATTGAATAAAACAAGATATAATGCAAGAAATACTTGAACAGTTCTTTTCATTTGGTCTTCTCCTTTTTGCAGTCTGTTGGTAGCTTTCCTACAGAGGTGATTCCATGGATTACATCAGGAAATATTGGCATATTTTAGTGGGTGCCGGGTGTGTTATTGCTTTGGGGGTAGTGTATTTGGTTCGCGGGAGTGCGGGACCGACCCTTCATACGGCAGCCGAGCGCCGAGTCATTGCCACGCCCGCCGCTTATACCGAGGCGGAAGAAGCTGTGGAAACGGAAATACCCTCAGAGATTGTGGTGCATATAGAAGGGGCAGTTAACCAACCGGGAGTATATACAATGCCTTACGGCTCTCGTATTAATGATGTGCTTGCCCTTGCGGGGGGGCCTACGGAAGAGGCCGATTTGGCTCGTATTAATTTGGCGGCTTTTTTGGCAGATGCTCAACAGGTTATTATCCCTAGGGTCAGGGAAGAGGGAGAGGATGATTTGGTGCCGGAGGCGGCTGATCCCCTACAAGACAGCGGACTTGTAAATATCAATACAGCGGATCAGGCACAGCTGACTACTTTGCCGGGCATAGGCCCGGTTTTGACGGGCAATATAATTGCTTACAGAGAAACTCACGGCCCATTTACCACAATAGAAGAACTGGGTAATGTCCCCCGCATAGGTGCGGTGACTTTAGAAAATTTGCGTGATCTGATCACAATTAATTGAATAGATAATGATGGATACTTATAGGAGGGCTCTATGGCACACCATATTTTAGTAGTGGATGACGAAAAATTGATTGTAAAAGGAATAAAATTTAGCCTGGAGCAGGATGGTATGGTGGTAGACGCGGCCTATGACGGTGAAGAAGCCCTACAGCTGGCTAAAGAAAATAATTACGATCTAATCATGTTGGATGTAATGCTGCCTAAAATTGACGGTACAGCTGTATGTCAGCAAATCAGAGAATTTAGCGGAGTGCCTGTGGTGATGGTTACAGCCAAGGGCGACGACATGGATAAAATTATGGGATTGGAATACGGTGCCGACGATTATGTGACCAAACCCTTTAATATTTTAGAGCTGAAGGCTCGGATTAAGGCGATTTTACGGCGTAGCGTTAAAGCGGCGCCGCCGCCGCAAAGCAGTAAATTGTCCTTTAGGGATATTGCTTTGGACGCTCAGGCCCGCCGGGTATTTGTAAGAGATAAGGAAATCAATCTGACAGCCAAAGAATTTGACCTGCTGGCGTTTTTTATGAGAAATATAAGCAGAGTCTATTCTCGTGAGCAGCTTTTACAAGAAATATGGGGTTTTGAAAATGCCGGAGATGCACGCACAGTGGATGTTCATGTGCGTCGTTTACGTGAAAAAATAGAGGATAACCCCAGCGATCCAAAGTATATTTTTACCAAATGGGGAGTGGGGTACTATTTTGGATAAAGTCCGCTGGTATCACAGTATCCGTTGGAAGCTGGCTTTAAGCTACATTGTAGTGAGTCTTGCGCCGCTGATTTTCTTTTATTACACCGCATTGGTTTATATAGAAAACTATCACATCAATCAGCGGCAGATGAGGCTGCTGTCTTCGGCGGATATGGAGGCCAACCTTCTGTCCAGTTTTAATTATTTGGAAAATTTATTGGAACCTTTAGCGGTCGTTGTCAATTCGGGTATAGCGGACCGCAGTCGCAGAGGGGATTATCGCATCATGGTTTTTGATGACCGTTTTACTGTGGTCAACGATACCAATATGGTGCGGGTAGGCAGTACTTTGATTATTCCGGAAGTAGTCACTGCGGTTACATACGGCAATGAAGTAGGTATAAATCGTGCAGAAGGCCAACAGGTACTTCATGCGTCAGCGGCCATTTTAAACGACGACAACGAAAGGATAGGCGCTGTCTTGCTGGCAGAATGTGCGATTGATATTTTCGAGTTTATGGAAGAGCTTGAGCAAAGGGTATTTCTTTATACCTTACTTGCGGGAGGCGTTGTATTTATACTGGTTTTCTTTGTATCTCAGCTGTTGATTGACCCTTTAAAAGGGATATTGCGTGTGGTACAAAGGATGGCGGACGGCCATTTAAGCCAGCGGATCCCTATCAGTGGCTATGACGAATATTCTCAGCTAAGTATCGCTTTCAACAATATGAGCGAAAAACTGGAACGGGTGGAGCAAGCGCGTCAGGAATTTGTGTCCAATGTATCCCACGAACTGAAAACCCCTTTAAGTTCAATCAAAGTATTGTCGGAGTCGATTTTGTTACAGGAAGACATACCCATAGAGACCCATCGGGAATTTTTGCAGGACATCACCTCCGAAGTGGATCGTATGACCAGAATAGTAAACGACTTGCTGGAGCTGGTTAAACTAGATCGTCAGGAACATGGTTTTCATACTTCTACAGTAGAACTCAACCAACTGGTAGAGGATATTCTAAAGCGGATGGCTCCGTTGGCGGATCAAAAACGGATCGTATTGCTGTACGAGGATGTGCGGCAAGTGACTTTGGATGCCGATGAGGTAAAATTAAGCCTTGCCATCTCCAATATCGTCGAAAATGGCATAAAATATACCCCGAGTGGGGGAACAGTTAAAGTCATTGTGGACGCGGACCATCAAAATGCCTTTATCACAATCCAGGATACGGGCATTGGTATACCGGAAGAGGAGCAAAACAATATATTTACTCGATTTTACCGGGTGGACAAGACAAGAGACCGGGGGACCGGAGGTACGGGTCTTGGACTATCCATTTCCCATGCGGCGATATTGCTGCATAACGGAAATTTACGTTTGACCAGTAAGCCTGACGAAGGCTCGGTATTTGTGATACGACTTCCTATCAGAAGGGGAGTGGTGTAGTACTATGAAAAATATGAAAAAGATTTTGATGATCGTTGGAGCCATACTACTGTCTTGCGGTACGGCAATAGGTGTGTGGGTTTATGTACAGGCAGATACAGGCTATGAAGTGCATGTGTATCATTTTAATACCCGTACTAACCAGTTAGAGCCGGAACGGCGGATAGTCGCAAGAAATGCCCAAGATGAAATGGTGCGAACGGTTATCCGCATGTTATACGAGACCCCTCGTCACGGCGACTTGCGGCAGACTATCCCGGAGGATTTGCTTTTTGTTGGAGAAGTGCGCATTAATTCTGCCGGTATTATGACGGTTTCTTTTCCCGGGGAGTACTATGACATGACCCCTTATGAAGAAGGGCTTTTTAGGGCATCTTTGGTTTATACCATGACGGGTCTGCCCTTTATTGAGATAGAAGGCGTACGGATCTTAGTAGATGGTGAAGAGCTGGTAGATCCCTTTGGAGAACCTTTTGGAGCACAAACTCAGGAAGTTGTGTTGGTGAGCCCGGATATCATGCCAAGAATGATGACGACCCGGACTTTTACCCTATATTTTGTAAACGCAGAAGTAGACGGCTTGATATCGGAGGAGCGTACATTAGAAGTTCCCGGTTTAGCGGTGGAACATGCCATCGTTGCGGAGTTAATAGAAGGCCCTGAAGTGGATGATGGCCGTATGTCATTTATTCCTGCGGAAACCCGTATACGAGATGTACGGACGGTGGGGGGCATCTGTTCCATTAATCTAAGCGCGGCATTTGTTGATAATTTTAGCGGCGGTCAAAACGTGGCTGAGCTGACTTTGCAGTCGATTGTGCGCTCGATTATGGAAAATCAAGATAATGTAAACAGTGTTCAGTTTTTGATCGAGTCGGAACGACGGGAGACCTTTAACGGTGTCCCATATTTCGATACTCTTTTTGAACGTGAAGAGCTGGAGTGATGCACTCGTCATAAAAAGGCCGATAGTATGCGCGTTGCTATTTTTATTGGCCGGAATTTTGTGGGGAAGATATCTGCCCGGCATCCTATTTTTTGCGATTTTATGTGTAATCATTTGTGGGCTTTTATGCAAACGGATGAAGTATCCACCCATATTTTTATGTGTGATACTGGCTTTGGCCGGGGTTTTGGGAGTACAGCACCGACTGGAAGATGGGGTTGTGTCGGCTGGTGAAATAGAGTTTATAGGATTAGTCCAAGATATCCGTCTGACCAGAGCAGGCTGGCAGCGTTTAGTGGTGCTGGCTCCGGAAGGTATCACTGACGGTGAGATACTTCTCGCCCGATCGGGTGCGCAGATTTTGACCTATCTTTCTCCGGAATATAGGGTAGAGATTGGGCAACGGGTACGTTTGACCGGTGGTTTACATGCTTTAGACGGGCCGCGTAATCCGGGTGGTTATAACGAATTTATGGTGCAGCGTACCAGAAGGATTGCCGGTAAATTCTATGCCCGAGAGGCAGAAGCTTTTGAAATACATATGAATGTGGCCCGGGCTACGTTTATGATCCGTAACCGGTTGGCTGAGGTATATAATGGAGTATTGCCCTATCGGGAAGCGAATCTAATACAATCGGTGGTACTGGGCGAGCGCCCCGACATGGATGATCCGGTCGTGGAAATGTACCGTATGGCCGGGATATATCATCTGCTGGTAGTTTCCGGCTTACATCTGTCTATTTTGATGATGGCGGCTTGTCTGATACTTGAAAGGGTACTTAATAAACGAACCGCCGGACTTATTGCCTTAATATTGATGATAGGCTATACCTTGGTAACAGGGGCAAGTATTTCTACGGTACGGGCGGTTACCATGGCTGGGGTAGCCGTTTGTGGGAGGCTACTGTATCGGGATAGAGATGCTTTGGCATCTGTTTCATTTGCGTGTATACTTTTACTGTTGTATGAGCCGCTGTATTTATTTGGTATTGGATTTCAACTGTCTTTTGGTACGGTATTTGGTCTGATACTGCTTACTGGCCCGACAGAACGTGCTTTAGCTTTGTGCGGTGTGCCGCCTTATAAAAAACTGCGGCCGTTTTTGGCTTATAATATTGTAGCTACTGTATCTACATATCCTATTTTGGCGTACCACTTTTCCCATGTGGCTGTATATAGCTTTTGGGTAAATATCATTATCATGCCAACGGCTGTATTGTTAGTCATTGTAGGTCTGTTGGTGGGGATAGTTGGGTTGTTTTCTATAAGCGGGGCATTTTTTCTTGCGGGAGCCATCTATTATTTGCTGCAGTTTTATGAAGCAGTGATTCGTGGGTTTTTGTCCTTACCGGGAGCTGTGTGGCTGATAGGCAGCTGGGGAATTTGGGTGACTTTGGCCGCAATGGGGGTTATGCTGACTTTTGGATATGCCTTTAGCGGATTTGGCGAGGATTTTCGTAAGCGAATGAGATTATTGTGGCTGACCGTTGGGATACTGATTTTTTGTATTGGGCTAGAAGCCATTGACCGGAACCGGTTTCATGTTACCGCTTTAGATGTAGGGCAGGGGAGTAGTTATGTATTACGAGCCGGTGGACATTCCTTTGTGCTGGACGGTGGTGGAAACAATCGTCTGATTGGGATGAATACCGGTGAAATGGTACTGATGCCTTATTTGGATCACAGGGGAATAGGCCGGGCAGATGCCGCTTTTGTTTCGAGTACATCCCGTCAGCAGATCATGGGTTTAATAGAGCTGACAATGCGTGATAGAGTGAGGGTATTATATATTCCCACCGGGCTGTATATGGATTCCGGATTAGGGATGCGTTTGGGGGTTGCGGCAAGGCAAAATGATATACCTATATATAGGGTTGGCGTAGGGGATACTGTTATAGCCGGGGAGCTGACAATCGTGGTAATATCAGATGCACCAAGACTTGCTTTGCAAGTGATTTACCGGGATTATGAAGTGAATTTACCTTTGGAATCATTTGAAAATAGCCGTTAAACAGCTAAAACAGTGGCGCGGATCGCTTTTCCCCAAAACATCAAAAGCGGTCAAAGCCAGTAATAGATGGAAACCGAAAAATCATATAGCACGAATATTAAGTTGAACGAGGTACAAGCGATGAAAGAATTAAGAGACGATTTTAAAGCCGATAAATTTAAGTCCGTTTATCTCCTTTACGGCGAGGAGCCTTATCTCATGCGTTATTATGCCAACCTCTTTACAAAACGGTTACTAACAGATGTTATGATGAATCGTGCTATTTTTGAAGGAAAAGAATTTGAAGTGGATTCGGTAATGGATGCGGCGGATACATTGCCTTTTTTAAGTGATTGGCGGCTGGTGTACGTGAAGGATTCTCAATTGTTGGCTGTGGGCCGTAAGGATGATACCGAAGCATTAGCCAAATATCTGCCCACTATTCCGGAAAGTACGATTATGATTTTTGTAGAAACCGCCGTGGATAAACGTAACCGTTTATATAAAGAAATTGCGTCCAAAGGGCGGGCGGTAGAATGTAAACTTCCCGGAGAGTCGGAACTGATTAAATGGGTGACCAATATTTTTAAGAAGAAGGGCAAAGAAATCCATCCTCAAACGGCGCGAATACTGTTATCTACTGCTCCAAAAAGTATGGACGCAATATATGCAGAGGCAGATAAGTTAGGAGATTATGTGGGAGAACGGTCATTGATAACCCCTGAGGATATTGAGACTGTTTGTACAAAATCTTTGGAAGCTCGTATTTTTGATTTGATAGGGGCAGTATGTAACGGCCAGACAGAAAAAGCATTAGTCCAGTATCATAATATGCTGGTTATGAAAGAGCAGCCCTTAATGATATTAACCATGATGGCACGGCAGTTTAGGATGATTTTACAGTGCAAAGCCTGTGCGGAAAAGCGTATGATGCAATCGGAAATTGCTGCCACTTTGGGCTTACGGGATTTTATTGTAAGGGAATGCTTGCGCCAAGGACAAAATTTTACGACCGACCGTTTGATAGCCGCCTTATCTGATTGCCAGGATACGGACAGTCGTATTAAGACCGGATTAATGGATGGCGAGTTGGGGGTAGAGCTGCTGATTGTGCAGTATTCGGCGTAAGGTATAATATAAATGTGAAGGGTGAGATAGTCATATGAATCATACGCAAAAGCAGATAAAATCAATCGTGCCTATTTATGCAATGGGAGGCACTTTCCTACTATACGCATTAATTTTTCCCATGTATCGGATATGGGATCCGATGATCGCCTTTGTTCTATCGATTTTAGGATATAGATTGTTTAGTAAACTGTTCCCGGGCCAAACCATAGAAGTAGAGATGACTTACGATCCGACCGGTGATAAAAATGTGGACCAGATCCTGGCCCAAGGGCGGGAATATATCCGGCAACTAGACAAAATAAAAGAGTACAACCGAGATGAGGAAGTCATACAGCGGATGTCCCGCCTTCAAGATATAAGCAGACAAATATTTGATTATATTTCAAAAAATCCAAACCAAGTGCGCAAAATCAACACTTTTATGGACTATTACTACCCAACAGCCATAAAATTTTTGGAAAGTTATGCGGAATACGACAACAAGGACATAAAAGGCGAAAATATACTGAGTACCCTGGAAAAGATAAAAGCTTCGCTTGCCCAGTTTGAAGAGGCTTTTGAGCATCAGCTGGATAACTTGTACAGCGATAAAGCGCTGGATATTGAAGGGGATATAGCCGTGCTGCAAAGCTTAATGAAGAGAGAAGGATTATAAAATGCGATCAAACAGAAAAATCGCCTGGTTAATCACTGCCTTAATGATGATAATCGGAGTATTTTTAGGAAGTTATATCAGCTACCGTCAAATGAGAGCTCCGATAGTAGCAGTATTTCGGTCTGAGGTAGAGCCTATTCTTAATGAACAGATGCAGTTGGTACACAATATGCTTACATTATACCGGCTTAACGCTCCCGATAACGATGAAACCCGGGACTTGATCCGCAGGGTTATGTGGAATTTAGAATATATGCGGGATGAGATGGAGCTTGTCAGATGGATAAATACGGCAAGCTGGATAGTAATGCAAGATGCTGCAGAGTTGGAGCAGCGCGGGCAAGCATTGGATATGAATGAAAGTGATGCAGCGCTTATGCGGGATTTGTTTATAGATATACAGGAAATAGAGATGATACTGAGCCAGGCTCCTTATAATAATCTGGCTTTAGCTTTTAATATAACCACCATGGAAGAGTTAGGGGTTTTAACCCATAATAGCGTAGCTGCAAGGGTGCTTCGTAATTATGGGAAGCTGCCGATGTTTTTGTATTAATGCAAAAGCAACGGACACCATGTTCACATGATGTCCGTTCAATAATGCATCGGCAATTATACTGTTTTCTCTTTTAACACTTTTAAAGCGGAAATTCTCTCATAAGCATTTCATGATGCCACAGGTCAAAAATCCTCATCATAGCAACTATACTTTGCTCACGGGTAAAATTTTCTTGCGGTGCAAAGTGATTTCCTTCAACGCTGCACATTATACCCATTGCCTGCATTCTCTCTACCGCCTCAACAGCCCACACAGAAATGTATTGCGCATCATCAAAAATCACAGGCGGTATATTTGTCATGGGGTGCTCCAAGATAATATCAACTAAGTGCAAAAGCACGATAGCGGCTTGTTCACGTGTAAGCGTGGCATTGGGGTCAAAACAACCATTACCAACGCCGGTAGTGAAGCTAAGATATGTGGTAATCATTACATTTGGATTATCTGTATTTATAAATACGGGGACGCGCCGCGCTATCTCTCTTTCCAAGGCGGGAACGTCATCGCTCCCTATTATACCACCCAGGAAACTGGAGTATGTGGTAATCACTAGATCGGTCAGCTCCGCACGAGTTATGTGTTGGTTAAAGTTTGATATCAAATATATTGGAACAATTTCCCTCATAACCGCAATGTTTACAGTTTTTGTTGCCCATTCCGAAAGGGTTGGATCTGTAAACAGGGGCATTGGTTCGGGAAGTATTACGGCTGGATAAACCGGTCTGTCAGTCCGATATACTTCAGTTTGCGGTACTCCCGGCGGCCAATCATCAGACATCAAGTCCTGTTGAAACACTACAGTTTCCTCTTCCGCCCAACTCCAATTTGGGTCAGACGGCGGAAGTATATCGGCATAAACAGTCATCATACCAACTATTAGTGTTGTAGCAAGCAGTACAACGATAAAAGACATTTGTTTGCTTAAATTTTTCATTGATATGCACCTCTGCTATAATGATGTAAAACTTTGGGTTTTGTTGCTTCGGTTTTTTTGTATTGTAGCATGGGGTGAATGACAAAGCAACGAAATATCTAAAATCACATCCCTCGAAACTGCATAAACGTATTTAACAAATCCAATTTGCCATAACCCCATTGATAGCTGGGATACTGAATATTGGGTTCTCGTCTGCAACCTCTTATTAAAAATGACTTTATACGATACGTATTAAGGCTGACATCATTTTGCTCCACAATACCCCATTGCAGCATGAGTGCACATGCCCCGGCCGTTATTGCCGTGGACACACTCGTGCCTGTCATTGTTCCGTTACCCATCGGATAAATTCCTGCCACATCAACCCCGGGGGCCACAAAATCCGGTTTTGCTTGGGAGTTTCTGGTAGGTCCCCAAGATGAGCTAACATACAAACTGTTGTCTCTGTCATTATACGCGCCGACGGTGATGCCGCCGGTTGAGGTTCCCGGTACGGTAACGGTGGTATATGGATCCGGGGTTAAAAACTGAACCCCGGGAGTGATTAAGCCCGTGATATGCAGCCAGCTGTTAAACCGTCCGTTTACAATACTATCCCCATGTAAAGTGACATTCCATACCCCGGGTGTGGGATGGATAAATCGGACAATTATTATTTGAGCTCCGGCCCCGCCCACAGGAAAGAAGTATCGTACGGATACTTTTGCCCGTTCCAATACTAAGTTGGTTTCTGTAATGGATCCGGATCGGGCCACGGCACGGGGTATAATTTCACCAAGGGGAGATTTAAGTGATACGGACATCCTGTCGGGAGAATTGGCAAATATCTGCATCATAAAGCTGTTGGCATTTTCGGGTACCCGGATTTGAATGTCTTGGGTAGAATTGGTTGTATACAAAATGCCGCTTGTATGATGACCGGCATTACTTTCGTTTCCGGCAGCAACACAAACGCATATCCCGGTTATTTGGGAGACTAAAGAAATATATTCCCCGAGAACGGAAAAGCCGTCATGGCCCGACATATTGGAGCCTAGCCCAATGCATATTGCGAGGGGCATTCTTAGACTGTTAGCTCGATCAATCATATATTCTATCGCAAGCATAACATCGGCAGCCGAAAAAGCATTTTCTTGACTTTCGGGGATGCAAAAAAAGTTGTTGAAAAAACTTTCTATCCTTTTCAGTTTGACAACGATTAAGTCGGCATCCGGAGCAGCGCCGATATATTCGGAACTTTGTTTGCTGGCAGCTACGGATGCCAAAAATGTACCGTGGCCCACTGTATCGATTGAAGGAACAGTATTATACGGAGTATCTGATTGTAAAGCCTGATTAATTTGCTCATTTGTATATTCGCTGCCAAACATAAAATCATCCGGACTGTTGCCTTCAATTGTTTGATCCCAAATGTATCTTATCTTGCTGGTGCCGTCTTCATGTAAAAAAGCATCTTTTGTATAATCTATACCGGTGTCTATTATGCCTATTAGTGTGCCGTGTCCCCGTAAATCCAAATGAGGCTGTTGTTGAACTCCCATGATATTGGCAGCTTCTAAGCTGGTTCGGCCAAGGAGCGATAAAATTTCCGGAAACAACTCAAAAGCCGCTGTGCCCAGGGCTTCTATCAGATCATTTACTCTCCTGCTATCCAAATATACGACCGCATAGCCGCCGCGAACAATTTTCCCCAACTTAACGTAGGGGATATTTTTTATTGTGGTTTCAAAAATGGGGCCGTCTTTTCCGTATAACTTAATGATATACGGCTGCTTGATAAATTCCGCTAAAGTCATATTTTCATATGATGGCGTTGCATCCATAATCATTTCTCCTTTAGAAGGTGTTTATTTTCGCAAACAGATTAATAGTTCACTATATGATCTCATTAAGTATTTGTTCCTGTACTGTGTATATTTACATGGTGACCAGGCACAAACGTGATTTATTCTAATACTATGTAGCTAAGATGCTTGCGCGTATTGCTATATGGGGTGGCTTATGGATGAGTGGGAAGTGATTGTAAAATACAACGGCGATATTGGAAGGGTGGCAGAGGCTCTTAATATTAGAGCGGAAATTTTAGGGGACTCATTTGCAATCCTCACCATGCCGTCTGCACGAGTGCCGGAGCTGTCTCAATATAAGGAGATCGAATTTATTGAGATGCCTAAAAGCCTCAGTCTCTCACTGCGGCAGAGTATGTCCGACGCCTGCATCACCCCTGTACATACGCAAAGAGCCGGAGGATACGGGTTAACCGGAAATGGCGTTCTTATAGGGATAATCGATTCGGGTATTGATTATACCCATCCGGATTTTCGTGATCAAAACGGCAACAGTCGGATTTTATACTATTGGGATCAATTGGGCGGCACCGTATCTTCCGGTTTGCAAAATCCGCCGGAAGGCTTCTATAGCGGAACAGAGTACGATAATCATAAATTAAACGAAGCATTACAAAACCCACAGGGCAGTGATATTCCTTCTTTAGATTTTATCGGTCACGGTACATCTGTGTCCGGTGTGGCGGCAGGAAATGGACGTTCCAGCGGAGGCATAGAGCAGGGTGTTGCCCCGGAAGCCTCTTTGATTGTTGTCAGATTGGGAGAAAAAGGCAGGGAATCCTTTGCCCGTACCACCGAGATTATGCGCGCCCTTAAATATATTATGGATCGGGCCATGTCACTTAACATGCCGGTGGCCATCAATTTAAGTTTTGGTACAAACGACGGTTCCCACGCGGGAGACTCTCTTTTTGAAACATATATAAACGCGGTGGCTCAGCGATGGCGGTGCGTGATAGTGGTTGCAACCGGTAATGAGGGCTCGGCAGGGCATCATTTTGGCGGGCTTATTGCCACCAATCAAACGATGGAGGCAGTTTTTACCGTGGCAGCAAGCTTAAATTTGGTTTATCTGGCATTATGGAAAGATTTTGCGGATACCCTGGATTTGGAGTTGATATCACCGGAAGGGCAATCCAGCGGAATACTGCGATCAACGGATCGTATCCGGCAAATGAGATTGGGAGGCACGGATGTATCGGTACATTACAGGCAACCGACTATATACAGCAGAAGCCAGGAGGCCTATTTTCAATTGGGAGGCGATAATGTCCCGGTTATTCCAGGGATCTGGCGGCTGCGTATCACAGGACGCAGAGTGACGGTAGGGGAGTTTCATATATGGCTACCCACGATAGAAGAAGTTGGGTTGGGGACGGCTTTTTTAACTCCGGATCCGGGGATTACGCTTACACTTCCATCCACTACCCCAAATGTCATTTCTGTCGGTGGGTATAATTCACTGCTTGGGAGTGCCGCCGACTTTTCCGGGCGGGGGTATACATTTCGCGATATATATGTAAAACCGGATGTGGTGGCTCCCGCCGTAAATGTATTATCTACTCGCGCCGGGGGAGGTTATGACACATTTACCGGCACAAGTATGGCGGCACCCTTTGTAACAGGCGCGGCGGCTTTAATGATGGAGTGGGGGATCATTCGTGGAAATGACCGGTTTTTGTACGGACAGCGGGTCAAGGCTTTTCTGCAAAAGAGTGGGGTAAAAAGGGCGAATATCACCCATCCCAATCCAATATGGGGTTACGGTACATTGTGTCTGAAAGAGGCCATGGATTATTTAGTTGAATATAACAGCGAAACGAAATTTTAATATGGGAGGATGATAATTATGCCGGATACAGGCAAGCTTCAAATAGATGTTAATGCGATTGATGTGGCGAAACCGATTAGCAACGCAATAATTCGCATAATGCCCCGGGGGAATAGGGATCACATTATAGAAGAAATGATTACCAATACGTCGGGGCAAACATACACCGTTGACTTACCCGCGCCCCCTTTGGATTTTTCGTTGCAGCCTTCAACGGAAAAACCTTATAGCGAATATGATGTAAGTGTTACTTACGAGGGTTACGAACAGGTTAATGTTAAGGGAGTGCAAATACTGCCGGATACCGTATCCTTTCAGGACATTGCCTTAAATCCGCTGCTCGGATACGAAAAAGAATGGCCCGAAACGATTACCATAGACGAACATACCCTGTGGGGGGATTTCCCCCCTAAAATACCGGAAGCCGAGGTAAAGCCTTTGCCTCAACATACGGGGCTTGTGGTACTTCCCGAACCGGTGGTGCCTGAGTTTATGGTGGTGCACATGGGTATGCCGGAAAATACAGCGGCCCAAAGGCACTGGGTGCCTTTTACGGATTATATAAAGAGCGTAGCCTGCAGCGAAATCTATGCCACCTGGCCGGAACAAACCCTTCGTGCAAACATATTGGCAATTATCTCATTAACCCTTAATCGTGTTTTTACTGAGTGGTATCGGGGAAAAGGATTTGATTTCACAATCACCAGCACAACTCAACTAGATCAAAAGTATGTCCATGGACGCAATATTTTTGTTGAAATATCCAAAGTGGTGGATGAAATTTTTACGACTTATATCACAAGGCCGGGAATACGCCAGCCTCTTTTTGCCCAATATAACGATGGGAGAAGGACCAATTTTCCCGGACGCTTGTCCCAATGGGGTTCTGCGGAGTTAGGTGAAAGAGGTTACTCCGCACTTAATATTTTAAAGTATTACTATGGCCAAGATATTTACTTGACCCAGGCAGAAAAGGTATCTGGAGTACCCACATCGTATCCCGGCGAGACTTTGCGAGTAGGGTCCAGTGGACCGGATGTGAGAGCGGTTCAAGAACGGTTAAATGCTATTTCAAACAATTTTCCGGCCATCCCTAAATTAAGGGTGGATGGTGTGTTTGGGGAAAATACCGCAGATGCGGTAAGAGAGTTTCAAAAAATAAATCATCTTACCCAGGATGGGATGGTGGGTTTTGCCACTTGGTATCGAATTTCGCATATTTATGTGGCGGTTACGAGGATGGCGGAGTTGTAAGCGTATAACAACAAAAAAGGCATTTGGTTGCTCATATGATTGTCTCAATCTTACAAACCAAATGCCTTTTTTGCGCTATGTTTTAAGTAACAGCAGTATCAAAACCCAAGTGATCATATCAAAATTTTGAGGCAGTGATCTTGATGGCAGGCCTTGCCTAAAAACTTCCGCGCTCGGTTCTTCAAAGCCAAGGGAAGCCGTACCCGTCTCACCGGTTGCACCACGTTCTCTTGGGACATTAATTTTGATTTCCTGAGGCCCCGTCTCGGACAGGGGTTCCATATTAATATTCAAAATAGAAGTGATACCGTCAAAAATTTGAACCCCATACACACTCACTTTTTTGTAACCGTTTGCTTCCGGTACGATTACGTCGTATGTTGCAAAAAGCGCTTCCCCTGTGACTGTACCCTCCGGTGGCAGGTCGGGAGCGTCAAGTGTGATTCTTCCTGTTGTGCCGTTTTCGTCTGTTTCCACTGTTTGTAAAACTCTGCCGTCTTGTGTTATCAAAACGGCTATCCGTTGGCCATGCAATGTGTAGTCCCCGATATATAACTGGACTTTTAAAAAACCTGTGCCCATTTCATCACCCTTTATTTGGCTATGATTTATTATATTTGGACTCAGGTTAAGTGGTGACACAATGAAATCCAATGAAAGTCTTATGTATGCACCGAAAACATGCTATAATGAATTGAGAGGGTGCTTACAGGAAGTTCATGGGAATCTGTTTCGAACGAGTATTGAATAATTGGAGTTGATTTTATGAAAAAATTAAGTATAGCAATTATCGCTGTCCTAATATTTGTGCTACCTATAACAGTTTTTGCTGCAAATCTACCCGACCCGCCGGAAAATTATGCGGTGCTGGATCAAGCAGGGGTATTGTCGCCTACAACCATACAATACTTGGCTAACAGTAACGACGACCTCTTTTACTACACCGGCGGAGATGTACGTTTTTTAATCACCGATTTCCTTCCCATGGGCCAGGAAATTGCCGATTATACCCTGGAAGTGTTTAATTACTGGGGTGTAGGCAGTGAGCAAAATAACAATGGCGTACTGGTAGTGATGTCTGTAGTTGAAGGGGAATATTGGATAACCGTGGGTACGGGCCTCGCACAGCAAATGAGCCGCAGTTATTTGGAAAATGTAGTTAGCACCCACTTTTCACCATATTTTGCCGACGGAAACTATGATATGGCAGTGCGTAATCTTTTTGATGTGCTGTCCGGCCGTATTTACGAGTTGTTTCCTCCTGTGGAAGGACAGCAGGCGGCCCCTAATCAGATGCCCGGTACGATAAATGAGTTTGCTGCACAAGGCGGCACCAACTTTGGTATTGGTGATGTTTTTGGGTTTATTATTTTTGTTGCCATTGCGCTGTTTATTATCAAAGCCCTTCTTTTTCCACGCAGAGGACATTGGGGTGGTGGGATGATGGGTGGCCCGATGATGGGCGGCGGCTGGGGCTGGGGTAGACGCAGAGGCTTTGGCGGAATGATGGGTGGCTTTTTTGGGGGATATCTGATGGGCCGGGCCCGACATCGTCAGCCCGGTGGTCAGCAGAGAGGAAATGTGTTTAATCCGCCTCAAGGAGGAGCCGGAGGTTCCGGCGATGGATTTACCAGAGGTGGGGCTTCTCGCGGTGGTGGGGCAGGCGGAGCCTCGCGGGGAAATACACCGTCACGTCCGTCCGGAGGCAGCCCCTTTGGAGGTGGCCGCTCCGGAGGTTTTGGTGGAGGATACGGAGGCGGCTTTACCCGTGGAGGCGGTTCTCGCGGCGGAGGTTTTGGCGGGAGAAGAAGGTAGTATAATGAAACCGTTTCGCTGGATTTGACTTATACGACCATGTTGATATATAATGCAATCGAACTTCAGGGCAGGGTGAAACTCCCGACCGGCGGTATAGTCCGCGAACATCTTAGATAAGCTGATGCTTGTTTATAAGATGCCGACCCGGTGCAATTCCGGGACCGACAGTAATGCGCGTGTAGTAAAAGACAAACAAGCGCTAAGTCTGGATGGAAGAAGTCGTTTTCGGTTTTCTGTCATGCGACGAATCTTATAAATTTTGCCCTGTGTTATGTATAGCATGGGGCTTTTTTATGCCTCAAACCACAAGGAGGGTATCATGTTTGTAAAAGAAAGAATGTCTTCAAAGCAACTCACTCAAATAGCCATGTTCGCTGCTATTTCCATTGTGCTAATGTATTTCATTCGCTTCCCCATCATACCGGTTGCACCGTTTTTGGAATATACTCCGGCAGAGATTCCTGTGATGATGGCAGCCTTATTGTTTGGCCCTGGTGTGGGGCTTATTTTAACGGTGGTAGTGGCTGTGGTACAGGGGATGACAGTCAGTGCGCACAGCGGAATCATCGGTATCATAATGAACATATTTTCCACAGGCAGTTATGTATTGGCGGCGGGACTGATCTATCATTACAGTCGAAATAAAAACACAAAAAAAGCGGTTATAGCTATGCTGGTCGGTATAGCAGCTACAACCGTCGTTATGGTGTTTTGGAATATTATTTTTACACCTATTTTTATGGGTGTACCCAGGCAAGTGGTTATCGACATGCTAGTACCTGCATTTATACCATTTAATTTGATTAGAGCAGGGGTTAACTCCGTGATCGCTTTTGTAATATGGCGCGCGGTGGGGGATTTGCTTTTAAAGCAAATTAAATAGTCGATGTAAGTCATTAAAGGAAGTCATTAAACCGAAGCAAATCACAGTTACGGTGCTTCAGAAGCCGATAACTTCAAATCGTTTTCAATCATCAGTTTGACAAGCGCTTTAAAAGAAGTTTTTGTCGGATTCCATTTAAGTACCTCTTTTGCTTTTGTGGGATTACCCAAAAGCTGCTCTACTTCCGCAGGTCTAAAAAAAGCAGGATCTACTTGAATGAGGGTTTGACCGGTTTTTTGGTCAATACCCTTTTCGTTTACGCCGCTGCCTTCCCAGATGATTTTTATACCGACATGTTCGAAAGCTAAGGAAACAAATTCTCTTACCGTATGCATTTCTCCGGTGGCGATGATAAAATCATCGGCAACATTATGCTGTAGCATGAGCCACATACATTCTACATAATCCTTAGCGTATCCCCAATCCCTTTGTGCGTCTAAGTTGCCTAAAAACAGGCAATCCTGCTTGCCTTGAGAGATCCGCGCGGCAGCCATTGTTATTTTTCTGGTCACAAAGTTCAGGCCTCTACGCTCCGATTCGTGGTTAAAAAGGATTCCATTGCATGCAAACATATTGTAAGCTTCCCGATGATTTTTAATGGTCCAATACGCAAACAGCTTAGCCACACCATATGGAGAACGGGGATAAAAAGGAGTCTTTTCAGTTTGGGGGACTTCCTGTACTTTTCCAAAAAGCTCGGATGTTGAGGCTTGGTATATTCTTGTATGGTTTTCTAGACCTAAAACCCGTACTGCTTCTAGCATACGTAATACGCCAAGGGCATTGACTTCGGCAGTATATGCGGGATTATCAAAGGATATCTTTACTTGGGATAATGCTGCCAAATTATATATTTCATCGGGCTTTACCTTGTCAATAATACTCACCATACTACAAGCATCGGTCATATCGCCATAATGCAACGTAAATTTGCCCCCTTGAAAATTATCTGCCGTATATTGGTCGGACAGTAAATGAGCAATCCGCTGGGTGTTTAAAGTCGAGTTGTTTCTTAACATACCGTGGACCTGGTAACCTTTGCTTAAAAGCAGTTCGGCTAAAAATGAGCCGTCTTGTCCGGTAGTACCTGTAATTAATGCGGTTTTCATACGAATCCTCCCATACTGTTGGTAAGTACATGCATAAAAAAATAATCCAAGCAAAAACTAAAGTGAATTTATTTCGTAAAAATCGGAGGTGAAGCATGGATATCAGTAGAGACAAGATATACGCTCCGGATATGCCCATGGGCCTTGACATAGCCCTGGCTAAAAACCAGTATGCCTCAAACTATTTTTATTCCTTATCAGACACAGCACAAAAACAGATTATAGATCACACACAAACCATACGCAGTAAAGAAGAAATGCAGGCTTATGTGGATTCTTTAGGAGGAAATTATTCTCTCCATAGTTTAACTTGATATATCGACTCTTTCAACAATCGTTACGAAAACACTATCCCCAGGCTGCTTTCCGATTTGAGCGCGAATATCCTTACGGACCCCGATAATATAGCATATCGAACCGTCCGGGTTTTTTACACCCATATTTACGATACTGCCCTCATAGGAAACACCGTCAAAAGTAGCGCAAACCTTTACCCTACCTTTACCAAACTCCATTTTTATATCAAAAGGCACAGCTATAAATGCCGCGTCCTGATCAGGAACTTTTTGTATGATCGCGTCAAACTCATATTTTTTGGGGTTTCTATCCTGCATAATGGCTACACATTAAACCGGATCAACATAACATCCCCGTCTTTGACCAAATAATCCTTGCCTTCAACCCGAACTAAGCCGTTTTCTTTTGCCTTATTATAAGACCCCAGCCGCTCCAAATCGTCAAAAGCCACAACTTCTGCTCGTATAAATCCCCGCTCTAAATCACCATGAATTTTTCCGGCGGCTTGGGGCGCTTTTAAACCCTGTCTGATTGTCCAGGCCCGTACCTCTTTTGGCCCGGCAGTTAAAAAGCTGATTAATCCCAAAAGCTCGTATCCTGCGGCAATGAGTCTGTCTAAACTGCCTTGGGTGAGCCCCAGCTCTTCTAAAAACATTTCTTTTTCTTCCGGTGCCAAAGCAGCAATTTCTTCTTCGATTTTAGCGCATACCACAAATACTTTAGAACCCTCTTCTTCCGCAAAAGCAGTGAGCTTTGCAAGAAGGGGGTTTTCTTGTCCTGTCATGGCGCTTTCGTGGACATTGACGGCATATAATACCGGTTTACTGGATAGTAGGTTTAGACTTTCGGCGTATTTTTGATCCTCCGGGATCTCCCATTCTATATGACGGGCGCCGATACCGTTTGTTAGAGATTCCTGCAATATTTTAAGGGCTTCCACTTCGCGGGGATAAAGCTTTTCATTTTTTTTGCCTTTGCCTGTTTTTTCGAGACGACGCTCTACCAAGTCAAGATCGGCGATCACCAATTCCAGGTTAACGGTTTCAATGTCTCGCAAAGGATCAATATCCGGATAAACAAACGCCACATTTTCATCTTCAAAACAACGGAGTACGTGGATTAAAGCATCCACTTCCCGAATATGAGATAAAAATTGATTGCCAATGCCCTCGCCTTTACTGGATCCTTGAACCAGCCCGGCGATATCCACCATCTCTACAACCGCGGGAGTCACGACTTTAGGGTCATACATTTTTTCTAAAGCCTGCAACCGAGGATCCGGCACCGGAACCATACCCACAGTAGGGCTTATGGTACTAAAGGGATAATTGGCGGCTTCTGCGCCAACTTGCATGATCGCGTTAAATAATGTGCTTTTCCCAACATTTGGTAAACCTACTAGGCCTAACTTCATGATTATCTTCCTTTTTTAGCGCTGTCTACCAACTCGGATGAAAGGACAGCGTGTATTTTATAGCGAAATTTTCAGATGAAATTTTCATAAGAAGTATAGCATATCAGTGTATTTTCCGTCAAAATAGGTGTTAGAGGGTGTTTGGATTTTTATTCGCAAAGGCATTTACTTGAGTGCAAAAATTATGGTATAGTTTCATAGGAATATATAATGGGATATTGTAGCTATATCGAGATTTAATACTCGAAAAAGCAGAGAGGAGATCGTAAGCATGAGAGTGTATAATTTTTCACCGGGGCCGGCGGTATTGCCGGTAGAAGTCCTTGAACAGGCCGGTAAGGAAATGGTGGAGTATCAAGATTGCGGCATGTCCGTAATGGAGATGAGTCACCGCTCACCAATGTATATGGAGATTCATGACAAAGCTGAGGCTTTGCTGCGGGAGTTAATGGCGATCCCTTCACACTACAAAGTGTTGTTTTTACAGGGCGGGGCCTTTCAGCAGTTTGCTATGGTTCCTATGAATCTCTGTAAAAATGGTAAGGCAGATTATGTCCTTACGGGAGAATGGGCCAATAAAGCCTGTAAAGAAGCAAGCATTTTTCTTAAAGCGGAAGTGGCGGCTACTTCGGAAGATCGGAAATTTTCGTATATTCCGGAAACATTCACATTTTCAGCCGATGCAGATTATGTGCATATCACTTCCAACAATACGATTTGCGGCACACGGTATTTGGAGTTGCCCGATACGGGTAATATTCCTTTGGTGTCGGATATGTCCTCGGGGATACTTTCTGAGGAGATTGATGTTTCTAAATACGGCCTCATTTATGCTGGGGCACAAAAAAACATAGGCCCGGCCGGTGTGACAATCGTTATTATCCGCGAAGATTTACTTGAAAACGAACATGCGTCTAAGCTGCCCTCTATCTTCCAGTATAAAGTTCATGCCGAAAATAAATCCTTATATAATACCCCCCCAACATATAGTATTTACATAGCCAAGTTGTGTTTAGAATGGCTTAAGAGACAGGGAGGCGTACCCGGGATTCAAAAAATAAACGAAGCAAAAGCGAAACTGTTGTACGATTTTTTGGATAACTCATCATTGTTTAAGGGTATCGCCGATAAAAAATACCGGTCTTTAATGAACATACCTTTCACCACCGGTGATGATGCGAAGGATAAAGACTTTATAAAAGGCGCGGCAGAAGCCGGGCTGGTCAATTTAAGCGGCCATCGTATAGTCGGAGGGCTACGCGCCAGTATTTACAATGCCATGCCAATGGCAGGAGTCGAAAAATTAGTTGATTTCATGAAAAAATTTGAAAAACAATAGAGGGGGCCTGCAAAATGCATAAAATTCTTACACTTAATAAAATTGCAGAATGTGGACTTGACGAGCTTTCTGGCGGACAGTTTGATGTATCTGAGGATGTAAAAAATCCGGACGGTATTTTGGTACGCAGCTATGTGCTGCCCCAGGAAGAGCTAAATGATGACTTGAAGGCGATAGCCAGGGCAGGGGCAGGGGTCAATAATATCCCTGTGGAAAATTGTGCCGAAAAAGGCATCGTTGTATTTAATACTCCGGGAGCCAATGCCAATGCGGTTAAAGAGCTGGTATTGGCAGGATTGTTTCTTTCCAGCCGCAATGTGGTAGGAGGTATTGCCTGGGCTCAAAGCTTAGCCGGTCAGACAGGGGTACCTAAATTGGTGGAAAAAGGCAAATCCCAGTTTGCCGGTCCGGAAGTTGCGGGTAAAACACTGGGCGTTATCGGACTCGGTGCGATCGGTGTATTGGTAGCCAATGCCTGTCACCATCTTGGGATGCAGGTATTGGGATATGATCCGTATATTTCTGTAGATGCGGCTTGGAGCCTTTCCAGAGGGGTTCATAGAGCCTCGGATTTAGACAGCTTGCTTTTGGAATGTGATTATATTTCCATACATGTCCCCTCAAATTCCGAAACTAAAGGATTATTTAACAGTGATATGTTTGCCAAATGTAAAAAGGGCGTACGGATACTTAATTTTTCCAGAGCCGAACTGGTGGACAATACTGCTGTTAAGGAAGCGATCGAAGACGGTACGGTGGCTTGTTATGTGACGGATTTTCCTGTAGAAGCCGTATTAGGGAATGATAAAATCATTACTATCCCTCATTTGGGCGCATCTACGCCGGAATCTGAAGATAACTGCGCGACCATGGCAGCGGCACAGTTGAGAGAATACCTGTTGTACGGCAATATTAAAAATTCGGTAAACTTCCCGGACTGCGAGATCCCGTATGTAGGCATTGGAAAAAAACGTGTCTGTGTTATACATCGAAATGTGGCTAAAGTAGTCGGTCCGATTACCAGTCTGTTTGCTGATTGCTCCATTAATATTGACAATATGCTTAACAAAAGTAAAGGCGAATATGCGTATACCATGTTGGATGTGGATACGGATTGTTTAGATGACCACATTGAGGAAGAGTTGAGCAAAATAGCCAATATTATAAAGGTTAGGGTGATATAATGACTGTTAAGCCATTTCATGCCCTACGGCCCAAACCTTTGTACGCCGAAGCCGTGGCGGCTTTGCCTTATGATGTAATGAATACGGAGGAAGCCCGTATCATCGCAGCAAACAATCCCCATTCTTTTTTACATGTGGATAAGGCTGAAATTGATTTGCCGCCGGATACTGATCCATATAGTCCTGCAGTTTACGCTAAAGCCAAAGAAAATTTACAAAGTTTAGTGGATACTGGTGTGTTTATGCAAGATGAACAGCCGCGGTTATACATTTATCAGTTAGAGGCAAATGATCGCATTCAGACAGGATTAGCCGCCTGTGTCAGTGTAGCGGAATACGAAAAAGGGCTTATTAAACGCCATGAGTTTACCCGTCCGGATAAAGAACAGGATCGGATAGACCATATATTGGCTTGCAGCGCCCATACCGGGCCTATCTTTATGGCCTATCGAGACTCTTCCGGTTTAACGGCTCCCAAAGCTTTAATGGCCAAATGGATGAGGGATCATTCACCTGACTATGATTTTACCGCAGAAGATGGGGTGCGTCATACTTTATGGGTGATCGATGATGCTGCAGCCATACAAGAGCTGATGCAAGCCTTTGAAGCGGTATCGTATTTTTATATTGCTGACGGACATCATCGCAACGAGGCGGCCCGTAAAGCGGCTCTAATAAATTCCGCAGCTGAAAGTCAATTTTATTTGGCTGTTGTATTCCCTCATGATGAACTTACCATTATGGATTATAACCGGGTGGTCACGGATTTAAATGGTCAGGACGTTTCTGCTTTTTTGCTTGCTTTAAAGGCAGTGTGTACAGTGAAAGAGAGTCCCATACCGGTAAAGCCTGATCATAAACATGTAGTTGGCATGTATCTAAACGGACAATGGTATCGGTTGTCTCTGCCCAATGACAAAAATGCAGACCCATTAGATAATTTGGATGTGGCCGTCCTGCAAAATAAAATTTTGTCGCCGATTTTGGGGATCAATGATCCTAAAACGGATAAGCGTATCGATTTTGTAGGTGGGATCAGAGGCCTGGCAGAGTTAGAAAAGCGAGTAGACAGTGGAGAAATGGCTGTGGCTTTTTCCATGTATCCCACATCAATGGACGAGTTAATGGCTGTGGCAGATGCCAATCAAATTATGCCGCCAAAATCAACTTGGTTTGAGCCTAAGTTAAGAAGCGGCCTGCTGGTGCATGGGTTTTGATTGAAAATGTTTAAGTAACATCAATATATAACATAGGAGGTGCAGCAAATGCTGTGGGTAAAAGACAATATTAATGAGGTGCTACAAAAGTTAAATGTAGACCCCACTAAAGGCTTGAGCCAGGAAGAGGTCCAAATTCGTTTGCAAAAATATGGGTTAAACGAGTTTGAAGAAGAAAAGAAAGAGACTTTATTTAAAAAGATCCTTCATCATCTTTCTGAAATTCCTACAATGATATTGATAGCGGCTTCGATCATTGCCACAATAGCAGCGATTATGAACATGCGGGGCGTTGACGGCGGAAGCACAAGTGACTGGGCTAAAGTGGCGGTTATTCTTATAATCGTAGTGATCAATGTGGTCTTGGGCATTTATCAGGAAAGTAAAGCAGAAAAAGCTCTGGAAGCCCTTAAAAAGATGAATGCCTTTAAAACAACGGTTATCCGTGATGGCACGAAACAAATTATTGAAGCCAATCAGCTGGTGCCGGGAGATATTGTTGAGCTTAACGCAGGCGATGTTATCACGGCAGATTCGCGTTTGATAGAGTCAAGCAGCTTGCAAGTGGAGGAAGCCGCGCTAACAGGCGAAAGCCAACCTGTTGAAAAAGACAGCACCGTAGAAATCACGGAAAGTGTTCCGTTGGGTGACAGGCTTAATATGGTATATTCCGGCTGTCTGGTAACAAACGGTCGTGCCACTGCCGTCGTTGTTGAAACGGCAATGGAAACGGAAATGGGTAAAATCGCCCGCTTGCTAAACACCACCAAAAAAATGCTGACTCCACTGCAGCTGAGACTGCAGCAGTTGGCAAAGCGTATTTCTATTATTGCGTTAATCAGCGGTGCCATCATGTTTCTTGTGGGTTTTGGACTGTGGGGCAACGCCGCCATTGATATGCTGCTGCTTGCGGTTGCCCTTGGTGTGGCGGCTGTACCGGAAACCCTGCCTATTATTGTAACCATGATACTTTCTTATGGCGTGTTTAACATGGTTTCCAAAAAGGCGATTATCCGTAAAATCCCTGCTATTGAAACCATCGGTAACACCTCGGTTATATGCTCCGATAAAACCGGTACACTGACCCTCAATAAAATGAAAATACAGCAAGTTTGGCATTTTGACCACGATCCTATTTCCGTAAAAGAAGAACTCAATTTTAATCAGAAAAAATTGGTTGGGCTCTTAGCATCCTGCAGTAACGCGACAATAGAAATGCACGGTGAAGACGGCGAAAATGAAACCGTTATTGGAGACCCGACTGAGATTGCTATTGTTCGTCTGTTGCATGATTTGGGTGTTAGCCGTGTGCAAGCGGAAAGGGATTATCCCCGTATACATGAACTTCCCTTCGATTCGGGACGTAAGCGTATGACCACCGTTCACCGTACAGAGGATGGCTATATTGCGGTCACTAAAGGCGCGTTTGACCGTATTCCCGTAAATTGGGACAAATGCCCCGACCTTTTGAAAAAAGCCACGGAAATTCACGATTCCTTTGCGGAAAAAGCGCTGCGCGTTATTGCGATTTCCGTAAAAAAATATGCGGAAAAGCCTACGGATTTGTCTGAGGAAGCTTTGGAATGCGACCAAGAATTTCGTGGAATGGTTGGGATGATTGACCCGCCTCGTCCGGAAAGTGCGGCAGCGGTGGCCCGGGCAAGAGAAGCCGGTATTAAAACGGTCATGATCACCGGAGACCATGTAGTAACCGCGGCGGCCATAGCCAAAGAAATAGGCATTATGCAGGAAGGTGACCGGGCCGTAACCGGTACGGAGCTTTCTGCAATGAGTGAAACGGATTTAATTTCTCAAGTCCGGGGCATTTCTGTGTACGCAAGGGTAAGTCCGGAGGATAAGTTAAGAATCGTCCATGCATGGGCGGCTCACAACGAAGTTATCACAATGACTGGCGATGGCGTAAATGATGCGCCTGCCTTAAAGGCCGCTGATGTTGGCGCGGCAATGGGTATAACCGGTACGGAAGTTTCCAAAAGCGCAGCCGATATGGTTATCACAGATGATAACTTTGCTACCATCGTTGACGCAATCGCCGAGGGACGTACTTCTTACGATAATATCCGAAAGACTATTCAGTTTTTACTTGGCGTTAACTTTGCCGAAATATTTGTATTGCTTGTTGGTATGCTGCTGATTGGGCGTACGACCATTACGGCGCTTCAGATTCTCTTTATCAATGTTGTTGCCGATGGTATACCCGGTTTCTTTCTGGCCTTTGAAATGCCGGAGCCCGGCGTTATGAAACGTAAGCCGCTTCCTAAAGGCTCAGGGGTTTTTGCGCAAAATGTAGGAACCTTTATCGCGGTTCGTGCCATTACTTTCTCAATTTTAACTCTGACCGCGTTTGTTATGGGTTCGTATGTGCTAGCCCCGCCAACAGGTTTTGTATATGCCGACTATTTTGTACCGTTGACCGGTGATTTTTCAATCGCAGCCCTCAGATACGGCGGACACTTTGCCGTAGGCGTAACTATGGCTTTCCTTACCTTGAGCTGGGCTTCTACGATTGACACTTTTAACACCAGGACGCAGCAGTCAATTTTTAAAGCCGGTTTCTTATCAAATAAAGGTGTTTTTTACGCGGTTGTAACTATAGTCATCGTGACTGCGCTTATGGCTTTATGGAGGCCTCTGGCGGCTATATTTGACGTGGTTCCTATGAACGGTTTGCATTGGTTCGTTATAGCTGTGCTGGCGTTGATGCAGGTGGGAGTTGTTGAAATATTAAAAGCGATCCTTCGTCGTCGTAGCCGTAACGCTGCAGCATAAGCGTTTACACAGAAATTTGATTTATTCATTTTGAATGAAGATAGCGTATGGCGCCGTTTCTCTAAAACAAGAGAGGCGGCGTTTTCCATTCTTTTGTCGTTCCAGCAGTTTTTTTGTTGCCGAATGGCAAATGTTTTGATACAATCACTCTTAACAACAAAATTTAACGAAGTATTCCAAAGGAGCTTGCCATGCGTGTAATAGCAGGGACAGCCAGAGGAAGCAGACTTATTTCTCCTCAGGGCCTTACTACCCGCCCAACCGGGGATCGCATGAAAGAAGATTTATTCAATATCTTAGCTCCTTTAGTAAGGGACGCACTTGTTTTAGATATGTACTGCGGTAGCGGGGCAATAGGTATAGAAGCCCTTAGCCGCGGGGCAAAAAACGCCGTTTTTATAGACATTTCTCAAGAAGCTATAACCGCAGTAGAAACTAATTTAATTAAAACCCGTTTCAAGGATAAATCAGAAATATTGCATATGCCCGTAGGGCAGGCATTAGAAAAGCTGCAGAGCCAGGGTAGGGTATTTGATATCATTTTCATGGATCCACCTTATGGTGATGAAACATTAAACATATCCCTCGCTCATATAGCCCAAGGAAATTTTTTGACAGAAGCGGGCATAATAGTGGCAGAATGTCCGGTGGATACCGAGCTGCCAAAGCTTGATGAAACATTTGGGCTAGCCATTTACAGGCAAAAAAAATATAAACAAATGCAGTTTGTATTTTATAATACAATTCGTAAGAAAGGTCGTGACAACCGGTGACAGCTATATTTCCCGGTAGCTTTGATCCCGTAACATTGGGTCATTTAGACCTTATACAACGTGGGGCGCAGCTCTTTGATCAAATGATTGTGGCTGTGTTGCATAATCCCACCAAATCGCCTTTATTTACGATACAAGAGCGGATCGATTTACTGCGGGATGCCACAAAAGATATTGCAGGAGTACAAATAGAAGCCTATAACGGTCTGCTTGCAGAATTTGCAAAAAAACAAAACGCGGGTTATATCCTGCGAGGCATACGAACGGAAGCCGATTGCGCTTACGAGATTCCTATGATTCAAGCAAATAGGAAACTGGCGGATGGGCCGGAGACGGTTTTATTGGTTACCGACCCTGCATATGCCTATATCTCTGCCGGATTAATACGAGAGATTGCGGCGGCAGGATATGCCGGTATCGGATCCTCCGAGGGCGTTGAAACACTGGCTGGCGGCAATTTTGATGATACAGTACTGGATCAGTGGGTTACTCCCACTGTGAAACATATGCTTAAAAGTAAATATTTATAGCCGGGGGTACCTATGGACTCATTATTGGATTATTTAGATCAAATAGAAGATATTTTAGACGCAAGTAAAAGCGTACCGTTTTCCAACAAAGTTTCGGTGGAAAAAGAACGTATCTACGAAGTGATGAACGAGATACGGCTTAATTTACCCGCCGAAATTCGTCATGCGCAGCGGATAATAGAAGACCATGATAAAATAATAGCCGAAGCGCGTGTAAAGTCTGCGGGTATTTTAAAAGAAGCAGAAGATGAAGCTAAACTTTTAACAAATGAACATGAAATATTCCGCCGGGCCAACGAGCAAGCAACCGATGTGATTGAAGAGTCCAAAAAAAATGCAAGAGACTTGCGTTTAAATGCTATGGACTATGCGGATGAGATTTTGGAAAAAACCGAAGGTATGATTAAAGAAACCATGGATAACATAGACGAGCAGTTTAGGATGGTCAATAGTTATTTATCTCAAACTGTTGATGTGTTGTACGAAAACCGTCAGTCACTGAGAGGGCGCTAAAGAGACTTTATACTACGTATTCCTTCTTGCAGGCCTTCAAAATCCAGATAATCTTCAATAAATTGTTTGCGCAGCAAATTAACCGGGATAAACTCGTTATATTTGCCGTTAATCTGCACTTTGTCCGGCAGTGGCAAATCATAGAGGTTTAAGTCGGATTCGATAATATCATAAATGATATGTTCCAGTTCCTCTGCGGTTCCACTAAAAAGTACTTCAAGATATAAACAAGTTACCCATGGTAGCTTGTTTTTAATATTTCGGTGAGATAATGCGTAATGGAGTGTAAACAATTGCCGTGTGCCTATCCAAGGAAAAATGGCAAATTTTTTATCCGAAAGCGGCGTGACCAAATTTTCCAGTATTCCGCTGTTTCTGGTTATATATCGTAATTCTTCAAGCCGTTCGCGGCATCGGTCACTTAAATATGGATAGGAAATATCCTCCATTAACACGCTGCGGACTTTACGTACCAGTACCGTATGCAGCTCAGCCTCAAAATCGATGTCCCAATCCACCAAAGATATACCCGGGACCCGTTTAACAAAAATCACTTTAGATTTTTCGTTAACATCGACAGTTTCCCAAGTCAAGCCGGCTAATGCAAATCGTATCCCAACCGGATACACTTTATCGACCGTGCCTATGGTGCGGTTTTCGTCTTTTACCAGCAAATATTCCGGCGCAAGAAAGACAGTCAAAAATTTATGGCTGTTTACGACCTTTTCACCTTCGCGACCAATAATCAGACCGCCTCGCTCGGTACGTTCCAGCTGCTGAATATCTATTAAATGGCCCAGTAGTTGCCGGTAGTCTTCCTGTGATATATATCTGAAACAGCCAAGGGTCAATATAGTTTGGGCCAAAGCGGCCGGAGAAAGCTCTCCGCAGCTTTTTAAATGGCTCATGGTTTGATGATAGAGTAGGTTGTAAGCATGGTGATGAGGGTAAATGGGTTCCATCCAATGATCCTTTGTATAAAGCTCAATAATGGCCAGGGTACGGATAAACTCCCAATTAATAGGGCCAAGGACATCTGCAGAGTTAATCCGGATATTTTCTACAAATGTAAACAATAGCTGCGGCACTTGTCCTCGGCGTCCGCAACGACCCAGCCGCTGAGCAAAGCTGGAAACATTAAGGGGCGCACCCACTTGCACCGCTTGATCAAGAGAGCCTATGTCAATGCCCAGCTCCAAAGTTACCGTAGCACCGGTGACTATTTTTTCGTCTTCAGATTTCATTTCGTCTTCGGTAGTTTCTCGTATCAATGCGGAAACATTGCCGTGATGGACACGATAAATATCCGGAGATTTGCGCTTTAGCGCGATTTCCCGGAGATTTGCGATTACAAACTCGGTTTCTTCACGGCTATTGGTGAAGATAATGGTCTTTTTGTCTAAAGTCATCTTAAACAGATATTCGAAATGTTCCCGGGTACCCATATCTCCGTCACCGCCTACATGAGTAACAATGCCGCTGCCGTCTCGGTCAACCAGATCTCGCTGATCTGCATAATTGACAAAGCGCTCGATATGGAGGCGTATACGTTTCTTGCCTTCTTCCGTGATAGGGGCAGCGCAGTTGCGGCCTGTGCTTGTATTAAGCCATGTTTGGGCCAAAGACACATCACCCAAAGTGGCGGACAGCCCGATACGTCTGGGAATGACACCCGTCAGCTTTTGCAATCGTTCCAATACGCATAACAGCTGTATGCCCCGAGGATCGCGCATGAAATGATGCACTTCGTCGATAATGATAAAGCGTAAATCGGAAAACATTTGCAGGCAGGCGCCTCGTTTGTTGGAAATGAGGCTTTCCAGTGATTCCGGTGTGATTTGTAAAATACCTTCCGGATTTTTAACGAGCTTGTTTTTTTGAGTTTGGGAAGCATCCCCGTGCCATTTGCAAACGGGGATATGAGAGTCCAGCAGCAGTTGCTCTAACCGTTTAAACTGGTCGTTGATTAATGCTTTAAGAGGGGAAATATACAGTACCCCTACGGATTTGGAAGGGTTGTTATATAGTTCGGTCAGTACCGGTAAAAAAGCGGCTTCGGTTTTTCCCGAGGCGGTACCGGAAGAAAGAAGCAGATTATCATCGCTGTCAAAGATAACCTCGCAAGCGGCAACTTGTATGCCGCGCAGCTCTTCCCATTTGTTTTGATAGATAAAATCTTGTATAAAAGGAGCCAGTCGGTTAAATACGTCCATGGTTACACCTCAAATTCCTGAAATTCGCTATGGATATCTTCGTCAGTAATCCCGCCCTTAGCCATTTCAAAGCTGTTATCCCCCAAAATATCCGCGGTACTTTTATCGGGATTTTGATGGAGTATATTAACCAGCTCAATAAAATCCCGGATGATTTCCCTTGGCGTAATATGGGTTTCGGCTCCCACCCGGTTATATTCTACCGTAAGGAAGTAAATAAGATCTTCATGGGTTAGCCCGGGTATATAACGAAAAAGCTGAGCGTGAATATCCCTTAATTTTTCTACCAACACATACATTTCTTCTTGGGTAAGCATTTGCAGTCTGATAATCGGGGCAGATAAATCTTTTATGTCGGCATCCGCAAAATGCCCTTCGGCCAGCCGAGATCTAAGTGCTTCATAACTAAATAGGCCTCTGTATTTATCCTCCACACACTGGGGTGTGCCCCCCATCAAAAAGCCGATGTGTTTTGCTTTTCCCTGTAACACATCGTTGTATATGGTGAGGATTTTTTCGTAATTATTTTGTCTTGTGATTGAATTGGGGATTTTAAAAATATTGACCAGTTCGTCGATGACCACAAGCAAGCCTTTATATCCGGCACTGACCAAGAAAACTGCAAAGATTTTAAGAAAGTCGTACCAGCTTTCGTCTGTTACGATAAAATTGATGCCCAAATCGGCTTTGGCTTCTCTGCGAGATGTGTATTCTCCTCGAAACCACTTTAAGACATTGCTTTTTGTGGCCGCGTCGTCCTGTTGATAGGCATGCCAATATGCAACGATTGCTTTGGCAAATTCGAAACCGTTTACCATTCCCTCAAGAGTGCCGGTAACGGCGTATATTTGTTTTTCTACTTCCCGATCGAAGGCTTCTCCTTCTAAATCAGTTTGGGTTTTAACCGTAGCCTGAATGCCGGATATCCATCGCTCTAGAATAAGTGGAAGGGCCCCTCCGTCAGGCTTAGACTTGGTAGAAAGATTTTGCATCAGTTCTTTATAGGTAGCCAGTCCCTGGCCTTTGGTGCCGGCAAAACGCCGCTCCGGAGATAGATCGGCATCGACAACGGCAAATCCTTTGGCTGTGGTGTAATTACGGATGGTTTGCAGAAGGAAACTTTTTCCGCTTCCGTATTTGCCCACAATAAAACGGCAAGATGCGCTGCCTTGGTCAATTAAATCGATATCATGCAATATAGCCGCTATTTCCTGAGCGCGCCCCACAGTTATATATTCTAAGCCCACTCTGGGAACAACACCGCCTTTAAGCGCATTGATCAAAATATTTGCGATCCGTGCCGGTATTTGATTATTTGTATTTGTCATACTGATCTCACCATTTCCATTATCTTCTCTCTATATTCTTCGTAAATGACCATTGTTTCGTCCATTTCCAAGATATTATCTCCTATGTGGTCTACTGCTTTCTCATTAATGCTGTCCGCTAATACCTCCAGCATAATGCCGTTTTTATCGGCTAATGCTTTTATATCTGTACCTGCGATTATGCCATCGCTGTCGCTTTGAGACAGTAGATGAAGTGCTTCTCGTTCTGCGGTGGTTAATGCGCTACCTAAACC
>Ga0131853_10000669_pt1 | contig 61760 bp, 50 predicted proteins | sample TergutLab28metaG_FD_92764 | JGI IMG/M metagenome (GOLD analysis project Ga0131853, IMG submission 92764) | Labiotermes labralis P1 segment gut microbial communities from Petit-Saut dam, French Guiana - Lab288 P1 (version 2) (version 2) | ecosystem: Host-associated > Arthropoda: Insects >...
CAAAGATTTTTGCTGCTTGCGGTTTTGTCTTCGCGCATCACTTTCAGCTGTAGCTCTAGCATGCGGCGGATGAGGTTTGCCTCGGCGGCGCCGCCCACGGCAAAGCGCCCCTTCATGTGGAACTCATGGTCCACGGCAGGGTAGGTGCCGGCATAGGCTTTTTTGTTCAACGTGGACATCACGTAGCCGTCGCGCACGTCAAGCTTTTTGCGCATCATGGTGCGCTCGGCCATTTGCGGCAGCAGATTATCCCAGTAAAACCGGGCATAGGCTTGCTCAAACATGTCGCCGTGTGCAATGTCAAGCTTGATGCGCTTGCCAAAGAAGTCGCAGGCTGGCCGCGCGGGAAATTCTTCTTGGGTATAGCCGCCAATGAAGTTAACCTGCCCGTTGTTCACGTCGTAGTGTCCGCAGGTGATTTTGACGGCTTGGCCTTGCTCGAGATCTTTGGGCAGAATCCACAGCAGGCTGTCGCCGCTGAATTTTTTAGGTTGGTAGTGCGGTGGGATAATCATGTTGCCGCGGCTTTCAAAGGCATATAGCAGCATGTCGTTGAGGTTAACTTTCATGGGATTCACTCTCTTTCGCTAATTTTCTGCGCTCGGCCAGTTCGGCCTGCACTTGGTTAAACATGGGGCCTTGCAGCTTGTATAAGAAATAGGGGATGGTGCCCAGCAGCACGGCAATGGCGGGAAAAATCGTGTAGAACGCAAACAGGGCATCACGCGTGTGCGGAGCTTGTGTGACGCTCATATCCTCTGCGGCAGACACAAAGCCAGCACGCGCCATGAGCACACCGGCAATCAGCGGCGCCAAGTGATTGATGGCTTTGCTGAACATGCCGCCCACCACAAAGGTGGTGGCTTCGGCGCGTTCGCCGGTTTTCCACTCGGTGTAGTCAAAGGTATTGATGTTGCAGATGTCATCGGCAATGCCTTGCACGCCGCTGGGGATGGATGACAGCGTGAACAAGGCAACGAGCACGATCAGCCCCGGTGTTGAAGTGTAGCCCAACGCGCCGGTGATGAAAAACACGCCAAGTTTGCAGCCGGCATTGAGCAGTCGGCTGAAGATAGACACCGTGCGTGGCGCAAAACGCTTGAGAAAAAACGGAGCAAATATGGTTGCTAAAAAAGTTGGCACGCCGCTTGCAGTCCATACCACGGTTTGCCACCAGAAATCGCCCACGCTGTAGATGAAGAAGAACGGTGCGGCCACCCAGCTGACGCCTGCAAGCAGGTTGGGAATGTTGGAGGTCCACAGCAGCAGGAAATACTTGTTTTTGAAGAAGGTGCGCACGTTTTCAAAGAATTTATCGCTGCGTTTTGGGGCAAACACGCGCTCTTTGAGGTGTTTAGAAAACAGCGCAGGCACCATGCCCAGCACCGCAAAAAAGATGGCAATCACCGTGAAAAACGTGCTGGCGCGCAGCATGGCCGGTTGATAGTCGTTGCCCTCTGCTAGGAGGCTAAAGGCTAAGGGAATCAGCCCCGGCAGCGCGCCGGTGAGCAAGCCCGAAATATTGCCAAAGGTGATGTAGTTGCTGCGTTCGTCTTGCAGCGGGCTCATCACCACGCGCATGGTTTGGAAAGAGATGTTCACGAATGTGGAGAACACTTCGTAGATGAAATAAGCCAAAAAGCAAAATATAATCTTTGCGGCAATGCTGTTGACTGGCGGGTTGATGAACATCAGCACCGAGGCCATGGCGAAAAACGGCACCATGGGTGCAAGCCATCGGGTGAACTTGCCGCGGTTGGGGCGGCTGGGATCAAGCTTGCCGCGGTCAATGATGGTGGCCACCACGGGGTCGCTGAATAAATCCCAGATGCCCGAAGCAGACATGATGAAGCCTGCTTGCGTGGCGGGAATGCCGATGGAGGTGTAGAACAACATGCGCTGGCCGCCGGGCACAGCACCAATGCTGCCCAGCCCAAATTGCGTGAGCGCAAAGGAGACATACTCTTTCACGCTTAGGCGGCCTTCTTCGTGCTCACGCTGGCGCACTTGCACGAGTATATCCCGGGCTTTACCCATGAGCCTGCTCCTTCGTCATTGAATGTAGCCGGTGTGTTTGCGCTGCTTGTTTTTGGCGTGCAGCTTCACCCCAAAGGCTTTAAAGCGGCCTGCGATGTTCAGCTGCGCCACGCACCATAAGGCAAATGCCGGGCGTTTGACTTTCGCCGCAGGCGTGGCAACCGGCGTGAAGTCCTCGCCAATTTGCAGCACAAGGCCGGGTTCGGAGAAATCTCCCGGGCGGTTTTGGCACAGGTTTTGCATCCATGTGCCGTCAAGCGTAACAGCGTTGCTGCGCACTTGCACTTGCCCTGTTATGTCGATCCAGTTATCATGCAGCAGGTCTTTGGCAAGGATGGTTTTACCTGCAATGTTTTCATCAAATTGCAGTGTGAGCGACTTGAAATGCCCGAACACGCCGATGGCGCCGCTGTTTGCACCAAGCTGCCAGTGCACATCTGCTTGCGGCGCGAAATAGCCGCGTTGTGGGGTGACGCGACCGAGCGACGCGATGCTCATGGCACCGTTGGGGTTGCGGCAGGCCACGAGATAGGGTGGGGCTTCGTCACAAGCTTTGATCACAGGGGCGTTCACGTTGCGGGCAACCACAAGGGGAGCGCTTTGCACGAAAGCTTCTTCGCTTTGGTGCAACGCCTTTTCCCAGGTTTCGTCGGGCGTGAACTTCCAGCGGTCTTCGCCTTGCTCGGGTGATATCGTGCTGTTGCCCAAGTCTGCACGGAAGGCGGGCGCGAAATCCTCTTGCCAGCGCACGGCACGCAGCACTTCGTCGTGTTGCTGCCGAGCTGGACGCGTGGCGGGGAAGTCACCCTCGCCGCCGAAGGCCCAGTTGGGGCCGCTGTTGATGGCGGTATCGCCAATGTCAAAGCGCATCACGCCAAAGGCTAGGCCCAGCGCAGTGCTGAGATAAATTTCATCTTCGGCATTGATTAGGCCTAGGCAACCGGGCTTGATTTTCACTGGGTGCGTCAGCAATGCCGCCACGCGTGAAAGCGTGGTGGGAACGGAAAGCGCAAAAGCCACGTCATACAGCCGCAGCACATCGGAATAAGCTAGGCGATGGCGGTGAATAGCCAAGCCAAAGCGGTTTTCTGCGCCCTTGGGGTGATAAGCCCGGCGGTTGTAGGCGTGCTCCATGATAAGCTCGGGATGAACTTCGGCTTTGAGTTTGCTGAGCAACTTGCGGTGTTTGTCGCTCATGTCATAGTCACCCCAGTCCACTTTCCAGTAGTCCACGCCGGCGAACTTGCTCCACTGCATGCGTGTGCGGAAGAAGTCAACAAAGCTGCTGCCATGGCCTTCCACGTCTGGGTGAGGGGAAACCGTGGGGCTAATCCAAATGCCAAGGCCTTTCCAGCCAAGGGCTTTGACTTTGTCTGTCAGCGTTTTCAGGCGCTCGGGCGGTGTTGCGCCATAGCCCGGGAATTTCTCTTCGCTCAGCTGGCACGAGCCGATGTAGGGCTTGAACCACACCTCTTCAGGCAGCGTGCTGCCTTGGCTGCTGCGTACATCCCAGCCGTCGTCCAACAGCAGGTATAAGTCTTTGCGCACTTCGGGGTAATGCTTGACGGCGATGCCATCTTTCCCAAAGAGAAGCTCATCGCAAAGCACATCACGTGTTTGTAGGTTTGGTATACCCCCATTTGCGGGGAACCAGTACATCAAGTGCCAAGTGCAAAAGTAGTTTGCGTTCATGCCATACCCTCCATTATAGTGCTTAATGCTTAGTGAATTGTGTTCTTACCGCTCAATAACTTAGCACTAAGCACTAACATTCCAGCGCTCGGCATCTTGTTCGTCGTCGTGTAATGTGATATCCGGTGCAGCTTTGCGCAGTGCACTTTTGATGTAAATTTGCTTGCCGGTACCGCGTAACAGTGCAAGGCATTGCTGCAAGAAATCCGCCCAGTCGTGCTGTTTATCTAAGCCTTTGTAGTTGTTGAGCTTGCCGATTTTATAGGTGACCACGCTGTCGTCTTGCAAGGTGCGTTCGATCAATGCCAAACTTTCAGTGGGTTCAATGGTGGGCTCAAAGCTGGCAAAGGTGCGGATGCCCGCCTGACGCAGGGCTTTGAGCACGGCTAGGCGTTCTTCAGGCGGTGCTGCGCCTGGTTCCCATTCGCGTGATTTCGCTTCGTCTAGGAACGTCAGCGTGCTGCCCACCATCATGCGCTGGCCGAACTCACGAAACACGTCCAAGTCGCGCAGTATGCGTTCGCCCCCTTTGCTCAAAATGGCAACGGGGGCTTTGTAGTAGTCGAGCAATTGTAGAGCGGCGCGTGTGGTGGCGTTGTTGTCGGTGGTGTCGCCATATACATCGCCGATGAATGATAGCAGAATCTGCTTGGTGTAGGGCTGCTTTTTCAAGTCTTGATCAAGCAGATTCAGCACATTGCGCCGTGGAGCGGGCGTGCCGAAGTACGCGCTCGGCGTGCGTTGCAGCGCATGCGGCGCATAACAGTATTGGCAGCGGTGTGAGCAGCCCAGATACAAGTTTGCGGCATGGGGGCTATACTCACGTGCGGCACCGCTTGGGGTATAGATGATAGGCATATTCGTTCCTCACGGTTTGATGAAATAGCCATAATGTTTTTTGTAACTATCGTGTGTGGTGTAGTAGCGGTGTTCGCACACGCCCAGCTTGCCCAGCATATCAAAGAAAAAACTCACCGCGTGGCGGTTGAACAGGCCCGGCGCATGGGGATATAAGTCTTGCAGGCCAAACAGGGCAAGGCAATCGTTGGGCACGCGGGTATAAACACTGCAAATGGCGGTGTAGAGTATCACCGTGCCGGGTTGCACGGCCGGGTTTTGCAGCAGCTTGCGGCACAACGCAAAGGGAATGCCGTAGGTGTCGCAGTCGATGACATTGAAGGCAGCAAGATCGAGCGACTCAATTGCCTGGTGGGCGTCGGCGTTGAGGTTTGCGCCTTTTTCGGGCAGAATCTCCACGCCGTAATATCGTGCTGAGGGAATGTTTTGCCACAGCACGTTTTGCCCGGCGAATAGGTCAAGCACGCGTAGCTCGGGCAGGTGCTGGGTGGCTTGGCGGCGCAGAAAAACCTTGTTGGCAAAGCTTTTGTTATCAGTCTGTGTTCGCACGCACCTGCACCCCCTTCATGTTGCGCATGGCGGCAATGGCGGGCGCCACTTGGTCGTGTGTGTTCACTTGCACGCTCACGAGATAGTGCACCTGTTCAATGGCGCACAGCGGCTTTTTCTCTAGCTTGTGCACAGTTTGGGTGAACTTGTCTGTATCCAGACCATAGTCGCCAAAATCGTAGTTGTTCAAAGCCTCAATTTCCGCAAACAGGATGGCGTCGTCAAAGCCGGTTTCTAGGCAAAGCGCGTTGTGGGCAATGACATAGGCACGCTGCTCGTCTTCGCATAAGTGGTCAAGCCGCAGACAGGGGAGTTCTGTCATGCCCAGCAGCTTTGCGGCCTCAATGCGACCGTTGCCCTCGAGGATGGTGTTTTGCGGCCCGGCGATGGCTAAGGGATCGTTGAAGCCGAACTCGCGGATAGAGTTTGCGATATGTTCAATTTGCTGTTTGGTGTGGGTTTTGCTGTTGCGCGGAAAACTGTTGAGTTGCGCAATGGGCATATATTCAACTTGTAAATTCATCATAACCTCCCCCTAAACCAGCCGCGCTTTGGGCGTGAGCTTGAAGTCGGTCAGGAGTTTCTCTAGCTGCTTGTTGCAGTCGGTGAGGATGGCGTAGTGCTCGTTTTCTTTCACCACCACTTTTGGGGTGGTGCCGTCAGCACAAATGCCGGTGACCATGCGAATGTAGCGCTCGGGTTTTTGGTTCCACTGCACCCAGGCGCGGTCGCGCAGGATTTTCACTTGCACGTACTGGCGGATGAGTTCGGCGTCGGCCATGGTTTTGCGGTAGCGCGTGCTTTGCACCAAAATGTTGTAAATATGCTGCCAGGCGCTGCGTTCTTCGTCAGTTAGGTCATGCGGGGGTTCAATGAGCTTGTTGATGTCACGTTGCGACATGCTATCACCTTTCAAAAATGGGCTGGGAACATTTAACAACGCTCCCGCCCTTTTTAACATAGCATGGATTTTAAGGTTTGTCAAGTGCTTTTTTCGCAATGGCAACGGCTTCAATGGCATCTTTGGCGTAGTAGTCTGCACCCATGCGCTGCGCGATTTCGGGCGTGAGCACCGCACCGCCCACCACAACGACAGTGCCGGGGCTTGCATGTTTGATGGCCTGGATGGTTTTCTCCATGGCGGCAAGGGTGGTGGTCATCAGTGCACTGAGTCCCACGAGTTTTGCCTTGTGCTGCACGGCTTGTTCGGCCACATGTGCGGCGGGCACATCTTTGCCTAGGTCGATGACGCGATAGCCGTAGTTCTCCAGCACCACTTTCACGATGTTCTTGCCAATGTCGTGGATATCGCCTTCCACCGTGGCCAGCAGAATGGTTTCGCTGGTGTCGCTATCTTTGGCGGGTAGATTTTGCTTGACGGTGTCGAACGCGGCTTTGGCGGCCTGTGCGCTGCGCAGCAGCTGCGGCAGGAATATCGCGCCGCTTTCGTACTGCTTGCCCACAGCATCTAAAATGGGCAGCAGAATCTCGTTAACAATAATCATTGGCTCGTGTTCGCGCAGCAGTTGCTGGGCGGCGGCACGGGCTTCGTCTTGCAAGCCGTTGTGGATGAAATGCGCGATGCCACTAGTGGACGAATCTTGCACGGCTTGGTGAAAACGCTGAAGATAGGCCGCACTGTTGATGTCAATATTCTTGAGCTGGTGAAAGCATGCTATGGTGTCCAGCATGCTAGCGTTGTTGGGATTGAGGATGGGTAGGTCAAGGCCGTTGGCCAATGCAAGGGCAAGAAACGTCTGGTTGAGCTTTTCGCGCGCGGGTAAGCCGAAAGACACATTAGACACACCCAGCGTGGTCTTGAGCCCAAGCTGCTCTTTCACCAGCCGGATGGCGTGCAGGGTTTCGTAGGCGATGCTTTGCTCGGCACCTGCGGCAAGCGCTAGGCAGTCGATGAACACATCCTGCCGGGGAATGCCGTGCGCCAAAGCGGCCGCGAGGATTTTCTCGGCAATGGCTAAGCGCTGCTGCGCAGTGGGCGGAATGCCGTTTTCGTCAAGCGTGAGCCCAATGACCGCCGCACCGTATTTCTTCACCAGCGGCAAAATTTCACGCAGGGATTTTTCTTCGCCGTTCACGGAGTTCACAATGGCTTTGCCGCGGCAGGCGCGCAGCCCGGCTTCGATGGCGGCGGGGCTTGTGCTGTCGATTTGCAGGGGCGCATGCACCATGCTTTGAATGTGCGTGACCACACTAGCCATGGTGGCGGGTTCGTCCACGCCGGGCATGCCCACGTTAACGTCCAGAATATCTGCGCCGGCTTCCACTTGCTCAATGGCTTGTTCGGCAATGTAGTCCAAGTCGTCATCCAGCAGTGCTTGTTGAAACGCTTTTTTCCCCGTGGGATTGATGCGCTCGCCAGTCACGCGTACGCGGTCTAGCAGCACCGTTTTGGTGGCAGAACACAGCGCCGCGGGGATTTCAACTGGCGGCTTTTGGCTACGCTTGAGTATTGATATTGCTTGAATGAATGCAGGCGTGGTGCCACAGCAGCCGCCAATGCCCGCCACGCCCAGTGTAGCAATCTCTGCCATTTGTGCGGCGAACACTTCGGGCGTTACATCAAACACGGTTTGGCCGTTTTCGATTTTGGGCAGCCCTGCGTTAGGCTTGATGACCACAGGCAGGTCAGTCCATTGCAGCAGCTGTGCAGCCATGGCCTTCATTTGCGCAGGCCCAACCGAACAGTTCAGTCCGATAAAATCTACGCCCAGCCCGCCTAGCGTCAGCGCCATGCTGGGGATGTCAACCCCGGTGAAGGTACGCAGGTTTTCTTCGAATGACATGGTGCAGAACACCGGCAGGTCGCAATTTTCTTTGGCGGCAAGCACTGCACAGCGGGCCTCGCCCAGTTCTGTCATTGTTTCAATATAAATGGCATCCACACCGGCTTGTGCGCCCGCCAGAACTTGTCGTTTAAACATCGCATAAGCATCATCAAAGCTCAGCATGCCCATGGGTTCTAGCAGCTGGCCGGTGGGGGAGATATCTAGTGCAACATAGCTTTGATGGTTGCCGATTGCCTCTTTTGCAGCTTGCACGGCGGCGGCAATGTCCTCGTCTGTTTTGTGATGAAAGGTGTTGGTGAGGATGACATTTGCGCCTGCGGCAAGGTAGGCTTGGTGCACGGCACGGGCGTCGTGGCCGCTTTGCAGCATGGTGCCCATGGCGCCGTCGAGCACGAGCAGATTGTCTCTGGCAAATTCTTTCAGTGTCATGCAAAGCTCCGTTCAATTAAATCACAGATTAGGTCAACTTTTTTCATGGGTGTGATGAAATAAAAGCCGTCGGCGTGGTCGTAAACCTCACGCATCACCTGCTGGCAAAACGCAATGGAAATCTCACGTGTTTGCGGCGGCGCTTTGTCTTGCAAGGCGTCAACAACGTCTTGGGGCACATCAATGCCGGCCACTTCGTTGTTGAGAAACACCGCGTTTTTGTAGCTAACTACCGGTAAAATCCCGGCGAAAAGCTTGCAGTCCAGCTCTTGCTTGGCCAGCTTGAAATTCTCAATGGACTGCGTGGAAAACAGCGGTTGTGTGTATAAAAAGCTTGCACCGGCGGCAACTTTATCTTTAGCGCGGGCAAGTTCTTTGCTAAACTGCGGCGCGTTCACATTCAGCGCACCGCCAATGGCGAATTCGCGCCCGGCAAACACTTCGCGGTTGAGATTGGCGATGTAGCCTATCAGCTGCTTTGAATTAAAATTAAACACGCCGGGGTTGCGGTAGTTTTCGGCATGCACAACGGGGTCGCCAGTGATGGCGAGCACCTTGTCAATGCCATAAAATCCTGCGCCCAGCAGCGCAGCCTTGATGGCGATGAAGTTTTTGTCGCGGCAGGTGAGATGCGGCAGCACGTCAATGCCGGTGTCGCGTTTGATCAGCGCCGCGGTGAGGAAACTGTCCGCACGGGTTTTGGCCATGGGGGAATCCGCCACGGTGATGGTGTTCACGCCCGCAAGCTTGAGCTGTTGCGCCGCTTGCAAGATGAAATCCGTGTCGCAGTCCATGGGCGGATCAAGTTCCACAGCAATGGGTTTGCGCGCCAAGTTAAGCTGCGGTGTGGAGATATCTGCGGGCGTGGCGATTTTCACAGGCTGCGTGCTTGCACCCATGGCAATGGCCTTGATGTGCTCGGGTGTGGTGCCACAGCAGCCGCCCAAAATGCTTGCGCCGGCTTGCTTGATCTCGAGGAGCTTTTCGGCGAAGTACTGCGCGTTGTTGTGATACACCGTGCGGCCGTTGACCACGGTGGAATAGCCACTGTTGGGCATGGCAGCCAAAGGCTTGGCAAGTGGCGGCAGCTGCCGCACGAGTTCCAGCATATGCGCCGGGCCGCACACGCAGTTGAGCCCCACGGCACTGACGTAGGGACTTGCGGCGGCTTGTGTCATCAAGGGCTTATAGGCTTGCCCGCTGGGGGTGAAGCCATCGCGCGAAACAGCGAAAGATACAATCACGGTTGCGTCTTTCACTTGGGCATGAATAGCCTGCAGTGCGGGCAGCAGCGGTTCGAAAGTCGCTTGTGTTTCAAACAAAAACTGCGTTGCGCCCAACTTGATGAACTGCTCGGCCACGGCAAGGTATTGTTCGCTGTCGACCTTTGGGCCGATGCTGGCGAAGACCTGCGCGCTTGTGCCCGCGGCCTGTTTAGCCAAGGCAAAGCCCCGGGCGATGACTTCATTATCCGTTGTGGCAAATGTGTTGGTTTTAATGGCATTTGCGCCCGCTGCGATGTACGTCCGGTGAATATTTAGGGCAGCATCTGGTTTGTTTAGGTTGGCGCATTCGCAGGGTTCGTGGTCATTGGTCTGTGCGATGTAATAGGTGCCAAACGCGCCGTCAAACAGCAAGTTCATTCAGGCACCCGCTTTCTTCCACCGTGCGCATGGCAAGGATAGTACGTTCAATTAGCTCGTCCACTGTCCAGCCAAGCATCTCTGCGCCACGTTCGATCACCTCGCGTGAGCAACCCGCCGCAAAGTTGAGCGTCTTGTATTTTTTGCGCACGGATTTCAGCTCCAGATCCATCACGCTTTTGGATGGCCGCATGCGTGCCACCGCGCCAATGAGACCCGTCAGCTCATCTACGGCATACAGCACTTTTTCCATGGTGTGTTCAGGCTTGATGTTCACCGTGAGCATGTAACCATGACTGGCCGTTGCGTGAATGAGTGCTTCGTCCAGACCGTGCCCGCGCATGATGCGCTGTTGGGCTGTGCAGTGCTCGTCCGGGTATAGCTCAAAGTCAAGGTCATGCAGCAGCCCAACCTGTGCCCAGAAGTCCGCTTCGTCGGCAAAGCCTAGCTCATGGGCAAAGTAGCGCATTACGCCCTCAACGGTCAGCGCGTGTGCCAAGTGAAATTCACCTTGGTTGTATTGGCGCAGCAGCGCCCATGCTTCGGTTCTGGTCATGGATAGCCTCCTTGAGTTGTTTTAATGCCTGCGCCAGCACAGCACGCGGGCAAGCAATGTTGATGCGCGCAAAGCCTGCGCCCTCTGGTCCGAACATCGTGCCGCTGTCTAGCCACAGTTTGGCTTTGTTGACGATTAAGTCGTCAAGCTGCGGCTGTGTTCGTCCCAGTGCGCTGCAATCCAGCCAAACGAGGTAGGTGCCCTGCGGCTCAACGAGCTTGATTTGCGGCAAATGCTGCTGCAAAAAATCACGCACAAAAATCAAGTTGCCTTGCAGATAAACCCGCAGTTGTGCCAGCCAGTCTGCGCCGTGTTCGTAGGCGCTTTGCGCAGCGGCCAAGCCCATGGTGTTTAGCTGGCTGTAGCCCGTGCAGTCAATGCCTTGCTTGAATCGCTTGCGCAGCTGCGGATTGGCAATGAAGATGTTTGACACTTGCAGCCCGGCCAAGTTAAATGTTTTGCTGGGTGCGGTGCAAAGAATGGTATTATTCAGCAGTTTGTCATCCCAGCTGCCGAATATATGATGCTTGTGGCCGGGGTAGACGAAGTCACAATGGATTTCGTCGCTGAGCACAAGACAGTTGTGCCGCAGGCAGATTTCGCCTAAGTGGCGCAGTTCGTCGGCTGTCCACACACGCCCCACGGGGTTGTGCGGGCTGCACAGAATGAACAGTTTTACGCTGTGTGCAATCAACTTGCGTTCAAAATCGTCAAAGTTGATATGATACTTGCTATTTTCGTAGACCAGTGCGTTATTCACCACTTGGCGGCCGCAGTCTTCAATGCAGCCGAAGAAAGGGTAGTACACCGGCTGTTGAATCAGCACGCCGTCGCCCGGCTGGGTGAAGCTGTTGATGGCCGCCGCAACGGCGAACATCACGCCCGGTGTTTTCACCAGCCACTGGGGCTGCAGGTTGAAATCAAAGCCGCGCAAAAACCAGTCGTGCAGGGCGTTGAAGTAATCCTGCTTGGTTTCGGTGTAGCCAAAAATGCCGTGCTGTGCGCAGCGAACAAGTGCATTTAAGACTTCCTGCGGTGCTTGAAAGTCCATGTCGGCCACCCAAAGGGGCAGCAAATCATCGGGCATGCCGCGCTCTTTCGCAAAGTCGTACTTGAGCGAGTTTGTGCCGCGGCGGTCGATGATTTCGTCAAAGTGATAGGTCATGCCAATGCTCTTTCTAAGTCTGAAAGTAAATCTTGCACGTGCTCCACGCCCACCGAAATGCGCAACAGCGTTTCATCAATGCCGCGTGCACGGCGTTCATGGTCGGGTACATCGCCGTGGGTTTGGGTGAGGGGATAAGTGATGAGCGTTTCGGTGCCGCCCAAGCTTTCGGCAAAGTAAATGAGCTGCACGCGGTTGAGCACACTGTGCGCGGTTTGTTCGCTGTCTACCGCAAAGGAAATCATCGCGCCCATGCCGGGGTAATACACCCGCTTAACTTTGGGCTGCTTGCTCAACCATGCCGTAATTTCACGTGCATTGGCTTGGGCTTTTTCCATGCGCAGGGCGAGAGTTTTCACCCCGCGTGTGACCAAAAATGCATCAAAGGGCGCAAGAATTGCCCCAGTGGTTTTTTGCAACAGCCGCAGTTTATCGCCAAGCGCTTGCGTGGCGGTGACGATGAAGCCCGCTAGGGTATCATTGTGCCCGGCGAGATATTTCGTGCCGCTGTGCACCACAATGTCTGCACCCAACTCGAGCGGGCGCAGCAGGCAGGGCGTGAGGAATGTGTTGTCCACGATCATGAGAATATCTCGCCCAGCTAGGAGCTGTTTCACGGCAGCGATGTCGGTGAGCTTCATCATGGGGTTCGTTGGCGTTTCAATAAAAACTGCCCGGGTGTTATCGTTCAGGCAAGCTTCAATGGCTGCTAGGTTTGAGGTGTCAGCATAGCGCACAGTCACGCCGTGCTTCTTCGAAAGCGTGTTGAATAGGCGAATAGCCCCACCATATAAATCATCGCTGGCAATCAGCTCATCGCCGGGCGAAAACAGTTCCATCAGTGTGGAGATCGCACCCATGCCGCTGGCAAAGCCAAGCCCCATGTAGCCGCCTTCCAGCGCGGCAATGAGGTCTTCAGCGTGTTCACGCGTGGGGTTTTGCACGCGGGAGTAACTGTAGCCGGTGTCTTGGCCCATGACGGGGTGCGCAAAGGTTGCACATTGATAAATCGGCACGGCAATGGCACCGGTGCTGCTTTTGCTGCGCGCGCCGTGCACACAGGCGGTTTCAATGTTCATGCGGAATCCTCTTCTATAAATAGTACATGTAGCCTTCGCTGCCGTGTTCTTCGGCGCGGGCAATCAGCGTGTCCAGCGTAATACTGCGCAATGATTCGTGCAGTGCGGCATCAAGGGGGGTGAATAGCTGTGTTTGCAGTGCGTGCTCAATGTCGGGGGCTTTGTCTGCCACGGCGGAACCCGCCGGCTCAAACAGCGCAACCTCAACAGCGGCAAGAATGTCATGCGCAGTGATATCTTGCGCTGGCCGTGCAAGGCGATAGCCGCCTTGCGCGCCTTTGCTGGAAACCACAACGCCGCCGCGCTTGAGCAAAGAAAACACTTGCTCAAGATAGATTTTTGAAATGCCTAGGGTTTCAGATAGCGAAATGACGGTGACGGTTTCGGTGGCACGGGGCTGGCCCATGCATACCAGCGCCGCCAATGCATAGCGCGATTTTGCGGAAATTTTCATGTGGTTTACTCCGAGTTGTAGCTATATTTCTAAGGGCATTATAACACAATTGCGGGCGCGTTGCAAGAAAAACACGTGATTTGGCAAAGTTGTTGAATATTTGTTAATTTCCTGCTTGACATTCTGTGAAGTGTGTGCTATACTTGAATTTATCCGAAGAGGTACATTTTAATAGTTTGAAGGAGGAGACTCAACGCATGGACACAGTGAAAAGACACGGCAGACGCTGGCTGGGCATTTTGCTTAGCGTGGCAATGCTGGTTACGATGGTGGTTGTTGCCAGCGTAACCGCAACCGGCGCAAATTTCACGCAAAGCCAAACCATCACCGGCATTGCACCGGTGGACATTCCGCAAATTACATTCATGGCACCGGAAACTATCTGGTTGCAAACGGCTACTACGCAGACTGGCACAACTAGAACAATCGACCGCGTTTCCAACATCTTGCCTGGTTTTCAGGTTGGTGCTGAAAATGATGCACGGCTTTTGTTCAGCAGCCCCGATTCCCGCGTGCGGCTGGTGAGCATCATTAACAACGACTTGCAGCAGGCAACGAACTTGCCCTCTTCTGCAATGTTCAACTACTCGCCCGGCACAGGCACAAACAACCACAATGTGGTTGCAAACATGAATGGCCAACAATTTACGTCATTGATTGCTTCGCTGGCCTCCATGGGCACCCGCTTAACCACTTGGACAGCTACCTATGAAATTGATGGATTCCCCGGGCAATTTGTTGCACAGGCCTACTCCATCGTTTGGGCACCCAGCACGTACATGGCGGGTTCGGTTGGTGCGATTGACGGTGCTGGTCAAATTCACACTGCAATCGGTGTGCTTGGTATACACTCTGACCTGTTTAACTCAGGCAACCGCAATGCAACCCATACATTTTTCAATGATATTCGCACAACAACGGCAAGCGACCCCGGAAACTCTACCATGTGGTTTCGTGATAACTACCTTTCCCCCGGCGGGAATCATGGCAACCATGGCAACCACTTTTATGCTGGTGTTCTTGACGGCAATGTGATTTTTGGCCGACAAAACCAAAATTTATCAAATGGTGCTAACTTAGCGTTTGGATTCACCAGCCGCCTTCATGTCGGCAATATGGTGATAGACACACGCATGGACGGCCAGGATATTCCCGGTTTTGCACTCACCTATTTTAAAGGTCACCGTATCGGTGGTGGTGCGGTCAGATTGGCATTTGGGCAAGGCTTTGCCGGCGATCACGGCGGCTTTACTCATGCTCAACTGGTGGCACGTGGTGACCGTTTTGGCGGCGCTTACGGTATGATGAACCACCCAGATTCAGTGAGTAACCCCAACATGGGGGGGGTAGACAGTCGTGTAGAAGGCACAATTCAGTTCAACACATCCCGCTTGTGGCGCGAAGGCAACCCAGCTGCGCCGCTCAATGCCCTGTTGACGCAAGGAAATGTGGTGCCGTTTTCGGCGTGGCACTGGGTTCGTCTTGATGGTGGTACTCATTCGTATGAATCCAGAAACGCTGCGATTGCGCATAACTTGCAAATTGGCGTGAACTGGATTGACAAAACCGCCCTGCGCAACCAAGTGGTGGCTGCCAGCACGCAATTGCCCGCAAGGCCTGCAACAGGCCCATGGGCAGCAGCACAATTCCAAATTGCTGACGCCGCCACAGTTAACGCACACCGCCTTGCGCTGCAAGCAGCGACTGAAGCGCTTGGCACCCCCAACAGCACCACAACCCTTGTGCCATCCATCCCCGGCATTGTGGCCCAAGGCACAAACGTCACCGCCACGGTGCAGTATATGATTCGTTTGCCGGGCGGCGCTCTGCGCCCCGCAACTGCCACAGAAGTGAACTTCACTGATTTCCGTGCGCCCGGATTGGCGAACAACGAAGCACGCATCACCGTGCCCGCAGGCGTGGGCAACAACGTCACAATCGCGCCGCTGAACTTGGGTAGCGGTTTCCAACTTTCGGGTATCATCGCGCTGGGCGCAGGTGCAACCTCGCCCGCCATTCCCGCAAATCTCGCTGGCTTCAGCTGGAGCGACACACTCACCGCTAACGCCACGTATATCCTCGTTTACGACGCAGTGGATTATCTGCCGACCTTCACCATTGAACTTGAACAAGCTGGCGACGATGTTGGCGGCGACACCGACTTGACCGTGATGGACACCGATCTGTTCACCTCTTTGGTAGACACTGGTGCCCTAGATATTCCCTCCGGTCAACAGCTCATGGGCTGGGAAACTGAAGTCAATGGTGCCACCGTTTTTATCCCTTATGACACCGACCTGACCATCGGTCAAGTGCTTGCCATGGTTTCTCACGCCGCAGGCGGTGATGGTGTAATCACCTTCAACGCCGTGGTGGCATTGCCGGGCGACGTCATCATTGTGTATCGCCCCAACTGCACTGGCGTGTTGGCGCACGGCGACTTTGTGCGCGGCGAAGTGCCTGCCATCAACAGCGGCACGCAAGGCGAAGACTACACCACATCGACTCCCGCGGCAACCTTTGTTCGCCCGGGCCATCACTTCCTTGGTTGGAGCCGTTTGCCCGTGGCCAATGCTGCAAACCCTGTGATTCCCGCAGGCGAAGACCTTGAGCTTGCTGAAAACGAAGCAGCCATCGTCAACCTGTTTGCCCAGTGGGCACCCATGGACTTTGAACTGGTGTTTGCCGGCGTATCGCACATATACAACGTAGGTCAAACAATCGCAGTGGCTGCACCCACCGTGCCAACAGGCCAGCAATTCCTTGGCTGGGCATGTGTAAGCGCCCCCGGCGTTGTAATTTGGCCGGCGGCTCCCGCAACCATGCCCAATCTGCAGCTGGCGATTGCTGGACTGACAGTGATGTCAGGCGGCGCAGCTGACGACTTTGATTTCACCGCCGCGTTGACGGCCGTGTTTGCCACCAATGAATATCAAGTGATGTTCCTTGATGCTTATGGCCTCACCGGAATGCAAGTTGTGCTGCTGGCGAACCCCATCACTGGCGTTTTGCACGGCGCTACACTTGCAACAGGGGATGTTTTGGCAGACCCAGTTGATCCAACCGGCGCACGTGAATTCCGCGGCTGGTCCACCACTCGCGTGGATGAAGCAGACGCAACTGCAGTTTTGGTTGACCCCGCAACAGCAGCCATCACCAACCACACCAGATTCTATGCCGTGTGGGATTATGCAGCCTTCACCGTCACATGGCAATACAACGGCACTGTGGTGCGCACAGACAACGATGTAGCAGCGGGCGATGTGCTTACCCCGCCGCTGGTTGGCCCAACAGGCGAACAATATGCTCCCGATTGGTGGAGTGTTGCTGGCGAAGGCACGCTGATTTTTGATGGTGCCAATTTGCGCTTCCTCGCCGGTGCAGGCAATGCAACGCTAAGCGCGACATCCGGTGACGAAACCCCCGCGCCGTTGCGCATCACCATTAACCCCAATGGCGGCACCATGGCAAGCGGCCAAACTGCTCCGCTGACCTTGGCCGCGCTGCCCGGTGGCTCCGTGAACTTGGATGTAACCCTGCGTGGCCGCACATTGGTTGGCTGGATGAACGGCACAACTGACCTAGGCCCAATCACCACGTTTGAAGTGAACGAAGATAACCTGACCCTCATTGCACAGTGGAACGATGACGAAAACATTGCCACTGCCACGCGCGTGTTCCCAAGCTTTTTTATCATGGATGAAAACGGTGCTGAAGTTGAGCTGGAATATGGCGTTGATTTGCCCGCAGATGGTTTTGCGTTTGACTTCCCGTTTGGCGCAGGCTTCCCCACCGAAGCCGGCGGCAACGACCAATGGAGCTTTGTAAATTGGGTTGGTCAAGACGGCTCAATTGTCACATCTACTTGTGATGTAAACTTTGTGACCGGTGAAGAAATCCGCGCGTTCTATGTGCGTAACTTCCAAGTGATGTTTGACCCCAATGATGGCGAGTTCACCACCACTACAGATGCAACCATCACACGTTGGGTAACCTATGGCACGATCTATGGCGATATGCCTGAAGTGCAGCGTGAAAATTGGATATTTGTTGGCTGGTATGATACCGCAGACGAAACCGGCGGCACGCGCTACCAAGCCAACAGCTTGGTGGAAAATCTGAGCGGCGGTGCAGTTCGTCAATTTGCTGGTGGAACCTGGGAAGTCCCCAATCTAACCCCTGCACAAGATACAACCAATGCTGTGGATCAAGTGCTGTTTGCCCGCTGGGTACGTGTGCACGAGTGCGAGCCATGTGGTTGTGATGTTTGCCAATGTGACGAAGGCGATCGTGGCCCATGCGGCAACCTCATCGGTGGCCCATGCCAATGTGATGAAGGCGACCGTGGCCCCTGTGGCAACCTCATCGGCGGCCCATGCCAATGCGACGAAGGCGACCGCGGCCCATGCGGCAACCTCATCGGTGGCGGCTGTCAATGTGATGAAGGCGACCGCGGCCCCTGTGGCAACCTCATCGGCGGCCCATGCCAATGCGAAGAAGGCGACCGCGGCCCCTGTGGCAACCTCATTGGCGACGGCTGCGATTGTTGCACCTGTCCCGAAAATTGCAATTGCGAAGTAGCCGGCTGCGGCGACGATTGCGACTGCGAAAACGGTGGCCGTCCTTGGTGGCAAGTGTTGCTTGCAATCCTCGGTGGCGTGGCAATCGGTGTGATGATTCCGCTGCTGATGTTCCTTGGCGGCAGAGCAATGGGTCACATCTTTTGCTGGTTCCTTTTCGGCTGCTAATCCCTAAAATCAAATGCACCTCTCTTCGGAGGGGTGCTTTCTTCTTGACACAGGCCATGCACTGTGCTATACTGGTTTAGTAAGAGGGGAGCTTTTATGCCAATTACACTTGCCCAACACAGTGGATTTTGCTTTGGCGTGCAGCGCGCGGTTGATGCGATCGAGCAACTGCTTGCGCAAGGCAAGCCTGTGGCGTTGCTGGGGCAGCTCATTCACAACAAGCAGGTTACCGAGGATTTACGCAGCCGTGGCGCAGTGGTAATCGGTTCAGCGGGGGAGTGCCCGCCTGGCCACACATTGGTCATTCGCGCGCATGGTATTACCCGGCAGGTGATGGATGAAATTCACGCCTTGGGTTTAGATTACTGCGACGCTACCTGCCCCTTTGTGAAGAAAATTCATGCCATTGTGGCCAGGGCGCAAGACCTAGTTGTTATTGTTGGCGATGAGCAACACCCCGAGGTTTTGGGCATTCATAGTTATGCAATGGGGGACTGCGCAGTTGTGGCTAGCGCGCAGCAACTGGAAGATTTTTTTCGAAATTTCCACAACTTGTCAGAACAAAGCCCCGTTTTGGTTGTCCAAACCACTTTTTTGGCACAAGAATGGAAAAAATGCAAAGAAATTATGAAAAAACACTGTACAAATGCGAAAATATATGATACAATATGTGATGCGACGCAGTTTAGGCAGGATTCTGCCGCACGGTTGGCGCAGCGGTGTGATGCAATGATTGTCGTGGGTGATAATCAAAGCTCCAACGCGCGAAAACTAGTGGCTGTGGCCGAGGCGCACGGGCCGGCATATTTGGTGGAAGATAGTCACCAAGTGCTGGGTCTGCAATGCGAGCTTACTGGCTTGCGGCACATCGGCGTCACGGCTGGCGCGTCAACCCCTGGGCGTACAATAAAGGAGGCACTGCAAACCATGTCCGAACTGACCAATGAAAACGTGATTGAACAAGAAAATTATCCGGGCGACGATGACTTTGGCGCACAGCTGGAGGCTTCGCTGCAAAGCATGAGCACCGACCAAAAAGTCAAAGGCATTATCACGGCACTTAATCCGTCTGAAATCCAAGTAGACATTGGCCGCAAGCAAACCGGCTACGTGGTGGCAGACGAGTACAGTAGCGATCCAAGCGCCGATCATATGCAAGATTTGAAGGTGGGCGATGAGCTTGACCTGATTATCCTGAAAACCAACGATGCCGAAGGCACCGTGCAGCTGAGCAAACGCAAGTTTGACTCGGTAGCCGCATGGTATGGCATTGAAGCCGCTGAAGAAAGCGGTGAAGTGCTTGAAGGCAAGGTGATTGACGTGGTGCGCGGTGGCGTGCTGGTGATGACCGGCGGCATGCGTGTGTTTGTGCCTGCCAGCCAAACGGGTGTTCCGCGTGAACATCCCCTTGAAGACCTCAAAGGGCAAACCGTGCAGTACCGCGTGATTGAAGTGAACAAACAACGCCGTCGTGCAGTTGGCTCGGTAAAAGCCGTGACCCAAGCGGCCCGGCGCGAAGCGCTGGCGAACTTTTGGGCAACTGCCGAAGTTGGCCAAGTGCTGCAAGGCACCGTGCGCTCCATCATGAGCTACGGCGCGTTTGTGGATGTTGGCGGTGTGGACGGCATGGTGCATATCTCCGAGATGTCTTGGAGCCGCATCAAAGACCCAAACGAAGTATTCAGCGTGGGTGATGCCGTTGAAGTATACATCAAAGCCTTAGACGAAGAAAAACGCAAAATTTCGTTGGGCTATCGCAAAACAGAAGATAATCCTTGGCAAATCCTGCGCGTTAAACATCCTGAGGGCAGTGTGGTAGACGCCACCATCGTCAGCTTCACGCCATTCGGCGCGTTTGCACGGGTGCTGCCCGGTGTGGACGGTCTCATTCACATTTCGCAAATTGCCAACGAACGCGTGGAATCTCCGCAAGATGTGTTGGAAATTGGTCAAGTGGTGCAAGCACAAATCGTGGGTATCGACTTCGACCGCCGCCGCGTAAGCCTTTCCATGCGTGCGCTGCTGGCGGAAGAGCCTGTGGCTGAAGTTTACGAAGAAGTGAACATGGAAGACGAAGTTGTGGCCAGCTTTGGCAGCGACAGTGAAACTGTTATCTCCAACGCCATTTCGTTTGACGAAGAATAACGTCGCTTCGCTGTGCAATAAATCGCGTTACATTAAGTCGCAACGCTGTGCGTCTATTATGCCAAACACATAACCCGCCACCACGGCGGGTTTTTTCATGTTATCATGTCCCAGTGCATATATAATGATGAATTACATATTGCGCATGACGAATGATTTGGAGGCCGCTATGCAAATGACCGTCTTAGTTCACAACATGCACACCAGCCGCATGGAACGCCACATTCTAGACACCCGCGACCCCATGCCTCACGCCAACCCCACCCTGCGCGTGGGCGAATTCCGTGGCAGCTCGCGCTCCACTTTGCTTTGGACCAACACCGCCACCATGGAGGCCTGGGTGGCGTTTCGCAACCTGTGGGCGCGGCCGATTGTGGTGCCGTTTTGTTTTCGCCGCATTGGCGAGGGCGGGCACGCGCAGCAAAGCCAGCACTACGCTGGCACCGCCTTTGACGTTGGACAGAACCTTCCTGCTGCTACGCGCAATCAAATGCGCAGTCTGGCTATCAGTAGCCGCATTTGGGGGCATGTTGATCCCGCGCATCTCACGCCTACTTGGGTGCACATGGACAGACGAACTTTTCCCCCGGCATGCAGCGCGGGTTATCCCTTGCAGCGGCGTGGCAGCATGGGCAACTATGTCTGCATTGTGCAAGACGCCCTCAATACCGTGCAAAACGCAGGCCTAAATGTCGACGGTTTGTTTGGACCCATCACTAACGCTGCCGTTGAGCGCTTTCAAGCTGACCAACGCCTCGCAGTGGATGGCATTGTGGGCTGCAACACTTGGCGAGCACTTACCAGCCGTGCCGTGGGTGCCGGTGCGCGCGGCTTCATGGCGTGATGCACGCTGAATTGCAGGTGTGCCCGCATAGCAGCTGATATCAAAACGCTCTCTCATCCGAGGGGGCGTTTTTGCGTGTGTCTCATAAGTACGAAACAGCGAAGCGACGCAACCGCACCGCAGGTGCGGAAATTTAACAATTACACACCTTGACAAGCATGGACAACTTTTGCTATAATAGTAAGTACTATATAAATAATGGGGAGGTAGTACCATGCAACAGCTTGCCGAAAAATTCGCCAAAGAGGGCCTGACGTTTGACGACGTGTTGCTTGTGCCAGCCGAAAGCAATTTGGTGCCCAATCAAGCGCAGCTGCAAACGCGCCTAAGCAGCCGCATTGCGCTGAACATGCCCATCATCACCGCCGCCATGGACACCGTGACCGAAGCCCGCATGGCCATTGCCATCGCGCGTGAGGGCGGCATCGGCGTCATTCACAAAAGCATGAGCATTGACGAACAAGCCAATCAGGTTGACATGGTTAAGCGCAGTGAAAACGGCGTAATCGTCAACCCCTTTTCGCTCGGTCCAACCAACACCGTGGCCGAGGCGGATGCCCTGATGGGCAAATATAAAATTTCGGGCGTGCCGGTGGTGGTGCAGGGCAAGCTGGTGGGTATTCTTACCAACCGCGACCTGCGCTTTCTGGAAGACTACACCGTGCTCATCGAAAGCGTGATGACCAGCGAAAACCTCGTAACATCGCCCGTGGGTACCACGCTTGAACAAGCCAAGCAAATTCTCATGCGCCACAAAATTGAAAAACTTCCCCTAGTGGACGATCTGGGTAATCTGCGTGGACTGATCACCATCAAAGACATTGAGAAAGCCACCAAGTTTCCCAATTCTGCCCGTGACGAACGCGGCCGCTTGCTGTGTGCCGCTGCATTGGGCGCCACCGATGACGTACTAGAGCGTGCCGCCGCTCTTGCTGAAAAAGGCGTGGATGCCTTTGTGCTCGATAGCGCGCATGGGCATAGCCTAAACGTGCTGCAAGCCATCAGCAAAGTGAAGGCCGCGTATCCGCACATCACCTTGGTGGGCGGCAATGTTGCCACCGCAGACGGCACCAAGGCGCTCATCGCAGCCGGTGCGGATGCAGTGAAAGTTGGCATTGGCCCCGGGAGCATCTGTACCACGCGTGTGGTGGCGGGCATTGGTGTGCCGCAAATCACCGCCATTTATGACAGCGCGAACGCCGCTGCGCCCTTTGGCGTGCCGATTATCGCAGATGGCGGCATTAAATATTCCGGCGAGATTGTGAAGGCCATTGCTGCGGGCGCAAGCTGCGTGATGGTCGGCTCTCTCGTTGCCGGTTGTGAGGAATCCCCCGGTGAAACCGAGGTGTACCAAGGCCGCCAATTCAAGGTGTATCGCGGCATGGGTTCGGTGGGTGCCATGGCGCAGTCGCAAGGCAGCGGCGATCGCTACTTCCAGGCCGAAACCCGCAAGCTGGTGCCCGAGGGCATCGAGGGCCGCGTGCCCTACAAAGGCCCTGTGTCCGACACGATTTATCAGCTGCTGGGCGGCTTGCGTGCTGGCATGGGCTACACCGGCTGCAAAACCATTGCCGAGTTGCACAGCCAAGCCAAGTTTGTGCGCATCACCAACGCTGGGCTGATTGAAAGCCACCCACATGGCGTGCAAATCACCAAAGAGGCCCCCAACTATTCAGCGGGGTGAGTTCTAATGAAAGAATGAGAAACGCATGAATTACAGCTTATTTGCTGGTATTTTAAGTACCTTGTTCGGTGCTTTAGGGTTACTGATAACATTATTGAACTTCAAGCGTAATCAGGTTGCAACTGTGAATGCATGGTATGCAACTTTTCGCGCTCCTGAATTTGTAAAGGCGAGGCGTGTCGTTCGCGATCTTGATCCAAACTATGATCCAAGAGCTTTGAACGCTCCTGAAAAAGATGACATCGCTTTTTTAATCATAGCATATATGGAAGCGGGTATGTTGCTGAGAAGAAGGCAATTGCCCTTTCGGATTTTTGAACGCCATCATGGACATATGGTAATATCTTTTTACGAAAAATTATTGCCTTATATTGCGATTAGAAGAACTGATGGAGAGAAAAATCCAGATTATGCTGACGAATTTGAATATTTATACCAGCGCATAAAGCGAAAGAAAAAATGAAACCAAGCTCTTTCGCGCCCAACAAGATGAATAACATGCAATATACAACCCACACCCCCCACCAAACCGAAGAACTCGGCGCCCAGCTGGCACGGCAACTTGCCCCCGGCGCGGTGGTGGCGTTGTTCGGCGACCTCGGCGCAGGCAAAACAGCCTTTGTGCGCGGGCTTGCGCAGGGTCTTGGCATGAGCGACGACGACATCACCAGCCCAACTTATGCCCTTGTGCACGAGCACCCGCAGCTTGTGCACTTCGACATGTATCGCGTCACCAACGCCGATGACCTCGAGAGCACCGGCTGGTATGACTACCTCGACGGCACGCGCGTGCTGGCCATCGAGTGGAGCGAAAACATCGCCGACGAGCTGCCGCCCAACGCCATTCGCGTGCACATTGCGGCCATCAACAACAACGAACGGAGAATCACCATTGCTCACCCTGGGGATTGACTGCTCGGCAGGATTTTTGTCCGCCGCCGTGGCGCAAAACATGCGACTTGTTGATGAAACTTTGTTGCACAGCGGCCAAAAGCACAGCGAAACCCTCCTCACCGTCATCGATGAGCTGTTGGGTAGCTGCGGCCTCGCCATCGCCCAAGTTGACCGCGTTTGCGTCACCCACGGGCCTGGTAGCTTCACCGGCCTGCGCATCGGTGCAGCCACGGCCAAGGGCCTCGCCATCGCACGCAACATCCCCTGTGCGGGCGTCAGCACCCTTGCAGCCATCGCCGCCGGTGCTAGTGACTTGCCCGGCACCCTGTGCTGCGCCATGGACGCCCGCCGCTTGCAGGTTTACAATGCGCAATTCGCAATGCGCAATTCGCAATTGACCCGTCTGTGTGACGACCAAGCCATCGCTATCGCTGAACTTGAACAACAGCTGCCCGCGGATTCGCCCGTATGGTTTTGCGGCGACGGTGCGCAGCTGTGCTACGATAACATGGCAAAGCATGCGAACTGGCAGTTAGCACCCGAGCCTGTGCGTGTACAGCGGGCATGGGGTGCCATCCTCGCTGCGCGTGATGAAGATTACGCCTGTGCTACGCAGCTGCAGCTCAATTACCTGCGTCCCAGCCAAGCCGAACGCGAGCGAAATATTATAATCTAAACCACTTTACTTTTGCGGACTAGTGTGTTATAATAAATATGAAAAAGTTTACAGGAGGAATTACCATGAAAAAGCTAACCATTTTGCTCACCCTGCTTGCTGCCATCGCACTTGTGCTGGCTGCTTGCGGCACGCCACAACCATCGGCCGAAACCACAACCACTACCCAGCACACCACCACCGCTGAAGCCGCTCCCGTCCACCAAGTGCGGCTGCATATCCCCCCAACGGGCGATGAGATTTACTCCACCTACATCTACGCTGAATATGACGGCACACCGGAGGACGTCGTGCGCCTGCTGGTGCAACACGGCGTGCTGCCCGATGGCACCTATCTGCTGGGCGTTACTCTGCATGATGACCGCACTGCCACCCTCGACATGAACGAGGGCTTCCTGCAAGGGCAAAGCCAAGAAGAGGCATTGCGCCAAGTTGATGGCTTAGGCTTCACGTTTGCCGAATTTCTTGGCGGTCTGGTAGGGATTAACTTCACAGCCGCCGGCCAACCCATTGATTAGCGTGTAGCCTCCGGCTGCAACCACTATATACCAAAGGAGGATTCCCATGAACATCACCACCGTTGCCCGCAAGTGCACCGCAGGCCCAACTTTTCAGGCGCACGCCGAGAAAAAACTCGCCAAGCTCGCCCGCCTGCTTGGGCCGGAAAGCGACCAAGCAGACGTGAAAATCACCGCTACCGCTCAAAAAAACGGCATGACCGTTGAGGTTACCGTGCGCTTTGGCGGCATGGTGCTGCGTGCCGAAGAAGGCGCACAGCAAATCAACGATGCTCTCGACAGCTGCGTGGATGTCCTCGTGCGGCAGCTGCGCAAAAACAAAACCCGGCTTGAAAAACGCAACACCGTCAACAAGTTCGACTTCAGCAACATCGCTGATGAAGCCGAAGAAGACTACGATGTGGTGCGCCAAAAGCGCGTGTGTTGCAAACCCGTGGACGTGGACGAAGCCATCCTGCAAATGAACCTCACCGGCCACCAATTCTACCTGTTCCTCAACGCTGAAACTGATCATTTCAACGTCGTCTATCGCCGCAACGACGGCGGCTATGGCCTGCTCGTCCCCGAACGCGAGTGATGCAGCGCAAGTGTTCTTTTTTGCAAAAAAAAACCGCCCTGAAGAGGGCGGTTTTGTCATGCTATACGTTTTCGATAAAATTAATCAAGTCCGTCACCGTGCAGATTTCTTCCAAGTCTTCCTCGCGAAACGTCACATCAAATGCCGATTCCAAGCTCTGCGCCAAGTCGTAAATATCCAGACTATCGGCGTCAAGTTCCTCCAAGCTGGATTTTTCGGTCACTTGCTCGGGTTCTAAGTCAAATTGCGAGCAAATAATCTGCCGAATACGTTCAAACACCATCGGCGGCTCCTCCTTTTTCAATGCTTATGCCTATAGTTTATCGCTTTGCGGGCAAAAAGTCAAGTCTTTTTTGTTGCTAAATTGTGATATTTTCTTACAAAGTAATTATCGCGTCGTCAATCCATCCATCCAGTTAATATTCGCTGCAACACTTGCACGGCGGCAAGCTTCCTCCCACACATCGCCCAGCGGCAGCAGTTTTAGCTCTTCTTGCAGTGCAAGCAAGCGCGTGAAATCACGTGTATCCTGCAATGCCTTCAGTTGCTCATGCGGCATCAACAGCGCCTGCAGCAAGGCTTTGCGTACATTGCGCAGGCCAATCACCCACGCCGCCACCCGGTGGATGCTCGCGTCAAAGTAGTCTAAAGCAATCAGTGTGTGGTCAAGCGCGTTGCAGCGCACCAATTCGGTGCAGATGTCACGCAGCTCGTCGTTGAGCACGGGCACGTGGTCGCTATCCCAGCGCACGCCGCGGGTGAGGTGCAGCGCGATGTTCTCGCTAAACAGCAGCATAGCCGAAATCTTGTCTGCCACCTGTTCTGTGGGGTGAAAATGCCCGTTGTCTAGCAAACACACGCAGTTGTTGTGGGCGGCGTAGTTCAGGTAAAACTCATGCGAACCCACCGTGCAGCTTTCAAGGCCAATGCCAAACACTTTCGACTCCACGGTGTCAATCACGCCCTCAAGCCGCTCAGCGAGAATTTCATCTAGCGAATCCTTCAAGCGCTGGCGCGGGCCAAAGCGATCGGCAGGTGTGTCCTTAAAGCCGTCGGGAATCCAAATGTTGTTCACGCAGGGTTGGTTCAGCTCGGCGGCGAACCAAGCGGCAATGCGACGCATGGCTTTGCAGTGGTCAATCCAAAACTTGCGCACCTGCGCATCGGGGTGCGAAAGCGTGAGGCCATCGGCAGCAAGCTCATGCGCAAACAGCGTGGGATTGATATCCACTCCCAGCCCTCTTTTTTTCGCATACTCCAACCACGCTGCAAAATGCTCGGGCGCAAGCTTGTCCCGCGCCACGTGCTCGTCCGTCACTGCGTACATCGCGTGCAGGTTAATCTTGTGCTTGCCGGGGCAGCGCGCGAGTACGGCATCAAAGTCGTCCATGAGTTCCTGCGCATTTGTTGCCCTGCCGGGGAAGTTACCCGTGGCTGCAATGCCGCCGCTAGGCGTGTGTGTTTGCTCAAAGCCACGCACATCGTCGCCCTGCCAGCAATGCACGCTAATGGGCAACGCCAGCAGCATGGCAATTGCGGCTTCGCAATCCAAGCCGTGTGTTGCATAGATTTCTTTTGCAGATTCATAACGGGTCATGGCAATCCTCCTCTATTCTCGTATATTATATCATGCCTGTGCTGTATTTGCAAATATTTTTCAAAAAAGGGTCCGCAAAGCTTGCCTTTACGCGCGTTATATAGTATAATTGAGGGTAACTGTATGAAAGCGAGATTTTTATATGACTTTGCCTGTTATTCGCGTGAAATTGCTGCGCGAAGGCGCGGTGTTGCCAGCCTTTGGCTCAGCCTATGCCGCCGGCGCGGATCTTTCCGCCTGCTTGGATGCCCCTATGACCATCGCACCCGGCGAAACCCGCATGATTCCCACCGGGCTTGCGGTAGAAATTCCGCAGTACTTTGCGGGGCTTATCTACGCCCGCAGCGGGCTTGCTGCCAAGCGCGGGCTTGCCCCAGCCAACAAGGTTGGCGTGGTGGACGCTGACTATCGCGGTGAAGTGATGGTTGCGCTGCACAACCACTCTGCCACAGCGCAGGAAATCGCCCCTGGTGAGCGCGTGGCGCAGCTGGTGGTTACGCCCTTTTTACCCGTAAACTACCAAGCCGCTGATGCACTGGACGAAACCGTGCGCGGCGCAGGCGGTTTTGGTTCGACCGGGAGTTAATATGCAAAACATCGCCAATGAAATTGCTGATCTGCTTGGCTGCCCAGCGGAACTTATTCCCGCGGCGGCAGGCGGCAGCGCGATTTATCGTCGCTATCAAATGCTGCAACGGCAAGGGCAGGGGAGCTTCACCCCCGTGGTGATCTACCCCACAAAGCAGCTGCTGGAAAACATGCAGCGTAATCTAACTGCAGCCAACGCAGAAACTTGTGTGGAATATGCACGCGCCATGTTGCCCGCCGCACAGGCAATCGACCCACTGCAACTGCTGCAACAACGCATGAACGCTTTGGTGCAATCAGTGGAGTCCGTGGAAAAACTGCTGGGCGAGTTCTTGCCTGCACGCCCTGCGGACGACAAAAACCGCCTGTGCCAAAGTTGCCGCAATCACGCGCGCAACGGCGTGCTCATTGCCCAGTGTCCCACGCAAAATCCATGGGAGCTACCGCTGTTTGTGCCCATGGGTGGCAGTGGCCTGTGCCCCGCACCAGTTGAGCAAGCGGCAGTGTTGCAGTTTTGGCAGCAGCATGTTCAAGCCGTGCCCGTGGTGGCAGGTTATGACATTTGGGAGCTGCTGGTGGCACAGCCGCCCATGCAGGTGTTCGAGGCCGAGCGCCTTGCGCTGCAGCAATTCGCCTTTGCACCAGATCTCGTGCGCCAAGCTCACCGCGACGATGCAGACACCATCCGCGCTCTGGCCAGCCACCTGCAAGGCGCCAAAGCTTGGTATTTCTACTGGCACGCGTAGTGGTTAGTGAATAGTGATTAGTGGTTAGCGGGCAGAATTTATGCCGCCAGCAACCTGTCACTATTCACTAATCACTAACCACTAATCACTAATCGGGGGTATACACATGAAACAAGAACAATTACTCACTCAACTGCACGGCTGGTATGGCGACTGGTTTGCAGATGACGCCACCATGCAACAGGGACGCATGAACCAAAACCTGCATCCCTATGACAACCTGTTTTCGTCGGTGCAAATCAACAAGCTCACGCTGAAAAATCGCCTAGTCATGGCGCCCATCGGCAATATCCAAATGTGCGAAGAAACCGGGCGGCCCAACGAAAAAATGATTGCTTACTTCGCCGAACGTGCCAAAGGCGGGGTGGGACTGATCACCACCGGGCTGATTCCCGTCACCCACAACATCGACAACACCCTCACCGAAAAAGGCGACTTGAGCTACTTCCCCCGCATTGACCGCAGCCGCACCGTGTGTGCCGGCTGGCGTGATTTGGCGCAACGCTGCCAGTCACACGGCGCACGGGTATTCGTGCAGCTTTCGGCCGGGCTTGGGCGCGTGGGCAACCCCCAGTGCATGCTCAACAAGTATAAATTCCCGCAGTCGGCCTCGCTTAACCCGAACTTTTACATCCCGCAAGTGCCCAGCCTGCCGCTGACCAACGGGCAAATTCGCCGCATGGTTAAAGCCATGGGGCAAGCTGCTGCTGATGCCAAAGCTTGTGGGCTTGACGGCGTGTATATCCACGGCCACGAGGGTTATCTCATCGAGCAGCTGGCGAATACGGCTTTTAACCGCCGCAAGCTCGGGCGTTATGCCGACTGGCAACGCTTTGGGCTAGATATTGTGGAAGAAATCCGCAGCCGCTGTGGTGATGATTACCCCATCATGTTTCGCATTAACTCGTCACTTGCGCTGAACGAAACCTACGGCGACGTGATGAAATCCACCCACATGAAGAAATTCCGCAAGGGTCGCACCATGGAAGAAACGCATGAGTATCTGCACAATTTGGTGCGTGCCGGCGTGGATGCCGTGGACGTTGACCTAGGCTGCTATGAAAACTGGTGGCTGCCGCACCCGCCCGAGGGCATGCCACCCGGCTGCTTTTTGGCGGTGGCGCAAGCCTGCCGTGAATACTTCACCAAACACGAGGTCACCAGCCGCGCCGGGCTACCTGTGCCGGTGGTGGCCGTGGGCAAATTGGGCTATCCCGACCTTGCCGAGCACGCCCTGCAAAGCGGCCAGTGCGACATGGTGATGATCGGCCGCCCTCTGCTGGCAGATCCCGAATGGCCCAACAAAGTGCGTGCCGGGCGTGTGGGCGACATTACCCCTTGCATCGGCTGCCAAGAAGGCTGCATCAACGAGTTCGTCAACGGCGGGCACCCGCAGTGCGCGGTCAATCCTCGCACTGCCTTTGAGGAGATGTTGCCCGCGCAGTTGCCTAAGACTGACCGGCCGCAAAAGATTGCAGTGGTCGGCGGCGGCCCTGCTGGTGTGACGGCAGCTGTCATCGCCGCACAGCGCGGGCACAGCGTCACCCTGTTTGAGCAAAACGATCGCCTAGGTGGCAAGCTGGAAGTCGCCAGCGTGCCCGGCATCAAGTTTGACCTGCAAAATTATCTTGCTTGGCTGCGCAACCACGCCACCAAAGCAGCAGGGGAGTACGACCTTACCCTCAAGCTTAACACTGAAGCTACGGCTGAAACCCTCAAAGACTTCGACCGCGTGGTGCTTGCCGCCGGTGCGCGGGACATCAATATCGGCCTGCCCGGACGCGACCGTGCCAATATCCATCAAGCCGCCGAGGTATTGCAACACCCGGTTAAGCTGCAAAACGCAAGCCGCGTGGTGGTCATCGGCGGTGGCGCAGTGGGCTGCGAAGTTGCCTACTGGCTGGCCAAAGAGCACAACAAACAGGTCACCGTGGTGGAAATGCAAGAGGCCTTCATGAAACAGGCTTGCACCGCTAACCGCGGCTACCTGTTGCACTATTTGGCCGAGGCAGGGGTCACGCTGCTCAACTGCACACAGCTGCTCAGCTATCAACCCAATGGCATCACCCTGCGCCAAAATCAGCACAAAAGCGTGCCCAACCCCTATGTCACGTGGACGCCCCAGCTGCCCGAAAACGTGCCTAATCCCATGGCAAAACCTGTGCGCGAAGATCTCGTGGACGTGTTTTTGCCCTGCGATGCGGTGGTCATCGCCGCAGGCAGCCGTGCAGCCGATGCGTTATATCAAAAGCTGCAACGTGAGCTGCCCGGCATGGTCATTGACCACATTGGCGATGGCTTTGCGCCGGGTCTCGTATTACAAGCCGTGCGCAGTGGCTATGCAGTGGGCAGCACGTTATAGAGAATTTACTTCGCAAAGGAATCTCCATGAACGCAACCCGCCTCATCCGCACGTGCTACCTGTCTTATTTCAGCCATGCGGTCATCAATCTGCTGCCATCGCTGTTGTTTGCGCTGTTCACGCGCAACTACGGCCTTAGCTTTGAACAGCTGGGACGCCTTGTTTTCATCAACTTTGGCACGCGCTTTGTGGTTGATATCCTCGGTATTGTGCTCGCGGACCGCGTTGGCTATCGCAAGTGCTTGGTGGCGGCGCATGGCTTTGCTGCGCTGGGCCTGCTAATGCTGGGCGGGCTGCCGCAGCTGCTGCCGGTTGCAAGTGTCTACACCGGGCTAATGCTCACCATGGTGGTGTTTGCGGCGGGCGGCGGACTCATCCAAGTGCTCGTCAATCCCATCGTCAACGAAGCCTCGGGGCAGCTGGACGAAAGCGCACTGATTTTGCTGCACTCCACCTATCCTTGGGGCTGCGTTATGGCGATTCTCGGCACCACCGTTGCGCTGCATTTCACGCCTGAGCAAGTATGGTATCTCATCCCCTTTGCGTGGATGGCCACGCCGCTTTACACGCTTTACCGCTTTGCCACCACACCCATGATTGAACCACGTATGCGTGAAACCCCGGGCATTCCGTTGCGGCAGTTGCTGCGCACGCGCGGGTTCTGGACAACCGCTTTGCTCATGCCCTTTGTTGGCATGACTGAGGCCAGCATGGGCCAGTGGAGCTCCGTGTTCATCGAAAAAGCCTTGGGTTTCCCCAAAATCGTGGGCGATCTCATCGGCCCTTGCGTGGCGGCTATCATCAAAGCGATTATCCGCATGACCTACCCAAAATGGGCGCACAAATTCCCGCGTGAAAAACTGCTGCGTATTGGCTCTTTTGGCACCATGCTGTGCTTTGTGGGCGCAGCGTTGTTGCCGCACCCGGTGCTGGGGCTTGCCGCTATCACCTGCACAGGTTTTACCATCGCAATGTTGTGGCCGGGTGTGCTGCAGCGTGCTGCACAGCGATTCCCTAGTGGCGGCACGGCCTTGTTTGGTTCGCTTTCGCTGGGTGGCGACATGGGCTGTGCCATCGGCCCGTGGATCATCGGCGCAGTGGCCGGACCCGACCCAGAGGACGTCACTCGCCTGCGCGGCGGCATGCTTGCGGGCGCATTATTCCCACTGGCTTATTTTATCACCCTGCTGATTGACCAGCATAGGAATAAACCGTTGAAGAAATCGTTGAAGGAGAAAGACCATGTTAACTAGGCTTACCGTGTTCATCGTCAAATTTAAGCGTCTTGTTATTACCATTGTGGCTGTCGTGGCCCTTATCGCCATCGTTGTGCTCAGCCATGGCGTGCGCAGTTGGATTGACAACTTCTCTGCGCAGGCAGCACGCGTCACAACCTCCGATTCCGCACTGCTGGAGGAGTCCGTGCGGCGTGTGGCGCAGCTTGCGACCTTGTCGCTGCGCTACACCGAAGCCGGCGTGGAGGAAGACCAGCGCACCATCGAGCTGTTTGGCCAAACCACCGCAATCCCCGGCACCACCCGCCGTATGATTGTGCGCTGGCAAGGCGACATCTTGTTTGGCATCAACGCTGAGGAAATTAGCATAAATATCGTTGAGCTTGACGAAGGCGGCCGCGAAGTGCGGGTTACCCTGCCTGAGGCTGTGATTATGAGCCACGCCATTGACCATGGTTCGGTTCAAGTGCTTGATGAAACCACCGGCATCTTCGCGCGTCACAATTTGGGCGACTTGTCTAGGTTCTTGGACGCCCGCCACCGCTACATCAATACCCGTGCCGAAACCCTTGCCATGCTCGAAACCGCACAGGCCAACGCGCAAGATTCCATCTACCACTTCCTGCGCCTTGTGCTGGATGATGACATCTACACCATCGCGTTTGTCTAGGAGAATAAATATTATGTTAGCACACAAAGGCACCGTTACGCTTGAAACCGAAAGACTCATTTTGCGCCGGTTTTGTGTGGAAGATGCCAGCGCAATGTTCAACAACTGGGCGAGTGATAGCGAGGTCAACAAATACTTAACTTGGCCAACGCACACGAGCGTTTCTGCCTCCCAAGCAGTCATCGAATCATGGCTGCCGTTATATGAAAAACCCAGCCACTACAGCTGGGCAATTGAGCTGAAAGAAATTGGCCAGCCCATTGGCAGCATCGCCGCCGTTGAGTTGCGCGATGCCACTAAAATGGTGCACATCGGCTACTGCATTGGGCAACCGTGGTGGCGGCAGGGCTATATGACTGAAGCGTTGCGGGAGCTGATTCGCTTTTTCTTTGAGGAAGTGGGCATGAATCGTATTGAATCTTGCCACGACCCGCGCAACCCCAACTCGGGCAAAGTGATGCTAAAATGCGGCCTGCAAGTTGAAGGCACCATGCGGCAAAACGACAGAAACAACCAAGGCATTTGCGATACCATTCGCTATGCCATGCTGGCAGAGGATTATTTTGCGTAGAGGAGTGCAATATGTCCGACTGGAAACCGAATTTATATCTCGCATTTGAAAAAGAGCGTACACAACCATCGATTGACTTGGTGACGCGAATTGAACACGAAACCCCCGCGCGAATTATCGACGTTGGCTGTGGGCCGGGCAACAGCACTAACGTGTTGCGGGGGCGATGGCCGCAGGCGGAAATCCTCGGCTTGGATAGCTCGCAGGCCATGATTGAAAAAGCACAAAGGACCTACCCGGACATGAACTGGCTTTGCGCGGATGCCGCAGGCGATTTGTCAGCTTTTGGGAGATTCGACATTGTGTTTTCCAACGCCACCATCCAATGGATTCCTAACCAAGAAAAGCTGTTGGCAAATCTGTTTAATCTGTTGCAGCCGGGCGGAGTGCTGGCGGTGCAAGTGCCCAACACCAGCCACATGTCTATCAACATTGAACTGCAAAAACTTACTTCCACAGCCAAGTGGCAACCGCATTTCGTTGCTGTTTCTAGTAGTTATTCGGCACATGATGAACACTTTTATTATGACATTTTGAGTGAATTAACAGATAGTATTGACCTATGGGTGACGAACTATTGCCATGTGATGGGCAGCCACGCGGACATCGTAAAATGGTACAGCGGCTCGGGGCTGAGGCTCTATCTGGATTGTTTGACTGACGAAAATATTCGCAATGAATTTTTGCAAGAATACGAGCAACAGCTGCGCCAATATTACCATACACAAAAAGATGGGAAAATCCTCTTTCCTTTCACCAGAGTATTTTTTATCGCAAAGAAAGGGCAAACACCATGAACAAAATCCGCGTAACCATTTGGCATGAGTTTTTCCACGAGCACACCAACGACGACGTCGCCGCGATGTACCCCGACGGCATGCACGAGTGCCTTGCCGCCGCCCTGCAAGCCGACGACCTGGAAATCCGCACCGCATGGCTGATGCAAGACGAAGACCACGGTCTGAGCGACGACGTGCTCAATTCCACCGATGTCATGCTGTGGTGGGGTCACGCCCTGCACGACAACGTGCGCGACGACATTGCCGAAAAAGTGGTGCAACGCGTGCTCAACGGCATGGGATTCATCGCCCTGCATTCCGCGCACATGGCCAAGCCCTTTTGCAAGCTCATGGGTCAGCCCTGCAAGCTGCGCTGGCGTTGCGCTAACGAAAAAGCCATCGTATGGAACGTGCATCCCACCCACCCCATCACACAAGGCGTGCCGCTGCATTTTGAGCTTGAACGCGAGGAAATGTACGGCGAAGTCTTCCAAATTCCGCAGCCCGACGACCTGCTGTTCATCACTTGGTTTGCCGGCGGCAACGTTTTCCGCGGCGGCTGCACCTTCACCCGCGGGCTGGGTAAAATCTTCTACTTCCACCCCGGCCACGAAGACTGCCCGTCTTTCCACAACCCAAACGTCATCAAAGTCATCGCCAACAGCATCCGCTGGGCAGCGCCCGGCACGTTAATTGATCTCGAAGGCAACAAATCGCAAAAAATGCTGGTAGGTGGCGACGTATGAACGAAACGCTGCAAACGATTCACGCGCGTTATACGTGCCGTGCTTACACGAATCAAGTTCCATCGCACGAAGATTTAATAGCCATCGCAAACGCGGCACTCACTTCACCCAGTGCCATGAACCGCCAGCCCTGGCACTTCATCTTGGTGAAAAACCCGCAGCTTATCGCCGATTTAGAAGCCGCAGGCCTCGCCAAAATCAAAGCCGACCCCGACCAAAACGCCTGGGAGCGCCTGCGCGCACGCGGCGGCACGTTATTCTACGGCGCGCCATGCATGCTGGTCATTGCCAGCCAAAACTCAGCGGTAGATTGCGGCATCGCCACGCAAACCGCGGCACTCGCAGCGGCCTCGCTGGGTATCAACAGCTGTATTTGTGGGCTTGCAGGCATGTGCTACAACGATGAACTCGCTGCCCGCGTCGGCATCCCCGAGGGCTACACCCATGGGCTAACGCTGCTGCTTGGCTACGCTGAAAAAAACGGCACCCCACGTGAAATTGATCCCACGAAGCTTAACATAGTTGAATAAAACAAACCCCCACCACGTGGAAAGTACGAAGGTGGGGGTTTGTATAAATGGATTGACGTAATCGCGAAGCGGGGAGCCGCACCGCAGGTGCTAGCCGTTGAATTCGATGATGTTGGCCCAGCGCAGCAGCAGTTCGCGTTCGGCTGGCACGCGTTTCACCAGTTGCGACGCAGCCACGATGGCCAGCCACTTGTTCACGTATTTTTGCTCGGTGCCGTTTTTTTGGCAGAATAGTTGCAGATAAACTTCGGCCATTTCGGCTTGCCCGGCTAGAACCAAGCGCAGATAGGTGCGCGCAGCGTCGGCGGAGGCACTGCCTTGCGTGGCGTGCGACCAATCTACCACTACTACGCGGTCATCGGGGGTGATGATTACGTTGCCGGGCGTGAAATCGCCATGGCAAAGCTTGTTGCGCTTGGGCAAGCCCTGCAACCGGTTGTGCAGCTCGTAGCGCACGGCGGAATCAAGGCCCGACTGATTGATTTTGTCGTGGAATTTATCGCTCAGGTGGCGCAAGCGATCAGCTTTGTAGCTGTGCATGTCCATCTGAATATCCACCAGCCGCTCCATGTATTGCGCGGCGTTTTTCGGGTTTTCATCCAGCATGTTTGCCAGAGTGCAACCCTCCACGTGGTCCATCACGATAGCCCATTTGCCTTGCACTTTGCACACTTCGTGCAGCGCAGGCACGGGGAACCCCGCGGCCTGCACAATGGCGTGGTTGTGTGCCTCGTTGAGCACGTCGGCCGCCAAAAACTCTTCGTTCATCACCTTAATCACGCGGTCGCCGTCGCGATAAATGGTCTTGTTGGGGCGCTGGGCAATCATGTTAGACAGGTTCATGAGCAGTCCTTTCTTGTTCTTTTTTGCAAAAAAGAACCAAAAAACCTATGCCGCTTCGCGGTGAGTTTTAATGTTAGTTGAAGAAACAAGCTCCTGCCTCCCCCTTGGGGAAGGTGCCCCGCAGGGGGTGGTGGTGGTAAAACTTACGCGCCGTGATAAGCCTTCCAATATAGCTCTTTCAGCTCTTCCACCAGCGGGTAGCGCGGGTTGGCGCCGGTGCATTGGTCGTCAAATGCCTGCATGGCCATTTCGTCTAGACTGGCAGCAAAATCTTCTTCAGTGATGTCATAAGCCTTCACGCTGGATTTGATGTCACAAGCTTTTTTAAGCTCGTCAATGGCAGCGATCAGCGCGTTCACTTTGTCCATGTCGGTTTTGCCCTTCAAGCAAAGATGGTCAGCCACTTGGGCGTAGCGTGCGATGGCTTGCGGGTATTCATACTGCGAAAATGCGCCCATGCGGGTCGGCACTTCCACGGCGTTGTAGCGAATTACTTCGTTAATCAGCAGCGCGTTAGCAATGCCGTGCGGCAGGTGATGAAAGCTGCCCAGCTTGTGCGCCATGCTGTGGCAAATGCCAAGGAATGCGTTGGCAAAGCTCATGCCAGCCATAGTGGCAGCATTGGCCACTTTTTCGCGAGCCTCAGGGTCGGCAGCGCCATTTGCATAGGCACGGGGCAGGTACTCAAACAGGATTTTCAGCGCGCCCAGCGCAAGCGGGTCGGTGTAATCCGTGGCGCAAATGCTCGCGTAGGCCTCTAGGGCGTGCGTCACTGCGTCAATGCCCGAAGCAGCCGTCAGACCTTTCGGTGCATGCATCATCAGGTCAGCGTCCACAATGGCCATGTCGGGCATCAGTTCGTAGTCCGCCAAGGGGTACTTAATGCCGCTGCTTTCGTCAGTGATTACCGCAAAGGGTGTCACTTCCGAGCCCGTGCCGGCGGTGGTGGGAATAGCGATGAAGTAGGCTTTTTCGCCCATTTTCGGGAATCCGCACACGCGCTTGCGAATGTCCATAAAGCGCATGGCAAGATCTAGGAAGTCGGTTTCGGGGTATTCATACAGCACCCACATGATTTTCGCCGCGTCCATGGGCGAGCCGCCGCCTAGCGCGATAATCACGTCGGGTTCAAAGGCTTTCATCAGCTTCGCACCCTCGCGTGCGCAGTGCAGGGTGGGGTCGGGTTCAACGTCAAAGAAGGTGGTGTGGGTAATGCCCATGGCATCTAGCTGGTCGGTCACCGCTTTAGTGTAACCATTTTTATACAGGAAATTATCGGTGACGATCATTGCGCGTTTTTTGCCCAGCACGTTTTTCAGTTCATCCAGTGCCACGGGCAGGCAGCCGCGTTTGATATACACTTTATCGGGGCTTCTGAACCAAAGCATGTTTTGTTTCCTTTCGGCCACAGATTTAATGTTGAGCAGTTCTTTCACGCCCACGTTGCCGCTAATGGAGTTGCCGCCCCACGAGCCGCAGCCCAGTGTGAGCGAAGGTTGCAGCCGGAAGTTATATAAATCGCCAATGCCGCCATGCGACGACGGTGTGTTCACTACCACGCGGCAGGTTTTCATCGCCGCAGTGTAGTGCTCAAGTTTTTCTTTTTGGTTGGCGGTGTCGATGTAAATGCTTGCCGTGTGACCCAAGCCGCCGTCTTGCACTAGGCGAGCCGCTTTGGCCGTGGCATCCGCGAAGTCTTTCGCGCGATACATCGCCAGCACAGGGCTGAGTTTTTCGTGGGCAAATTCCTCGCTGGGCTCCACGCTTTCCACTTCGCCAATGAGGATTTTCGTGCCCGCGGGTGCCTTCACACCGGCCAGCTCTGCGATGGTCACGGCAGATTTACCCACGATATTGGCATTGAGCGCGCCGTTGACCAAAATGGTTTTGCGCACTTTGTCCGTCTCGGCAGGGTTGAGGAAATAGCAGCCGCGTGCAGCAAACTCTTTTTTCACTTTGTCATACACACTGCTGAGCACGATGGCGGCTTGTTCGCTGGCGCAAATCACGCCGTTGTCAAACACCTTGGAGTGAATAATCGAGTTCACTGCCATGATGATGTCCGCGCTGTCGTCAATGACGGCGGGCACATTGCCGGCGCCCACGCCAATGGCAGGTTTGCCGCTGCTGTATGCCGCTTTGACCATGCCGGGGCCGCCGGTGGCCAAAATGGCATCGGCTTCGCGCATCACGTAGTTTGAAAGCTCCAAGCTGGGTTGGTCAATCCAGCCGAACAGTCCTTCAGGTGCACCGGCCTTCACGGCGGCATCGAGGACTACTTTTGCAGCTGCGATGGTGCTGCCCTTGGCGCGCGGGTGCGGGCTGATGATGATGCCGTTGCGGGTTTTCAGACACAGCAGTGTTTTGAAAATCGCCGTGCTAGTTGGGTTGGTGGTGGGAATCACCGCGGCAATCACACCGAGGGGCTCAGCATAGCGACGCATGCCGCCAGAGGCATCTTCGTCAATCAACCCGCAGGTTTTGGTGTTTTTATAAGCGTTGTACACATATTCGGCGGCATATTGGTTTTTGATGACTTTGTCTTCAAACACGCCCATGCCGGTTTCTTCCACGGCCATTTTGGCCAAGGGAATGCGTGCTTGGCCCGCAGCAGCGGCGGCAGCTTGAAAAATTTTATCCACCTGTTCTTGCGAATATGTGGCATATTGTTGTTGTGCGGCACGCACGCGGTCAAATACGTCGGACAAGGCTTGTACGTTGTCTACCATGGTATGGTATTCCTCCATCTTTCACAATGTAATCCTTATTAGTTTAACACATTTAAGCGCCAAAGTCAACAGCCGAGGCGCGAAAAAAAAAATTCTGCAAACTTGTGCGCTTTGGACAAAACTCGACTTATTTTTTTGTGCAAGGTAACGCTTTGCGCCTTTGTTTCATATACTGTTATGCTGAATATGATGAAGGAGGGCTATGCCATGCACATTGTGTTTGTTGCGCTGGAGGCCATGGTGCTCACCGCCGCGCTTGAAATAGACGCCTTTGCTGCTGCCTTTGCCTACGGCAGCAACAAAATTAAAATTCCTGCCCGTTCGCTGTGTTTAATCAATGTTGTTTGCTCGGGCGTTTTGACGCTCACGCTGCTGTTGGGCAGTCTCATTAGCGGGTGGCTGCCTGTGGGGCTAGCGGCCGGCATGGGTTTCGCCATTCTATTTTTGCTGGGGTTTTACAAACTATCCAGCAGCGTGGTGCGCATGATTGTGCAGCGCAACCGCGACTTTTGCCGCGAGTTCAACTTCAACGCTTTTGATCTGAAGTTTATCCTGCACTTGTGCGCCAACCCCCAAGCGGCCGATATTGACGGCTCACGCGTGCTCACCATGGGTGAGGCAGCAGCCTTGGCCATTGCGCTTTCCCTCGATGGCCTTGCGGTGGGTTTCGGTGCCGCCATGAGCCAAGTGAACAAGCCCGCAGTGATTATCTGCTCGCTGGTGATGGGTTTTGTGGCGCTTTGGCTGGGCAGTCGTTTGGGCAATGGTGTGGCGAAAAAGTTGCCGTTTAATCTTAGCTGGCTGGGTGGCGCGCTGCTGATGATTCTTGCGGTGGTGGGGTTGTTTTAGGTGGCAAAAAAACTGGCGGGGAGCATAGCTCCCCGCGTTTGGTTTATCATGTTTCAGATATGTCTTGTTCATCGTTCGCCACAACAACTAGCTTTGCAAGTTCGGCGAATGTTTGGTCGCGCAAATTCTTGTCTTCGATTTTGTACGTGAGCATGTTGGCGAAAAAGGCTTGGTTGCTTTTTGATAACTGCCGGTGAAACGCAATGGAAGATTTCACCGTTTCGGTGTACATGCGGATGAGCACTGCACCCACAAAATTCACCAAAACACCGCTGATGGTGCCAACGATCATCGGTGTTGCATCGCCATCACGCAGCACAAATAGGCTCACAGCGATAATGATTGTACCGACCACGATTGCGATAACACCGATCGGGAACATCGCGCGGTAGTGTCCCAAGTTAATGTCGTAATAGCGTTTTAATTCGCGACGGTGGTTGTTAAACAGTTTTTCGGCACGCAACTCCATGTCGCCGCCGGTCCATTCAGCAAGTTCCAGCTCCTCTTCCAATCGTAGACGCCGTTCTTGGGTTCTGAAAAACGCTAGGGGAATAAGAGTCAATAGCAGAGAGAGTAAAGTACTGGCAAATAAAGATGAAAATGCAAAAGTGATTAAGAAAAAAGGTCTAAATACTTCAGTTCGAATGGTTGCGATGATTGTTAATAAAGCAAGCAAGAAAAAAAGACAACAGAGTAGAGTGAAAACTTTCCTTCTTGTTTTGAGTCGATCTAGTATTGTTTTTGCTTGATTCATTTCATTTTTCAACGCTTTAATGTGCTCGTCACGCCTTTTTTCGTCCATCTACTTCTTCCCTTTCTTCGCCGCCATCTCCGCCAAATAAACATCATACCCGCCCTTTTTGTCATACCACTGCCCCGGCGTGGGGTTGATGATACGCGTGGCCAAGGTCTGTGTGAGCTGGTGGTCGTAGCTGGTGAAGAACACGCTTTCGGGGAACCGCTGCAAGCCCTCGTTGAGCGACTGAATGCTTTCAAGGTCTAGGTGATTGGTGGGTTCGTCCAGCAGCAGCACGTTGGAACCGCTCAGCATCATTTTAATGAGCATCATGCGCACGCGCTCGCCGCCCGACAGCACCTTGGCCTTTTTCACGCCCTCTTCGCCGCTAAACAGCAGCCGACCCAGCCAGCCGCGCACATCGCTCTCGAATACGAGATCGCTATAGCGGCGCACCCAGTCCACCAGGCTGTCTTCCACACCGTCGAAGTACTGCCCGTTGTCGCTGGGGAAGTAGCTTTGGCTGGTGGTCACGCCCCACTTGATTGTGCCCTCGTCCGGCTCAATTTCGCCTGCGAGAATCTTAAACAACGTAGTTTTAGCAATGGCATCGCTGCCCACAAAGGCCACTTTTTCACGCGGTAAAATCGTAAACGAGATGTTATCGAGCACTTTGCGGCCGGCCACGCTATGGCTGAGGTTGGTGATGATTAGTAGCTCGTTGCCCACTGCGCGCTCGGGCTTGAAGTCCACATAGGGGAATCGCCGCGTGCTCACGGGCATTTCCTCTGGCTTGATTTTTTCGAGGAGTTTTTTGCGGCTGGTGGCTTGCTTGGATTTACTCGCGTTGGCACTAAAGCGCGCAATAAAGTCTTGCAGCTCTTTAATTTTCTCTTCGGCTTTTTTGTTTTGCTCGCGCAGCTGCCGCTGTGCAATTTGCGTGTAGCTGTACCAGAAATCATAGTTGCCCATGAACATGGTGATTTTGCCGAAGTCGATGTCTACCGTGTGGGTGCACACATGGTTGAGGAAGTGACGGTCGTGGCTGACCACAATGATGGTGCTATTGAGTTCCTGCAAAAAATCTTCCAGCCAGTGAATGGCCTCGATGTCTAGGTGGTTGGTGGGTTCGTCCATCAGCAAAATGTCCGGGTTGCCGAACAATGCCTTGGCCAGCAGCACCTTCACCTTGATGTCATTGGGCACATCGGCCATGTTCATGTGGTGGAATTCGTTGGTCACGCTCAGGCCATTCAGCAGAATTTCGGCGTCGCTTTCGGCGCTCCAGCCCTCAAGCTCTGCATAGGTTTCCCACAGCTCGCTGGAGCGAATGCCGTCTTCGTCGGTCATGTTTTCGCCTTTGGCGTCAAGCTCTGCCAGTTCGTCCATGACGGATACTAGAGGCTTGTTGCCCAGCAGCACGGTGCGCAGCACGGTTTGGTCGTCATACTTAAAGTGGTCTTGTTCCAGCACGCTCAGGCGCTCGCCGGGGGTCATGTGTACGTCACCCTTGGTGGGTTCAATTTCGCCGCTCAGAATGCGCAAGAACGTGCTTTTGCCTGCGCCGTTTGCGCCAATTAGGCCATAGCAGTTACCGCGCGTGAACTGGATGTCCACGTGCTGAAACAGGGTGCGCCCGCCGAACTGCAGGCTGATGTTGTCGGTTTGAATCATGGGGAAACTCCTTTATGTTAACCATTGAAATTGCGTTAAATCTACATTGCCATCTGCTGTAAACCCCACGCCCTCGGCCTCCAGCAGGCCACACTGCACGTCTTGGCCACCGAAGGCAAAGGCACTGCTGCACTGGCCAAAGCGGTTCACCACGCGGTGGCAGGGAATGTTATCGTCAGGGCAACCGGCCAATGCCCAGCCCACCTGCCTTGCCATGCGAGGATTTCCCGCCAGCCGGGCAATTTGCCCATAGGTCGCAACTTTGCCTTGCGGAATTTGCTTGACGATTTCATACACTGCGTTAAAAAACATGGTATACTCCTTGCACTTAGCTCATCTATTATACAATACAACGCACACAAGGTCAAGCTTCTTTTGCAAGAAAAACAAAAAGCCCTTGCAATGCGCGCAAAGTTATGGTATAGTAGAGAGAGTATCCCAAAAAAACGAGAAAAGAGGAAAAACACATGAAGAAACTACTTGCATTGCTGCTGGCGCTAACGATGGCTGTTTCGTTTGGCGTTGCGGCAATGGCGCAATCCGCCAACAACATCAGCCCTTTGTGCAGCTGCATCAGCAACAACAATGACAATGATGGCTGCAACGACAACGGTGACAGCGGCAACAATGGCAACGACATCAACGTCAACGACAACGACGACAACCTGCAACAACAAGGCATCGAACTATTCATGGAAACATACGAAGCAATCCGCTCGCTGAATTTTTCGGCAACCGTAGACGTTGCTGCTGTGATGGACTTGCTTGGCGGTGACGACGCAGACCTCGGCCTACTTGGCGGCTTGTTCGACAACGTTGCTGAAGTGAGCATTGCTGTTTCCGAAGGCAATATTGCGCTTGACACACACGTAGGCTGGGGCGGTATACTGGGTCACTTTTTGGGCGACGCTTGGTGGGCGCGCGCGCTGAGCTGGACGTTCAACCTGTTCATGAACAACAACGTGCGCGTGGTGCTGAACAACGATGGCCGCGTGTTCTTGGTTGGCCGCCTGTTCACATTCAACATTGGCACCGCGATGTTTGATTTGGACATCCCCGCGCTGCTGGAAGGCTTCACAGAAATGCTGCCCGACCTCGACAGTCTGCTGAACATTGACTTTGCAAACCCAGATGAAGAACTCGTGGAAACTCTAGCGAATCTGCTGGGCATGGATGCCGACGAAGTGCTTGAAAACATGGACGTTCTGGCGGAAATGTTGGCTGATTTTCTTGGTGTGACCGTGGAAGAAGTGATGGATGACTTGGCCGCGATCGCTTTTGACACGCTGTTTGACGTGCAAGAAGTTGATGGCGCAGTTGTGGTTGGTCTCGGCACCGGTGATGACGCGCTTGCTGCGTTCACCTATGTTGATGGCGTGCTCACTAGCGTTGCCGTTGGTGAAATGGACGTTGCTTTCGGCAGCTTCACCCCTGATGTGGCCGATGATGCCTTTAGCGTGCGCGGCCTGCGCATTAGCCTTGACTGGCTGGCGAATCTGGTCATGGGCTGGTTCTTCTAGCCTTTCTCAAAAAAACAACGCAAACCCCTTGCATTAGCGAGGGGTTTTTGTTATACTATAGTCTAAGCTTATTTGCAAGGAGAACCCATGAACATATTAGTCCTCGCCGGGGGGCACAGTCCCGAGCGCGATGTATCATTAGCCAGCGGCGCCAAGGTGGTGCAAGCGCTGCGCAGCCGCGGCCATCAAGTGCTGCTGCTGGACCCCTATAAGTCCATCGACCTGCACGGCAGCTTTGCCACGCTTTATGCCGCTTATGCGCAAGAAAGTTACGCACACACCATCCCCGCCACGGCACCGGATTTAGCCGCACTCAAAGCCGAGTTTGGCAATGGCGACGACATGCTTGGCCGCAACGTACTTGCCGCCTGCAAACTGGCCGATGTCGTCTTTCTTGCGCTGCATGGCTCGCTGGGCGAAAACGGGCAGCTGCAAGCCACCCTTGACCTACACGCCGTGCGCTACACCGGCAGCGGACATCTGGGCTGTGCTTTGGCCATGGACAAAGGCATCGCCAAAACCATCATGCAGGCCGCAGGGGTGCAAACGCCGTTGTGTGCCGCGTTTGACGCAAGCAATTTGCCGCTGGTGGTGAAGCCCGCAAACGGTGGCAGCAGCATCGGTTGCAGCATTGTGCGCACAGCCGGTGAAATGGCGCAGGCCATGGCAAATGCCCTTGCCCAAGAAGACAACATCGTCATTGAGCGTTTTATCGAAGGCCGTGAGTTTAGTGTGGGCGTTTTGGACGGCCAAGTGCTGCCCGTCATTGAGATTATTCCCCACGAGGGCTGGTTCGACTATGCGAACAAATACCAGGGCACAACCAACGAAATTTGCCCGGCGGATATCCCCGATGAACTGGCCGAGCGCATGCAGGCTGCGGCGCTCACGGCACACAAGGCCCTGCGGCTGGGCAGCTACTCCCGCGTGGATTTTATGACCGATGCGCAGGGCGAGATCTACTGCCTAGAGGCAAACACGTTGCCGGGGCTAGCACCCGCTAGTCTGCTGCCGCAAGAGGCCGCCGCTGCGGGCATCAGCTACGAAGACCTGTGCGAAAAAATCGTTGCCACCTGCGGTGGAGCCCTGTCGCTTCGCTGTGTCCTATGACAGCCTCATAAAAATCCTCATACGCACGTAGCGCGGCTAAATTTTTTTGGTTCTTTAAAAAAAAAGAACAAGAAAAGGAGAACCACATGGAACAAATGACACTACACGAAATCGCCCAAGCCGTGAACGGCCAGTTGCTGCACGGCGATGAAAATATGGCCATCACCAACGTGAGCACCGACAGCCGCCAAGCAGGGCAGGGCACGCTGTTTATCGCTTTGATTGGTGAGCGCTTTGATGCCCACGACTTTGTGCAGGGATTTTTTGATGCACAGGGTAGCGCGGCCATTGTCAGTCGCGAGCTGCCCATTGCGCAGCCGCAAATTGTTGTGGAGGACACTCGTCTTGCGCTGGGACATTTGGCCGCGGCCTACCGCGCGAAATTTACGCTGCCGCTTGTTGGCATCACCGGCAGCGCGGGCAAAACCACCACCCGCAAGATGATCCAATGCGTGCTGGGCACGGCAGGGCCGGTTTGTGCCACGCAGGGCAACTTGAATAACGACATCGGCATGCCCAAAACGCTGCTGACCTTGGCTAAATGCCACCGCTTTGCCGTGATTGAAATGGGCATGAACCATGCTGGTGAAATCCGCTACATGACCAAGATTGCCAAGCCGGACATTGCCGTCATCACCAACATTGGCACCGCACACATCGGCAACCTAGGCAGCCAGCAAGCCATTTTGCGCGCCAAGATGGAAATCTTCGAAGGCTTGGGCGAAGAGGGCACCGCACTGCTCAACGGTGACGACCCGCGTCTGTGGGCGCTGCGTGGTAAGTTGCCCTTCCGCACGCTATACTACGGCATCCATAACGATGAGTGCGACGTGCAGGCGCAGGACGTGCACTGCGGTGCGCAGGGGAGCACATTCAGTGTGCGCGACGCGGGCTTCGTGGTGCCTGTGGCGGGTGAACATCATGTGTATAACGCCTTGGTGGCCATTGCCATTGGGTTGGGCTATGGCCTGCCCATACAAAGCCTGCAAGAGGGCGTGCGCAGCTTTAAAGCGGGTGAAATGCGCCAAACGGTGATCGAAACCGGCGGTGTTCGCGTGATTGAAGATTGTTACAACGCCAGCGCGGAAAGCATGCTGGCTTCGCTTTCGGTGCTGGCCAAAAGTGACTTCGGTGGCCGCAAGGTGGCCATCTTGGGTAACATGGGCGAGCTGGGCGACTTTGCCGAAAGCGAACACCGCCGAGTTGGCGATCACGCTGTTGCCTGTGGTGTTGATCTAGTGATTACCGTGGGCGACCACGCCGCGCTCATCGCCGAGCAAGCCCGAGCGGGCGGTGTGGCGACCATGGTATTTGATGATAAAGAGCAAGCCCTGCCGGAAATTCTAGCCGCACTGCGCCAGCGTGACACCGTGCTGGTGAAGGCCAGCCGGTCGGCCAAGTTTGAGGAAATATCACAAGCCATTCAGAATAGATAAAACACCGGGGGGTGATTTTATGCAAGTGTTAGAGAAAACGCAAGAACAACTCGCCATGCAGCCGCAAACGCTGCTGACAAACCTGCCGTTACCCGAAGTGTTGGAACAGTTCGCGCAGCAAAACAGCCTGTTGGACAAGGCTTGCTTCGCTGTAGTGGGTGACCTGAACCTAACCGGAAAATACGGCCAAGGTGCGCTGCTGTTTATGCAAAACGGCCTGTGGGTCTATGACTCGGTTGCTCGCATTGAGCCTGAGTACTTTGCTTATGCCGATTTGCATGACGTGAAGGTTAGGCGGATGTATGGCAACGCGCTATTTCAGGCGCGTGATGAAAAGGGCAAGCGGCTGAACTTGCTTCGGTTTACTTATGCTGCCGCTGAGGCTGCCGAGGCCGGTGCGCAGTTTGTGCAAAGCTGCGTGGACGACGGTTTCTCGCCTGCGCTGATTGAAGCGGTGCAAGCGGGCTTTGACCGCCGCCGTGCGTTTTGCATGCGCTGCGGCCGTCAGCTGCGCAAACCGGATGCCCCATGCCTGAACTGCGAAAACAAAACGCAGACCTTTGGCAAGTTCGGCAAGTACATACTGGAGCAAAAGTGGCTGCTGATATTTTGCTTGGCGCTTTCGGTGGTCACCACGGCCATGGCACTGGTGCCGCCGCTGGTAACGGGGCACATGATTGACACCGTGCTGCACTATGGCCAGCTGGACATGCTGCTGTGGATGGTGCTATTGCTGCTGGGCGTGCATTTGGTGCAGTTTAGCGTGGGTGCGGTGCGCAGCTATTTTTTGCGCCGCGCAGGCAGCCGCATGGTGGTGGAATTGCGCAAGGATATCTACGCCAAAACGCAGTTTTTGCCCATGCGATTTTTCGACAAAACCTCAACCGGTTCGGTTATCAACCGCATTCATGGTGACACCAGTGTGCTGCAGCAGTTCATCCTGCGCATCACCCAAGAGGCCGTGGTGCAACTATTTTTGATGATTGGGCTGATGGTGATTATGTTTTCGCTTAACTGGCGGCTTGCAGCGGTAAGTTTGCTGCCGGTGCCGCTTGTGGTCATCGGCGGGCGCATTTTCGGCAAGAAGATTGCTCCGCGCTATCGCAGGCTGTGGCGGCGCGGCTCTGCTATTTTTGCCTTGCTGGCCGACACCGTGCCCGGCGTGCGGGTGATCAAAGCCTTCACCAACGAGGACCGCGCCATTGATAAATTCGCTCGCTACAACGAGGAATGGTACAAAGAAGACATGGTGGCCGGCAAAATCGCCAGCATTTTTCCTAATGTTATGACCTTTTTGGTCACCTGTGGGTCGCTGGTGATTTGGCTCATTGGCGGCCGCTGGGTGATTGACGGCGCAGGCGCAGAAGACGCGCTTTCGATTGGCATGCTGGTAATATTCATCACCTATGCCGGGCAATTCTATAACCCCGTGAACTTTTTTGCAAACCTCAACGACGGCTATCAAAATGCATTGGCCTCAGTAGAGAAAATTCTTGATATTCTCGAGGCTGAACCCGAGCGCGACTTTGGCAAGGGCGACCCCATGCCCGACCATTTGCAGGGCCGCATTGAATTTCGCAACGTGAACTTCTCGTTTGACCGCTCCAAGAAGACGCTGAGCAACGTGAATCTAGTGATTGAACCGGGCGATATCGTGGGCATTGTGGGCACTACCGGCAGCGGCAAAAGCACGCTGATCAACCTCATCATGCGCTACTACGACGACTACGAGGGCGAAATCTTGGTGGACGGCCGCGACCTGAAGGAAGTGGATATGGCGTTTTATCGGTCGCAAATAGGCTATGTGCAGCAAGAACCGCTGATGTTCCGCGCCAGCATCTTCAACAACATTGCCTATGGAGCGGGCGATGTGCACCCAGAAAGCGTGCTATATGCTGCTGAAGTTGCCAATGCACACGGCTTCATCGCGCAACTGCCCGATGCCTACGACACGCTGCTGGGCGAGCGCGGCACGGGACTCAGCGGCGGCGAAAAACAGCGCATTAGTATTGCGCGCGCCGTGCTGAAAAACCCCAGTATTCTCATTTTTGACGAAGCCACCGCCGCCGTAGACAGCGAAACCGAGCACTTGATTCAAGATGCCATTGAGCGATTGATTCGCGGGCGCACCACGCTAATGATTGCCCACCGGCTTTCCACGTTGCGCAAGGCCAATAAGATCATCGTGGTAGACAAGGGTGAGATCATCGAGTTTGGCAGCCCTGCTGAGCTGCTTGCGCTGCAAGGTAAATACTACAAGCTGGTGCAGATTCAATCGATGGCGGAAGAAGCTGAAAAGCAACGCGCAGAAGAAAATTTTTAGTCGCTTCGCTGCCACCTGCGGTGGGGCTTGGTCGCTTCGCTGTGCATTATTCGATCTAGATAAAGAGGAGATTATGGCTATACGCTACATCGATGGGCCTGAAGCCCGCATTACCGACCACGACGGCCTGCTGGTTGACGTGGAGTTTCACCACGGCGAAACCTTCACCGCGCTTGAGCCGCGGCGGTTGTTTCCCACCACGGGGCTGCAGAAATATATTACCTTGCTGGATGATGAAGGTAAAGAAGTTGCCATTGTGCGCGACATCAACACGCTGCTGCCTGAGTCACGCGAGGTGCTGGAAAACAGCCTGCATGAGTATTACATGATACCCAAGGTGCAGCGGCTGATTAAAATGACCGACAAGTTCAAAATTTGGATGTGGACCGCCGAAACTGACCGCGGCACCTACACCTTTGAAATTCGCGACCACAACAACACCGTCAAGCCTTTGTATGACGGCCGTGTATTGATTAAAGACGCCAATGACAACCGCTATGAAATCCCGAACATTGCGCTGCTGGACAAACGAAGCCAGCGCATGATATTGCCTAATCTGTAAGGAGAAAGTATATGAAACTCATTATTGCTATCGTGAACAACGACGACAGTGCCGTGGTGGCCTCGGCGCTGACCTTGGAGAAATTCAGCGTGACCAAGCTTTCCACCAGCGGTGGATTTTTGATGGTGGGCAACACCACGCTGCTCATTGGCGCAGAAGAAAACGATGTGCCACGGGTGAAAGAAATCATCAACGAAAACTCCCGCAAGCGTGACCACACCGCGCCGTCGGTTAGTTCGTTTGGGCGCGGCACCAACAAGCATGAGCTAAGCGAAGATGCCACCGTGCAGGTGGGCGGCGCCATTGTGTTTGTGTTGAGCGTGGATAGCATGGATAAATACTAACTACAACGAGGAATTTTATGTTCACAAATAACTTGCAATTGCGTTATGCCAACGAGCTGCACAACTATGACGTGTATCCCAAGGTGGTTCAGGCGGGTAAAATCAGCAGCATCACCATTGCGCCGCGTGGGCATCATGCCGCGTTTACGCACGAAAGCTATCGCCTTTCGCTGCACCCGTGGGATGAAGGCTCGCCATGGTATTACCCCGATTATAACAACGAATTCTCCTTTGATGTGAAGCCGGATGAAGACGGCTGCATTCGCTTTTCGTTCGAGTTTTTTGGCTGCCAGCAGTTTTATGTTCGCTTGAAGAATGAGAAGTTCAACCTGCAATTGAGCGTGTTTTGCGTGGACGATGACCTAGCTGGCCGCTATCCATTCCGTGGTGATTTGCACTTGCACAGCAATTACTCGGATGGCAGGCAAGCGCCGGCCATTGTGGCAGCGAACTACCGCAAAACGGGCTATGACTTTTTGGCCATCACCGACCACCACCGCTATGCGCCTTCGCTGGAGGCCATTGAAGTCTATAAAGACGTGCCCATTGAGCTGTGCTTGGTGCCCGGCGAAGAAGTACATGCCCCGCAAGACGAAACGCACCTCAACGACATGCACATCCTCAACTTTGGTGGGCTGCACAGCGTGAATGACATGATGGAAGATGCGGACGAGCACTTTGCCACGATTGATGCTTACATGGCCACGCTTGACATTCCCGCATGTTTTGTGGGCATGGAGCGCTACTACTATGCCAGCTGCCACTGGATTTTTAGCGAGATTCGCAAAGCGGGCGGGCTGGGCATTTTTTGCCACCCATACTGGCTTTCTGATGTGCTGCAAATTCCGCCGCGGCTGGTGAACAAACTGATGCAGCATTTGCCCTTTGATGCCTTTGAGGTGCTGGGCGGCGAAAGCAACATGGAGCAAAACAACTTCCAAACCGTGCAGTATTACGAAGACAAAGCCCGCGGGCGCAACTATGCCATTGTGGGCAGCACCGACAGTCACAACAGCGTCAATAGCCGTGACTCGCACCTGTGCTGCACCATGGTGTTTGCGCAGGCCAACGAGCGTGAATCGCTCATTGATGCCATTCGCGATGACTACAGCGTGGCGGTGGACACCATGGATGAAACGCCGCGTTTGGTGGGCGACATGCGGCTGGTGCGCTATGGTTGCTTTTTGCTCAAAGAGTTCTTTCCGCTGCACGACGAGCTATGCTTTGAGGAAGGCCGAGCCATGCATGACTACGCTTGTGGTGTGCCCGGCGCGAAAGAGACTTTGGAGTTTTTGAGCGGGCGCATGGCCAAACAGCGAGAGAAATATTTTGGGTTTTAGAGGAGGCGGACATGAAAAAATTTGCGGTATTGTTGCTTGTGCTTGCGCTGCTGTTTGCGGGGACGTTGGTTGTCCATGCGGATGACTGGGCTGCGCCGGTTTCGTTTACAGTGCGTTCGCAAGATGGAACGCGGCAGTTTGATTTTGCGCTAATATCAGAATCATTGGTAGAATACCCGTGGCATGCGATGAGCGCGGAAATTATCCTGCTTGAAGGAGAGGAAGTAGTGCTTTGGAGCAATGATTTCCGCACGCAAGCCTACGAAGACCAGTTTGTGTTTTCGGCAAACTTGAACACATTTGCTTTCTTCAGCCCGGTGGGAGAAAATGATGTTGCGCTTGAGCTTTGGACAGATGGTCAGCTTGTTCGAACATACATGGTTGACGAGCTTGTGCAAGACATGAGCATGGTGATGGGAACTATATCGCGCATGTGGTGGGAAGATACCCAAGCGCGCGTATTTGACCCCGCGACCAATCTGCTCACTGTAGTGACAGTAGACGGCATCACGCACACATTTGCATTGGGCGAAGCGCCAGCACAATCTGTGTTATCATGGCAAGTGTTGCTTGTTATCATCATTGGGGTGATTGTGCTGGGCGTGGCGGTATTAAAAATCGTGCTGCTGCGCAAAAAAGAGGGTGCCCATGATTAAGAAATACGACAAGCAACTGAAAATGCACCGCTCGGCGGGCTTGGCACTGCCGAACATCGCGCCGCCTGCGGGCTTTCATATGCGCGGCATGCGCGAGGGCGAGCAAACTTGCTGGAGCCAAATTTGCCTAGGCGAGTTCGACATCACCGAGCCGTCCCTTGACTGGTTCATGAAGAAGATGCATGACCAGCCCATGAGCGAAATATTCTTCATTTGCAATGAGGCGGATATACCGGTTGGCACCGCCACCGCGCAGATGCTGCAGGGCGAGCCGTTTTTGCACTACATTGCGGTGCACAAAGATTGGCGGGGCAGGGGCCTTGCCAAGCCGCTAATGAGCCATGTGCTTGCACGTCATGCCGAGCTTGGCCGCGCGGGGTGCTATCTGACCACGGATGATTTTCGGCTGCCGGCGATCAATAGCTACTTGCAGTTTGGCTGGCAGCCGGTGATGTGGAGCGACGACGCGCAACAACGTTGGGAGGATATTTATGCAAAATTGGGCGGGTGAAATTCGCAGTTTGATGCAAGCGGATTACCTTTGGCTGGAGGAGTTTTTGTATCAGGCGATTTACGTTGCGCCGGGCGAAGAATGGCCACCGCGCGAGGTGATTTTTGAGCCGGAGATTTATGTGTACATCAAAGACTTTGGCAGCTTGCCTGCGGACTGCGGCACCCTAGCTGAACTGGATGGCGAAATCGTGGGCATGGCTTGGGCGCGGATTATTCCTGCGTATGGCAACATTGATGACAACACGCCGGAGCTTGCGATATCTGTGCTGCCTGCGCACCGCGGGCAGGGCATTGGTGCGGCACTGATGGAGAAATTGTTTGACCAGTTGCGTGGGCGTGGCTATGCCAGAACATCACTTTCGGTGCAAAAGAACAACCCAGCAGTGCGGTTTTATCGGCGGCTGGGCTATGTGGAGACTGCCGAAAAGCTTGACCATGCCGGGCATGAAGATTATATTATGGTGAAAGAATTGGGGAAGAGTGTATGAATAACAGTTGGGTGTATGATTTCCCGGTGGGCAAGGGGCTGATTATTGAACAAGACGGCGCGATTTGCGGGCTGCATTTCATCAGCCGGCTAGAGGCTGAGGGCAGGGGATTCGACACGGTTGAGTGTGAAACGCCGCTAATTGCCCGCGCGGCACAGCAGCTGCGTGAATACTTTGCAGGGCAGCGGCGTGAATTCGACTTGCCGCTAAAGCTGCATGGCACGGCGTTTCAGCAACAATGCTGGCAGGCGCTGCTGGCCATACCCTATGGCGAAACGCGCAGCTACAAACAACAGGCCGAGTTCATCGGCAACCCCAAGGCCTGCCGAGCGGTGGGCCTTGCGAACAACCGTAACCCCGTGAGTATTATCGTGCCATGCCACCGCGTTGTGGGGCACAACGGTTCGCTGGTGGGCTACGGTGGCGGGCTTGACGTGAAGCGGTTTTTGCTGGAGCTGGAATCGAATGCTTAATTCGTAATGCTTAATTGGGCGACAGGTATTATGGCTCGGGCGGATTTGTATCCGCCCCTACGGGAATGCGGCCAAGGCCGGGCAACTCTTATCACACAAACAAGGAGGATGCACCATGGAACACGAACGACTAACCAAACGCAACCTGTGGAGCTATACCATCACCGGGGTGGGGCGCGACACTGCGGCACAGCTGTGGTCGGGCAACTTGCTGAACTTCATCATGTTCACCCGAAGCTTGACGGCGCAGCAGTTCGGCGTCATCAACGCGCTGATGGTGGCGGCAAGGGTGTTCGATGGATTCACCGACCCCATCATGGGCAACATCATCGAAATCACGCGCACGCGCTGGGGCAAGTTCAAGCCGTGGATTGCCATTGGCATGGTGCTGACCGCTGCGGTGGTCATCGTCACCTTTCGCACCACGTTGCAAGACTGGCAGTTCGTCACCTTCATCGGCATCATGTTGTTTGTGTACAGCAAGGTCTTCACCTTCAACGATGTGGGCTACTGGGGCATGCTGCCGTCGCTAGCGAGTGAAAAAAGCGATCGCGACAAGCTTAGCGCACGCGCTATGCTGTTTGCGGGCATTGGCGGTGGCATTGCCACGATTCTCATTCCCATGCTCACGGCGGGTGATTTGGCGCTGGGCGGCAATGCTTTGCAGGCCTACGCCCGGCTGGCCATTGTGTTTAGCGTGGCGGCCATAGCCTTTCAGCTGACGACCCTGATTGGCGTGAAAGAAAAACCGCTGCCGCCCAAAGGCGAGGCGACCGTCAACCGCATTGGGCTGCGCACGATTTTCCACACCATTCGCCGCAATGATCAACTGTGCTGGCTGATGATACTTTTTTTGTTGGCCACCACGGGTGGCAATATCGTTGCCAGCATGTTGGGCACAAACTTCATCTTTTTCCGTTTTGGTTATCAGGGCATTCTCAGCACGATTTTCATGACCTTGGGTGCCGTGGGCGCCGGTGTGGTTATGCTGTTCTACGACCGTGTATCGGCACGGTTCACGCGGGCACAGCTGATGAAAATCGCCACGGCGAGCATTTTGATCGGCAACGCGTTTATGTTGTTCACAGGCGTGTTGCCCATTGGTGTGTGGCAGCTGCAATTTGCGCTGATGACCTTCGGCAACTTGTTCGCCTTTGGCGCGTTTAGTGTATACGGTCTAGTGGTGATGGTGTGCATTGCCAACACGGTTGAATATAATGAATGGAGAACAGGCGCGCGCGCGGAGGGGATTATCTTCAGCATTCGGCCGTTTATCATTAAGCTTGGCCACGGCTTTGTGCAGCTGATTGTGTGGCTGGTGTTTGCGGCCAGTGGTGTGTTGCAGCACACCAACGCCATCGCGGGCTATGAACAGCAGACTTCCATGGGCTATATCACTACAGATGTGCGCATGCAAAACATCACACAAGTGATTAACCAAGTGCCCACCGGCCGCACCTTGGCGCTGCTGGCGGCCATGACAATCATCCCCAGCGTGCTGGCAATTGCGTCTTATTGGCTGTTTAAGCGAAAATTTACGCTCACTGAGGCGAAATATGAGCAGATTTTGAGTGATCTTGCCCAAAGAAACAGCCAGACAATTGGTTGATTTTCACAAAATGAATATACTGCCATAAAATGCTCTTGACTTTTCTATGAACATAATGTAAAATAGAGAAGGCTACATGTAACTTTTTGGCAGAATGTTTTAACTTACTACTTTGGAGGAGAAAGTATGAAACTGTTACGCAAATTACCGAAGCGCACCCTAGCCGTTGTATTGAGCATCGTGCTGGTGGTGGTTTCACTGCCGCTGATTGGCAGGCAACTGAGAGCGGAGGCGGTTAACCAACCGCTGGACAACGTGATGATTCGTCAGTTGGCTCACGCCATGAGCGAGCCTGACCCTGATAATCCGGGGCAGCGACGCATTTTGCCCGAAATTGAGGCCATGACTTGGCAGTTTAACGGGGTGAATACCTTTAACGCTTGGGGCACCCCCGGTTGGGTTGGCTATTCAGGTGCTAACAACTTGATACCTGTAGTCAACACCACCATGTTTGTTGACAACGCGCCAAACGCCATGTGGAATGTGATTGAGATTTATCGTAATATCATGCATCACAGCTTTGACCGCACCATTCCGGTTGTTGAGTATACCACGTTGCCGAACATCGGTGCGCACATCATGCCGCCAAGCTTGAATGCGGCGATTCGTGACCGAATTTTTGGCATGTATCCAAACTTTGCTGACAGCAATGTGCTGTTTGAGTTGTTTGGCGAAAGTGGTGGCGGCGAAGGCAATGCCGGCACGCACTATGTTGGCGGCGCAATTAGCGGCGGCGACAGGCTTCACGATGCCTCTATGTTCGTGGGGCGTTACAACACGCCGTTTATTGACCAAACTGAAGATGCATTTGGTGGTGCGCTAGTTGGCGGCACCGCAGTGGGCAATTTTGCTAGCCGCAGCATCGATCGCGGCTGGTTTGGCGGCAGCACCTCGCATTCACAGCGCCACGCCATTTATGGGCAAGCAAGACTGATTGGCCGTGTGACGCGCACAAATTTGGAAATGTATCGCTCCTTCCCCACCATTGAGTCGATGCCGGACACTAGCCACTTGGTGCGTGAAATGACCACGCACATGATTAATATAAGCACACGCCACCACACACCCTTTAACCGTTTTACGCAACACATCTGGTTGCCCAACGGGCACATCCCCCATGGCATGCGCGGTGGCAGCGGTAACAACGAAATAGACGGTGGCCATATTCGCTGGGGCAATCTTCACGCTGCGGCGATGGAACAAGGGCAAAACCATGCCTTCATGGTTTATGATTTTAATCCCGTAGACACAGGCGCGGCACGTCAATCGTTGCTTGATTACCGCGCAGCAATTAGCCGCTCTGGCCAGCTTGGCGTATGGGTTGATTATGAATACCTGCGCACGCTGAACCGTTCGCAGTTGCTGCAAAGGCAAGCTCAACTGGTTAGTTCGCTAAGCGCGTTGCCCGGCCAATTTGCGCAAGAAGGCGGCATTCTTGTTCCCGTAATGGAACACTTTAATTTGCCCTTGCTTACGTTTGGGCAAGACGTGCTTGATATCGTTAATGACCTGCTGTCTGTATTCTTGACGGCTTCGGTTGACTATGCCGCATGGTTCTTCAGCCCGCTGTCGAGCCCCGCACCTGGTGTGATTTTCAATAATCAAACGCCTGCTGCGCGCAATGTGTTTGACAGCGATGCAGCCACGCAAATGAGCAATCCGGGTTATGACCCGCGCGAAGATTTCACCAACTTGGGTTTCACCTTGGCAGACCTGCAAGCGTTGTATCGCGAAGCGGCTTTCCGTCGCGACCGCTTGATTTCCATGTATAACGAAACCCCTCGCACAGACTTCGATAACTTGGTGTTTGCAACAGCTTTCTTGATTGCTAACCCCTTTACTCTAGACTTGCCCCGCGCGGTGGCGTGGACAACTCGCCTGAACAGCATTATCCAGCGCTGGGAAATTTGGGATATGCGCGATGCTATGGTGAATTTCATTGAACTAAGTGCCAATTATAGCGAAGGACGCAACCCGAACCTTGGCGAAGATCCCTTTGATGATCCGTTCGATGATAGCGTTTATACCTATTGCTTTGATACGATTTTGGCTTGGCGCGACACCGCAATTGGCCAGCGTGGATTCATGAGCACCAAGGCTGCGATGAGCTTTGCTGACTATGTTGAAGCAATTGTTGGCTTCGACTATCAAACCGGCACGGTTGCTTGGTATCACAACAACCGTTTGGTTGAATTGGTGGCTGAAATTGGCTACCGCGAAACACACTATTTTAGTGAGGGTCGTTGGTATTCTTTCCGCGATTTCTTCTTGCCGTTGCTGGCGCAATCGCCCTTTACGCATCGTTCGCCGCAGTGGATTATGAACACGTTGCACAACACCACGGCGCACCCCAACGCGCCGAGGCCGTCGTTCTTAGGTGTGGTGCAAAACCTTGAAGCTTATTTGGCGATGTCAGATGCAGCTGCGGCTTATTTCGCAGCGCGCGATGGAATCACTGATGCAGAAGCCAGAACTCGCGGTGGATCGTGGTATTCGATCTTCGGCGGTTTTGAAGAAGTGATTCACGATTTGATTGACCAAATGGAACATGCGCTGGCCGTAAATATTGCGCTGTATACCCGTGCGGCCATGGATATTTTGGAAGAGCTTCGCGAAGGCGGAGACATTAGCTTGATTGAACACCCAAGCTTGAGCGTGTATCGCCCAGGCCATGGTAACTATTATCTGTTTAGCTGGGCAACGCTGGACGAACTGATGAGACTGGTGAACGGGCTGGGCATTGTTGAGGCCACCGCCCCCAATGCAAACTACCGCGACCCATTCTTGTTCCTGAATAACGTGAGGGGCGACACCTCGCAAATTATGCTGCCTGATTATCCCAATTCAGAAGCCATTTCGGATTATCTGTTCCTGCGTGAACATGTGTGGAACCTGCATAATACCTTCATGAACAACCCGGTGTATTTCCACCGCGAGGCCGATTTGCCCGCACCCCAGCGGCTGGCCAATGTGGACAGAGATATCCGCACAAACCATTACTATAACTACCCCAATCCCAACCCCGGCAAAGAAGGTCTTGAGCACCTGATTTCCGGCTTGGACGCGCTGCTGACGGGCAACTTGGCGCCGTTTGTGCAGGCCGCAAATGCCCTTGGTCTTGATTTGCCTGATGATTTGATGGGCATTGATTTAGATAGAGACCCGCTGAATGTGGGTAGCATTGTGCAAGACATTGTGAGCGAAGTGCTGTTTAGCAACGCAACCGTGAACATGCTCATTGAGTTGCTTTATGGCTTGCTGCTGGATGAATTTGAGCATATTTGGGCAACTGAAGTGTTGCCATTGGCCGGCCGCGGCCGCATTGCGCTTGACCCCATTGAAACCGGCGTTTTGGGCGTTGTTGCAACGATCGTTGGTCTTAACCTGCGCATGGCTGCGCTTTGGGAAGTGCTTAACGTGCATGTGTACGTGGGCGGTTCATTGCGCATGAACGGCTTGTCTTCGCTACGCCTGTATCCCGACCTGCTTTCGCGCGCCATTGACCCAGTTCTATTTGCACAGCCGCGCGAAATGCTGGCTCGCTACAGCAACTTGGGCACCGGCATGGGCAGCCAAGGTGGCGCAAACTCACGCTTCTTCTTCACGAATACGGACATCCGTGGCATTTATCCCACACACGCTTGGACTCCCGTTGGCTCGCCGCACATGTTTGATGCCGACGGCAACATGTTGCTGGATTGGGGCATTGACAGCCTAACCGGTGCTGCGCGTGAAGAACGCTTCCGTATGGCGATAAGCAATGCGCTCAGCGGCGTGCTGCCGATTTTGCAAGTGCTACTGCTTGACCGTGCACATGACCTGCATTATAATGGCCCTGCGCTGTTTGTGCGTGGTGGGCGTGCACACACCAACGTGTTTGGCATCAACGTGCCTGTTTTCGGCTATGGTACGCTTGGTTTGGTGTTTAGAGGTGCAACCTCCAACGGTCTTGACCTATATCGTAACCTGCTGGTGCCAATTTTTGAACTGCTGCTTGGCGAAGAAGATTTGGCAGCTGCCGGCTTACACACGAACTTGAGCTATGTGGCGGGCAACTTTGGCGCCACTCCCGTGGGCATGCCGCCCGGCCAAGTGAGCTTGGGTCGCGCTGACCTGACCCTAGCTACCCGCCAAATTCTCAATGGTATTCTTGACCCCGTGAATGCGCTGCTGGATATGATTGGCAACGCACCCTTGGGCACGCTGGCTGACCTGTTGCCCAACTTGGCATTCGCCTTTAGTGCACAGCGCATTGAGCCACTGTTGCAAGGCTTGGAGCTGGTGATTGATGCGTACCTGAACGAAAGCCGCAGTAACATGGGCGTAAGCATGAACATTCTTGTTACGTCGGTTGATATTAACCTAACCGGCATGATTGCAGACATGCTTGGCGACATGCTGCCCACCGAATATCTGGACCTGAGCGACATGTTGCTGGGTGCGGTTGACATGGGCATGTTGCGTAGCACAGACGCTTTGTTTGAAGCGTTGGGCTTTAATGACATTGACTTGCCGGCACTGTCGCAGTTTGCCAGCATGGGCACAATGCTAGCCAGCAACCACGCCAACGCTGCCCTGCAAATTCCCACTCTACGTGCGCCTGGCAACCATCGTTGGTATATTAGCGCCAACCGTGCCGACGTGTTGAATGTGCTACTGCAATGGCTGTTTGGTAGCGGACTGATTGCGGAAATTCTAGACGAAAACGACCCGATGCTTGTGCACCTGTTGCAGGGCACCGCAGAAGAAATGGTCGCTGCTTTGGCGCAGTTTGCTGCACCAATTCAATACGATGCCCCAGATGTCGTGTTTGGCACACCCGTAGCGATTGCATACGACCCCTTCCCCAGCTGGTGGGCACGCGACGGTGCAACTGGCGCCGAACAAGATGCACGCTTCCTCGTGAATCATGCCGACATCGTGCTGGGCCATGTGTGGACGATGCTTACCGGCCAGCCCTCTTTGTCGGCGGGCATTAACGAACTGCTGGTGAACCTGCTTGACCCCGCTAACCTCTTTGTTACACTTGCAGACACCGTGATTGACCTGCTGGAAGATTTGCTTGATGGCGACATGGCCGACGCATTTGATGTGCTGATGCCGCTGATTGCCCAACTTGTGCTCATTGACGGCGAAGGTCTTGACCTAGATGCTATGGCTGACGCCGTGGTGAACTTCCCGGTGGCGGCCACCGCAGCGGCGATTGATGACATGGAAGACTTCGTGGAAGCCATGGCTAACTTCATTGCCCCGCTGATGCCCGTACTTGATATCTTGTTGTTTGGCTCGAGATTCGACTTGATTGATGTTGGCACAGTTGCCGAACCTCGTGGGCTGATTGCAGCCTATGGCGGCTATGGCTTTGCTGACGCGTTGGTTTATATCTACAACGTTCTCGGCTTGCCACTGGGCTTGGCCCCTGTGATTGCACCGCCTGTAACAGCTAGCAACGAAGTGAAGATGAACGCCATTCTGATGCCCATCGTGGACATTGTGAATGCTGTGCTGGATGCTCCGGTGAGCTCCGCGCTTACGCTGCTGCCGAACCTCATTTTCTTCATGGCAGAAGCCGAAGTTGGCTATAGCCCGCTGCAACAGGTGCTGGACGCACTGCTGCACCCGGTGTATGTGCTGCTGGATACCCTGCGCCCGCTGGTGAATGTTGCTGGAGTGGCTGAATTGGGTGCGCTTGACATTGCTGAAGGCGTGTATTTCACCAACGCCGGACGCCTGATGGTGGATCCCCTTGCGTTTGCAGACAATGTGCTGGGCGAGCTGCTGGAAGAACTGCTGGGCGAGCCGCTGAATATGTCGCTGATGAACCTGATGCAAGGTGAACTGTCGGCTTGTGGCAATTACTTTGTGGCAGACCAAGCTGCGGTGCTGTTTGCACTGCTCAGCCAAGCTGGTGCACTGGATTGGCTGGAAGAAAGCGGCTTTGCAGGCCTGACTGCGCTGATTCAAAATGAGCGCTTTGAGGGGCCTGAGCTGATTGACTACACCGCCGCCCCGGGGGCAGCTGCTGCGGCCACACCGCCCAGCTGGCTAACAACCGATCACACCCAATTCTTGGCAGACAACGTGGATGCCGTGCTGAACTGGTTGTGGCGTGAGTTCCTGTACAATCAATCCGGCGTGCTGCAGTTTATCGAAGACACCGTAAACAACGTGTTAGATGACATGTTGCCCGACGATTTCCCGAGCATCGTCATTGCTGGTTTGTCAGTTGAAGAAACACTGCACGCCACGGTGCATGAGCTGTTTGGTTATGCGCAACCCATGTTTGATGCGTTGGCAGTGGTTATGATCTTGCTGCGCGACATTTTGTTGGGCATTGACCTGCCCAGCTTGGAGAATTTGCTGGGCGATGATACTGCACCGCCAATGGGCGCAACAATTTTCGACCTGCTTGCAGAAATATTGTTTGTGCATGACACCTACAATGATGTAGTTATTCCGTTGTGCTTGGAGACACTGCTGTTTGATCCGTTCGTGGCATACCAAGCCAACCCCGCGGACTTTGAAGTGTACGACGAAGCCAGTGCGATTCGTGTGCTTGGCGATTTGTTCGGCGGTTTCATGCCGTTGCTGAACATCTTCTTGGCCGAAAACAACGCTCTGGTGCTGTATATGGGCGACGACGGCACTGATTTCATCATCAACGCAACCAACCCGAACCTTGATCCCGATGGTGCGGTTTGGCGTGTGTTCGGTTACGATGGCTATCGCACGGCACTGCTGCCGATTTTGATGGCCTTGGGCGGTAGCGTGCCCGGTTTTGTTAGCACGCTGATGCCGTATGACGATTTCCGCGCTGCAACGCACAGCGAACAACTGCAAGCGCTGATGGAACCCATCGCTTTCCTGATGAACGCCATGCTGCAAAACCCGGTTGACATACTGCTGCGCGTGCTGCCGAACTTGGCCTTCTTTATCAGTGATGCAGGCGACGGTGATTCGCTGTTGCTGCAAGCTATCGAACGCCTGCTGTGGCCGGTGCTGGTGCTGCTGCAACAAGCCGATGTACCGCTGCTCAACGACGCGCTTGACGCAATCACCGACTTCTTGAGCATTGGCACGCTGCTAAATGCTTTGATTGAAGAATTTGGCTTTGCACTGGAAGATTTCATTGTGGGCGATATCACGCGCTTTGCCCTGATGGACTATGACGGCGACGTGGATGTGCTTGCACAACTGGTGTATCTGGATGCACTGGGGCTGCCGTATGCAATGCTCGTGGATGTTGACATTGCACAACTGCTGGTGAATATTCTGGTGGCATTGGATGTGCTGGACGACTTAGAAGATTTTGCCGGCCTTCTGAACCTCCTAAACATGCCAGGGCGGGAAAGGCCGGCAGGCGCGGACTTGATTGA
>Ga0131853_10000670_pt1 | contig 61716 bp, 58 predicted proteins | sample TergutLab28metaG_FD_92764 | JGI IMG/M metagenome (GOLD analysis project Ga0131853, IMG submission 92764) | Labiotermes labralis P1 segment gut microbial communities from Petit-Saut dam, French Guiana - Lab288 P1 (version 2) (version 2) | ecosystem: Host-associated > Arthropoda: Insects >...
ATTTTAGAACTCTACAAGCTTCCCGGTTTCAGCGGATTTATAAATGGCTTCAAGGATTTCGGTTACGACGCATGCTTGCTCTGGTAGTACAACAAGTGGTGTGCCTTTAGTAATGGCGTTAATAAAAGCCATTTGTTCGGCCACATCATGGTCTATGGAGCCGCCATCAAAGAACGCAACACCACCGCCGCCAAGCACCGGCGTCTTTTCGTATAAGCGGCCGAATTCATCGCCGTTTATACGTACGCCGCCTTTCATGTCCGCGCCGCCTTTAGTGCCGCAGATGGTTGACTGTGCTTCGAAACAGTCAATCATGTTAAGGGCCCAGCTGGACTCTAATATTATGGTCGCGCCGTTTTCCATTGTAATAAGCGCAAAGGCACTGTCTTCAACTGTAAACTCATCGGGATTCCATGGGCCGAAGGCATTACCGCATGCGCCGTTGCTGTTAAGCTTTTTGTATACATTGCCCATAACAGATTTAGGCTTATAGTTGTCCATGTACCAGAGTGTCAAGTCAAGGGCGTGGGTACCGATATCTATAAGTGGGCCGCCGCCTTGCTCTTCTTCATTTAAGAAAACGCCCCATGTGGGTACCGCGCGGCGGCGCAATGCATGGGCTTTTGCGAAATAAATCTCGCCCATGTCGCCGCGTTCTACACTTTGTTTGATATATTGGCTTGGTGCAAAAAATCTGGTTTGATAGCCAATGGTTAAAATTTTGCCTGTACGCTTAGCAGCTTCTACCATTGCGCGGGCCTCTTTAGCGGTTTTGGCCATTGGCTTTTCGCACATTACGTGATTGCCTGCTTCCATCGCGTCAATTGTAATGTATGAGTGTGACTTGTTAGGCGTAAGTACATACACCATGTCCAGCTTGCATTCTTTCAGAAGCTGCTTGTAATCTGTGTAATGCTTTGCGTCAGGGGTACCGAAATCTTTAGCAGCCTTTATTGCCTTTTCCTCTACGATGTCGCAGAAAGCGACCATTTCTGCTTGGCCTGTTTTGGCTAGGTTGGGCATGTGCTTATTATTAGCAATGCCGCCGCAGCCGATTATACCGGCTCTTAGTTTTTTTGCCATGGGGATTCTCCTGTCTTTTTAAGTTTATGCCATTTAGCATAGGCTGATTATACGAACTATATTGCGTGTGTGCAATACTACGAATCAACCCTTCCCAGCAGCTGTAGTAGCCTCTCAAGTTCATCTGGCGAATAATATTCTATCTCTATCTTCCCCTTTTTCTTACCGGGGCGGATATTTACTTTTGATCCAAGCACCTGCTTCAAGTCATCCTCTGCACGCCTGTAGGCACGCAACACTTCGTCTGATACCGGTTCAGAATCTGCAGGTTCTAGCGCTTCGCTTTCAAGCTTTGCCGCTTCCTTTAATGCCGTCATAACCAGCACTTCCGTTCCGCGTACGCTTAGCCCGTCCTCCACGACTTTTATTGCGCACTGCAACTGCAAATCGCCATCTTCTACTTGCAGCAGCACTTTAGCATGGCTGGCCGAGAATTTCCCATCTCCTGCTAGTGCTTGTACACGTTTATCCAGTTCCAAAAGGTGCAAAGCACTTATTATAGCGTGTTTACTCTTGCCAACTTTCCCTGCTATGTCGTCCGCAGAAAAAAAGAAATCATCCATAAGCCGCTTGTAGCACAACGCTTCCTCAATAGAGGTCAAATCTTGCCGCTGAATGTTTTCAATCAGCGCAACCTGCAATATATCCCCATCAGAATAATCCTTGACTATCACGGGTACTTCAGCAAGCTTCGCCATTCGTGCTGCTCGGTAGCGGCGTTCGCCTGCTATTATGGTGTAAACCCCGCCGTTTTCTTTTACCACTAGAGGCGATATAACCCCGTATTCCTTCATAGACGCAGCCAGTTCTTCTAGTGCCGATTCGTTGAAATATTGACGGGGTTGATCTTTTGTGGGTTCAATTTTTCTTATATCAACCATCATTGTCCCGTTTATAGCAGCTGGAGACGGCATTGTATCGTGTTTATCGTCTTGACGTGATGCGTCTAATAAGGCGTTTAGCCCTCTGCCTAAGCCTGATTTCACTGTATACACTCCTTATCCGGTATCATTTAATTAAGTGGGAAACACTTTCAGCCACAACAATATTTGATTAATTACGTTTTTCAATCATCTCCTGCGCCAGCAACCGATAAGCTTCTGCCCCCCGCGAATCCGCAGAGTACAGCGAAATAGGCAGCCCATAGCTTGGTGCTTCGCTAAGCCTTACATTACGCGGGATAATCGTCCTGTAAGTATGTGTTCCAAGATGCCTTTGCACCTCTTCAACTACCTGACTGCTCAAATTTGTACGGGAGTCATACATAGTAAACACAACTCCCTCGATAACCAAGCGCGGGTTAAGTTTACGCTGCACACGTGCAATGGTATTCATAAGCTGCGTGAGTCCCTCTAGCGCATAATATTCACATTGTATAGGAATAAGCACGGAATCGGCGGCACACAACGCATTAAGCGTTAACAGGTTTAAAGAAGGCGGGCAGTCGACAAATATGTAGTCGAACATATAGCGCGAACGGCTAAAAATTTCTCTGAGCCTGTATTCTCTATCCTTCATGGTAATCAGTTCTATTTCCGCACCACTAAGATTTATGTTTGCCGGAAGCAGACGCACGCCGTCTGCACATACAGGCAGGATAACATCCTCCAAGGTGGCCTCTCCTATCAGCAAATCATAAACGGTTTTTTGCAGGCCATACTTGTCCACCCCAAAACCGCTTGTGCTATTGCCTTGCGGGTCCATATCTACCACCAGTACACGCTTCCCCTCTTGGGCTAAACATGTGGACAAATTCACGTTGGTGGTGGTCTTACCTACCCCACCCTTTTGGTTGGCTACAGCTATAATTCGGCTCATGGAGTTTTACCTTCCTTTATATAAGCATTCACTGCCACTAAATAGTGTACAGGAAAACCGTTTTTATTGGGTACTTTTAAATCCGGGTTAAAATCACGATATGGTATGGATTTCCGCCCGCCGCACTGTGCCAATTCGTGATATTTGGCCAAAACTTCGCTAGGCAAAAGAAATGTCTCACCTTTGACTGTAAAATTTACCAGTAAGAAACTTACGCCCTGTTGCTTACGGAAACATTCCATGAACTCTATCTGGTGGGTGTGGATATTACGTAGGGGCAGGTTTAGCTGGTTAGTCTCTTTCGCGTCAAAGCATAATGCCAAGCCTTGGGCCACGCCTATAAAGTCTACCGTGCTTTTTTTTTCGAAATAAGCAGAGGTAATTGTTCTTGCCTTATTATCCACTTCAACCGGGGTAATAGGTGTCGGTATCTTTTGGATAATCGCTATCCCCCGTTGCAGGTATAGCTGATTTGTGAAGCTTATCATTTCTTCGAAAGTACTACCACGTAAGCCTTGTGTTTTCCAGTACGCCATTATTTCAACCTTAAATACAGCCCTAGATCTGCCGTTTCCATGGGCTTAGAGAAGTATTTTCCTTGGAAAATTTCGCAGCCAAGTTCAACCAACAGGTCATGCTGCGCTTTTGATTCAATTTCCTCGGCAATAATGGTCATAGGCTTCGCGTGCTCTGTTATGTCTTTTATCAAATTTGCGCTAAGTTCATTGAATTGTACGTCGTGGGTAAGCGCACTGCTAAGCTTAATAGCTTTAATGCCCATTCTGCGTAAATTATTAAAGTGCGTTAATTGCAGGCTAAAATTATTTATTATAACCCGTAACCCAATAGCATTAAGCGTGCTAAAAAGCGTCCAGGGGTCGAAACCCGGTTCAAGAACCTCGTTACTGGATAATACGATTCTAACAAACGCAGGGTCGATACTATATTTCTCAAGCGCGCTTACTATAGTCTCAATTGTCTTCGTCTTGCCCAGTTGCTTAGGCGAGAGGTTAATTGTCATCAAAAGTTCCGAAAGGCCGTTTTCTCTTAGGTTTTGAAGGTATGCGAAAGCTTCTTCTACAATAAAAATATTTATATTACCGCTAAGCCGTCCTTCATCGGCAAGAGCGTGTACCAATTGCGGTGGCAGCTGCCCTAATGAAGCATGCTTGTAATGTACCTTAGCATCAAGGCTAACCATACGATTATGGTTATCAAACATGGGCTGATACTCCAAATAAAAACCATGCCCGCGCCTCAGGTCACATTCCATTTCTTCGAAAAGCGAACGTGCAAATACCCCAACATCATCTTGACGGGCCAAGTAGGGTGCAGCATCTCGCGACATAAGTTCCTCAATAGCAAAATCGCTCCGCTCTTCGCAAGTATTATTGGCAATCCATACAAAGGGTAAGTAAATTAGCGTACTAATTGCCAAAGTTAGTACCTGCACAATACCAGCAGTAAAAGAACCGGTAGCCATCCACCCGCTAACACCCAGCGGCAAAGTCGGAGAAACCCCTGCAATAACAGTGGCATTCATCCCGGCCGAAACTGCAATACGCGCAATCGTACCCGTGATCACAGGTGCAAAAATAAAAGGAACAAAAAGAATAGGGTTGAACAAAACAGGTAATCCATAAAGCACAGGCGTACCTATATTAGCAAGTCCCATGGGCAAAGAAAGAAGAGCCGGACGTGATGCGTTTTTCCAACGTACAATAAATATGGCAATAATAAGCGCAAGCGCACCACCGCCCCCGGCCATCACAAAAAACTGAAAAAAGTCCCGGCAAAGCACATCCGACCAGCCTACATTGTCAATTACACCGTGAATAATACCCCCATCATGCAAGCCAAAGAACCACAGCAATTGATACATAAAAGTAAAAACAATAACAAAAAGTACAGGGCTGTTGAAACGCTGATATATCCCGGCAAGCATACCAATCACACCCTCGTTGATATGATTAGGGATATTGTAAATTCCTAAAACGTTAAACGCGTACCTAATCGCGCCAAAAACCAAAACAGTAAAAAACACAGGTTCAAGAAGCAGTACAACCTGCGCAAGATAAGATGTAGCAGCCTTGGGTCTCACAACAATAAGCCGAAATCTATAAAAGAAAAAGAACAGCAGATGCGACACTACCGCCACAACCACCGCAAGAAACACGCCTCCTGACCCAAAATCCGCAAATCTTACTCCAAAACCGGGTACAGCTACAAGTAAGTATAAACAAGAAAGTCCAACCAAAGAAGGAACCAGTGGGCTTAATACCCGGCTGGAATAAAGTGGCGAATGTAAGGCTAAAGTATAACTGACAGAAATAACGGCGGCTATTGGGATTATCCACAATGCTCCGCGATAAATCTGCTCGAAGGTAATATGCCAATATATGCCGGGTATAGCCATAGCATCTAAGTATAGTGGGATCTCCAACTCTACAAGCATGAAAATAAAAGCCCCTATAAGTAGGATAGGCATAATACCTGCAAATCCGTCTTTTATGGCCTTTAATATCCTTATACTTTCAACCCGCAGTGCCGACCGGGACAGCCAATCTCTCACCGCCGAAGTTCACCTCTTTTGTTTCACGCGTCCTGTGGGCGCGCTTTATGTATATTATCAGGATAAATCAAAGGCAGTATACCACATTAATTAGATGTTTTGTGCATTTGTTATACATTTGTAGTAGCCAGCCTCAGTATACAAGTTAAGACTACCGTCCTGTATGTGCTTTATCTTGACATAGCTATGGTGGATAAATATTATACACGATATGACATACCATTTTAGGAGGTTAGAATGCAGAAAGCACGCATAGGCATAGTCGGGTGTGGGGATATCAGCGGCATATACTTAACAAACTTAACAAATATGTTCAAAGAATTGGATATAACAGGTGTGTGCGACTTAGTTGATGCAAAAGCCGAAAAAGCTTTCTCATCGTACAATATACCACGCAAATATAAAGATATGCACGAAATGTTTGCCGACCCAACAGTAGATATAGTATTAAACATTACCCGCCCGTACGAGCATTACGATGTTACAATGGCGGCCATAGCCGCGGGCAAGCATGTATATGCCGAAAAGCCCTTAGGCGCGACGCTAGAGGAAGGCATAAAAATTCGCGATGCGGCTATAGCCAAGGGCATAATTATAGGCGGCGCACCGGATACATTTCTAGGCGCAGGCATCCAAACCTGCCGCAAATTAGTAGATGATGGGTATATAGGCAGGCCCGTAGCCGCCACTGCCTTTTTTGCATGCCGCGGCCATGAATCATGGCATCCCGACCCGGCTTTCTATTATCAGTTCGGCGGCGGCCCAATGATGGACATGGGTCCATACTATATTACAGCACTGGTAAACCTTATTGGCGCGGTTAAAGCTGTGAGTAGCATGACGAAAAAATCTTACCCCATGCGCCGTATCACAAGCGCACCCCATTATGGCACCATCGTAGATGTAGAGGTGGCCACCCATATAGCCGGGCAGATGGAATTTGCATGTGGTGTAATAGGCACAATAATCCAATCATTCGACGTGCATGCCCACAAGCTTCCGATATTGGAAGTTTACGGCACAGAAGGCACATTATCCGTCCCCGACCCTAACTCATTCGGCGGCCCGGTTATGCTATACCGCCCGGAAAGCAAAGCTTATAAGGAAATCCCGCTAACTTTTGGCTATGCCGAAAATAGCCGTGGCCTAGGTCTTGCAGATATGGCAAAATCTATTCAAACTGGGCGTAAGGCTCGCGCAGATATTGATCTTACGCACCACATATTAGAAGTCATGACGGGCTTTACCACAAGTGCCGAAACTGGCAAGCAAATTGTTATAACATCCGCACCAGAAAGGCCGGCACCTATGAAAACAGGGCTTTTGCCGGGAATATTAGATTAATGCGAAGAAGACGTATATCATTATTATTGGCGATTCTTTTCATGATTGCAGGATTTATGCTGCTATTCTATCCAGATATAAGCAATATGCAAAAGGCTATGGAGCATGAGGCAATCCTCCGCGAATATGATAGGATGGTAGCCCAGCTTACATCTAATGAAATTGATGAGCAACTGCACCGTGCAACCATTCATAATGCCCATTTAGGAAGCCCGGCAACACCATTACTCCTTGGAAATATGGCCCCACTGCCGGATGATTATGCGCAAACATTATATGTACAAGGGGTAATGGCTTGGATAGACATACCCGCAATAGATGTAAGCCTTCCGGTTTTCCACGGTTCAGAGCCGGATGTTCTTGCTAGAGGTGTAGGCCACTTGGAAGGCACGGCCTTTCCTATTGGTGGTTACAGTACCCACTCCGTACTCACTACTCACTCCGGTTTAACAGGAGTTCGATTGTTTACGGACTTGGAATTGCTAAGTTATGGCGATATTTTTTTTGTTTCTGTACTGGGCCAACGGTTAGCATACAAAGTCGATCAGATTTATAAAGTCTTGCCACACGAGATAGAGCAGCTACGTATAACCCCTGGCAAAGACCTTATGACATTAATTACATGCACGCCGATTCATATCAACTCACACCGGCTACTTGTGCGTGGTGCAAGGATTCCATATGTGCCATATATGGCCGATGAAATCATGCCGATTGTCTTATCTACCGGGTTTAGGACACGTGTGATAATTTTTGCCGCGTTTCTTACAGTTAATATTTTCTTGTCGCGAGGCCGCCGTAAGCCGCCAGTAATTTTACTTGATGACTAAAATTTAATAAGTATGTAACGATTTTCTATTGCAAATATCGTTCAATCGGTATAGATTCTATAAGTCACACTTACATATAAAGAATAATGAAGTTATAGTTACGAATGCTATGTAAACATTTATCCGGGAAGGGGGTGCGCTGTGAAGAAGCATTTGCCTACAATTTTTGTTGCGCTTATGTTAGTATTCGGCTTGTCCTTGCTGTTCTATCCAGATATAGCAAGCTGGTGGAACGGCCGTAGTCAGCGGGCGATGGTTGCACTATTCGATGAAGAAGTTGCTAGGCTTAGTCGCGAGCATATTGAGAACCAATTTCGCCGTGCCGCAGAGGTAAACACAGAACTCGGCCAGTTGCCCCCTGCCGTCCCTTTATTGGTTGCGCACTTGGCTCCTATACTAGACGATTACTATGAAATCCTGTATGTAGGCGGGGTTATGGGCCGCTTGAATATACCTTCAATAAACGTAAATATGCCTATTTTCCACGGCACAGGTCATGATGCGCTTAATAGAGGTGTCGGCCATATGGAAGGCACCGCATTCCCTATTGGTGGAGAAAGCACCCATTCTGTATTAACTGCTCATACTGGGTTGGCTAATGCTATAATGTTCAACCATTTGGAAGCAAATGTAACGTACGGCGACCTTTTTTTCATAACAGTAATGGATGTAACTAAAGCATATCAAGTATTTTACACAAGAAGGATTTTGCCTCATGAGGTAGCATACATGCGCGTTGTTCCAGGTGAGGACATAGTAACGCTAATGACATGCACACCATATGCTATAAATTCCCATCGTTGGCTTGTGCATGGCAGACGCGTTGAATATACACCGCATATGGCAGAAGAAATTGAGCAAGCTATTGATATAGTATCAAGATTAGATATTCGCGCTTATATTTTTGTTGGCTTATTCGTGATGTTCATAGTCATCTTTATGGTATACAGCGCAATTAAAGGAAAACGGGTTCCTCCCCCACGGCGCTCAAGGCGTTCCCGCCCCATCCCGCCGGCACCGGTATATCCACAACCGGTACAAGTTCATATGCATCCGATGCCGCCGTATGTACAACCGGCGCAGACACATATACAGTCTCAGGTATATGCGCAATCAGTTCCGGTGCATGCGCATCCTGCACAAGCGTATGCGCAGCCAGTATCACAATATACACCACCTATCAAAAGCGTTAAACCAAAGCGAAGTGCCAGCACCTTAAACCGGGTACTGACAGGCAAAAACGCATTCGGCAAAAGAAAAACAATCAAGAAGCCGATGATAAGTACAACCGGGGCCATTGCAGCCGGTTTCGTTGCACTATTGCTGGTGATGGGCATAGCAATCGCGGTAATGCAATCAACAGGTCAGTCAAGCAGAAGCGGCAATCAAGCAACAATAACCGATTTTGTTTCAAGGATAGAAATGTACGAAGCCGAATACCGAGACAGATGGGTAGCCGAGCAACTAACACGCTGGATGGAAGGCGGCGAGTTATCAGCACTTCCTGATGCATCCGAAAGCCCATTGTCCCGGTTACATCAGCAGGTAATAGAGCATAATCACCGGTTATATGAATCAGGCCAAGGAAATCTGCCAAACCCATTTGATTACAGTCAAAATAATTTTAACTTAAGCTATTTTGGATTTGCTGATGAAGAGATGATTGGCTTTGTTACCATCCCAAGCATTGATACCGAGTTACCAATATTTATGGGAACAAGCCGTGAGAATCTGCAACGCGGTCTGGCACATGTGACCAACACCTCATTTCCTGTGGGTGGAGTTAATACAAACGCCGTTATTGCAGGATACATGGGCTTAAGACATGCTGACATTCTGCGCAATATAGCCGAGATTAGCATTGGTGATGAGATTCATGTCACAAATTTCTATGAAACCATCACATATATCGTAGCATTTGTTTACCAAGGCGATTCTGTACCGGCATACGCGCCATCAATACAAAGCGGTCGGGACCTTTTAACCCTGATGGGCTACAGGCAAGGAAGCAATGAGCGGTATATGGTTATAGCCCAAAGAAACAATTAACGACATAAAACTGTAAAAAACCTGTAAATCACCTGTAACGGCATACCAACAAACTTTGTATATAATAAATTTGCATTTGCATCAGGAATAACTTTGTAGGGGGAAAGGCGTAATGCGCATGTCAACCATGATTAATAAAAATAAAATTCAAGCAGTGCTTATCATCATAGCCTTAATTTTGGCAATATGTGTAAGGCCCATCACGCTGGCTGCCTACTATGACTACAACGGATATATTACACCAGATTTTTTGGAAATGATGAGGAACGAGAACACATATATTGTTGTTTTTGATCCATCACCCGGTACTTTTACAGAGTCGGAGACGCTTCAAGGGATGCGCTTTGTGGCGGCCGGGCAGCCGTTGCCGCGTAGCGAGTTCCCTAGTAACCCTGTACGTGAAAGCTATACCTTTGATGGATGGAGTCTTAATGGAATACGTGTTGAAGGCGAGTCTTTAAATGTACCCGACCTTTTAACTACTGTTGAAGCGATATGGATTGCATATGGCGAAGCACCTACACAGACCTCTCCAACCCCTGTACCTGCTACATCGCCTACTCCCGCTCCGGCTGCATCACCTGCACCTTCGCCCGCACCCACCGCAACTCCGGCTCCGCAATCCGCAGGTAGTCCTAATCCTCAAAACCCGACAACTAACCCGATAACAATAAGCCTAATGATTTTTGGTGCTGTTGCCATGCTGGGTATTGCTGCCTTTTGTATCGTTAACCTATCTATGCGGCATACAGTAGCCGTTGGGAAGTACAACAGAAATGCCATGCGATATAAGCGTGAATCCCGGTTGACTTCTATCTTAGGAGTTGGTGGCAAGAAAAATGATAGGCATAAGAAAGGCGAGTAAGTATGTAATCAAATATTTTAGGTATAGTGAATTAATTTGTTTTAAAACCGTGGGGTTCTGCCTCACGGTTTTTTACTTTTAGTGGCATTTACATGAGGTTTTGTGATATAGTAGCCGCATCACACAACAAAGGAGCGAGATTATTTGGACGCACCTAAGAGAAACCTAGAAATACCAAACGCTTTGATAAGTAACGTGTTTGGCAAGTTGGACGAGCATGTTAAGAAGATAGAGCAGTCCTTTAATGTGGTAATTGTGAACCGCGATGAAGGCGTTCAAATCATGAGCAATACCACCGCATCCACAGGTGTAGAAAAAGCTGAAAGTGTGCTTAAAAAACTTATGATTTTCGCTCAAAAAGGCGAATCTATAACAGACCAGCAAGTCAATTACCTAATAGCATCCTTGGCAGATGAGTATTTTGGCCAGATTGAAAAGCTAGGCGATGATACCGTGTGTATGACTATTTCGGGCCGCCCGCTTAAGCCTAAGACTGTTGGGCAAAAAAAATATATTGATTTAATCCGCAAAAATACGATTACTTTTTCCATCGGCCCAGCAGGTACAGGTAAGACTTACTTGGCTATGGCAATGGCTATAACGGCGTTTAGGTCAGGGCAGGTTAACCGCATAATCTTAACCCGCCCCGCAATAGAGGCCGGGGAAAAGCTTGGCTTTCTGCCAGGAGATTTACAACAAAAGGTTGACCCTTATCTTAGGCCGTTATACGATGCTTTGCACGATATCATGGGGCCGGAGGCTTTTAACCGCAACTTCGAGCGTAATCTTATAGAGGTCGCCCCCTTGGCCTATATGCGTGGCCGCACATTGGACAATTCATTCATCGTATTGGATGAAGCGCAAAACACAACCCCACAGCAAATGAAGATGTTCCTTACAAGGCTCGGCTTTAACGCTAAAGCCGTAGTTACCGGCGATATCACGCAAATTGATTTACCGCATGATACAAAATCTGGCTTAACTGAGGCTGTGCAACTGTTAGATGGCATCCCGGATATTGGGATTAGCTATTTATCAAGCAAGGATGTTGTGCGCCACCCACTTGTACAGAAGATAATCAATGCATACGATAAACAGGCGGCACGCTCCGCATATAAAAAGAATGCCACGGCTTTAAAAGAGAAAAAACGGCTTCGTTACAGTAAACGTACCATTAATCCATAATAATACTGTATCAAAAGAAATGACGTGAAAACATGACCGGTGACAGCAAAAAAAATGTTGAGACTAATAAAAAACCTGAAGCAACGGGCAACAAAAACCGATTTCTTAATGTGGTGCTTATTTTTGCTGCCTTTGTTCTGACATGTGGTGCAATTGCTTCTGGTTCATATTTTAGTACGGGGCAGGCTTTGGAAGGCTTTGTAGTGGGGCTGCCTGCGGGTCAGGATGTTTTTGCGCCGTGGCAGCTGGTAAATGCCCCCGCAACAGAGCGCAACCGGTTAGAAGCTCAAGCCATGGCCGACGGGCTTCCACCAATAAGGGTCTTGGACCCAAGTATATGGCCCCTTGTGGAGCATAATCTCGAATTTTTGGCAGATACTATGGCCGGCATACGTCAATTTCATATAGACGAAATTGAAGAGTTCGAACGTATGCTGCAGGATTTACAATCAGAGCATTATGCCGAAATGCAAGCCTATGAGAGTTTAATTGAAGAATGGGAAGCCCTTCGTGCACAATTTGAAGCGGAAAATGGCGATATGGATGAGTTGCCCAATAGGCCGGAATCGCCTGCACCCATAGAATTGCCAGAACCGGTTTTCGAGGTTTGGGATAGATTTGCCCAATTACCTGTAACATTTACCGAAATCCAGCAGCAAATAATAATTTCCATAAACTATGAGTCATATGCAGAGTTATGGGAAATTATCATGGATGTGGCCTACACAATCCAATCAACGAGTATAAACGAAGTGGATAGCCTTACGATAGATGAAATGCGCGAGCATCTGGGTACATGGGCTTTATCACAAAACCAGCGCGATATTGTCGAGCGAATTGTTCGAGAGCACTTAACCGCCAACCAAGTTATTGATTATGCCGCAACCCAAAATCAATGGGATTTAAGGGCTGCGATTTATGAAGAAGTCATTTTGCAGTATCGTCAAACCATTGTAAGTGCAGGAGAAATTGTTACCCAAGACATTTACGATATCCTTGATGAGTTGGGGATGCTTGACGATATAACGTTAAGCGATTTTATGTTGCCTATTGTTGGGACATTTTTTATTGTAGCATTGATGTTTATGGCCTGTATTATGTATTTATCTTTCTACCGCTCTTCCATTGCCGCTAACAAGCGTGAAGCGCTTCTTTTGTTTACCTTATATGTACTTGTGATTACACTTGTGTGGTCTTTTAGTGAGTTTCCCTATCAATTTATGCCGATTCTTATTTTCCCTATGCTGGTGTCTGTGCTTATCGAGCGTAGGAGTGCTGTTATACTTTCTTTTTCCTTGATTTTGGTGTGTTATTTCATTGTGGATGGGTCTTGGGAGTATCTTATGTTTTTTCTTGTGTCTGGGGTGCTTGTTTCAATATTTTCCCGCTTTACATCTGACCGTAACAAGATTTTCATGGTTGGTATTACTGTGATGCTTCTTCAATTTGCGCTTTCTGTTTCAATCGCGCTTATAACCGGGCATGGCCAAGCTTTGTACGATGTTGCAGGGCTTATAGCAACGGCCGGGTTTGCGTCTTTGAATGGGCTGCTTACTGTAATAATTTCTACGGGAAGCTTGCCTATTTGGGAGACGTTTTTTGGTGTGGTTACGCCTGTAAAACTATTGGATTTAGCTAACCCTACTAATTTGCTTCTTAGGCGGCTTACAATTGAAGCTCCGGGGACTTATCATCATTCGTTAATAGTAGCAAATTTGGCGGAGACTGCCGCTTATGATATTGGGGCAAATGCCCATGCCGCACGGGTTGGCGGGTATTATCATGATGTGGGTAAACTAAAATACCCGCAATATTTTGCAGAAAATTTGGACAGGGATAACCCACATGACCATCTGGAACCTACCGAAAGTGCACGGCTTATTATTGGTCATGTAGAGTATGGGCTTACTCTGGCTACGGAACACAGGTTGCCACAGTTTGTACGGGATATAATTCAGGAGCATCATGGTGATAGTTTACTGCAGTTTTTTTATGTTAAGGCTAGGGACTCTGGCGGGGAAATGAATGAAGAAGATTTCAGATATCCGCATGTTGTGCCGCAGACCCGTGAGTCGGCTTGTGTTATGCTTGCCGATACGGTAGAGGCTGCGATGCGTTCTATGATGCCTAAAATTTCTTCTGAGGTTGAGATGGAGGACACAATAAGGATGCTTATACGCAATAAATTGGTTGATGGGCAATTGGCTGACAGCCAGTTAAGTATCAAGGATATTGCAGTAATTTCGGAATCATTTATCCGGGTGCTAAAGGGTATGTATCATGAGCGTATCCCCTATCCTAAGCTAGTGCCTGTAGAGGAAGCAGAGGCTGTTATTAGTGAGTGATGAAAATAACCGTGCATTGCGTGGTTTTTGGAGTTGGTATGGAGATATATTTGGATGATGGTGGCGTTTTGACAGCCGCGCAGGTGGAGTTGGTTAAGCAGGTGGCTTTGGCTGTTGTGGTGGATTATGAGGCTTCTGAGGTTAGTGTTTCCTTTGTAGGAACTGATGAAATTCGGGGGCTTAACCGGGATTATCGGGGCAAAGACTCGGAAACCGATGTGTTGAGTTTTCCTGTTAGTGATGAGTTTATTGTGGGGGCAGAGCAGCCACTAGGTGATATTGTTATATGTATGGATGTGGCACGGCGGCAAGCTGAGGACTACGGTCATAGAATTGAAAGAGAATTAGCTTTTTTGGTTGCACATGGGATGCTACACTTGCTGGGGTTAGACCATGAGACACCGGAGGATGAGGCTGAAATGCAGGCGGCACAGGATGAGGTTTTGGGGCGGCTGGGTATATCCCGTTGATAATATTGACAAAAGTGTTATGTTTCCGGTTTTGATACTTTGGTCAGCGGCAAGCCGCTTCATTGGTCAGCGGCAAGCCGCTTCATTGGTTAAAGGTTTTTTGTTGTTTTCAAAGACCATTATTCCCATTTTAAAAAAGGTAATATTTTTGTATTAAATTAGGTGAAATGATGAAAACTAGAAACTGGTTTGAGTCTCTCCGCCATGCTATAAACGGTATACGCAGTACAGCGAGGCGCGAGCGGAATTTTCGTATTCATATTGTGTGCGCGGTTTTGGCTATAGCGGCTTGCATCGCGTTTCGTGTGGAGTTTAGCTATTTTGTTATGGTGGGATTCTCCATTTTTTTTGTGATGGCGATGGAATTGGTTAATACTGCTGTAGAGGCACTAGTGGATATGTATTGCCGTGGAAAGCCGCACCCCTTGGCTAAGCTGGCAAAGGACGCAGCGGCGGGGGCAGTACTTTTAGCCGCTGTTCAGGCGCTTATTGTGGGGATTTTAGTGGCTGTTTCAATAATAAGGGGAATATGACGAGAAATATTTTGTGTGGGAGATGTTTATTATGGATATGCTAAGGCGTTTCCGTGTTTTGTTTTATATTGTGGTATTGGTTGCTTGTATGTTTGCTGCTGCTTGCTCTGGCGGCAGTGACAGTGTAGCCGATTGGCGTGAGGGTGATATTTTTATTGACATGCCTTCCCCGCCCCCATCAGGGGAACTTGACCCGCCAGCAGCTTCACGGGCCGAGGAGTCGCCTTTTGAATTTCTACCTTTTATTCAACCGGCCGGGCCTTTCAGCCGATTGACCGGGTTGCCAATTTACGAAGAATATTTAAATCGCAGGCCTTTTGCTGCGGTTATCAATAATTCTGCACGGGCATTGCCGCAAAGCGGTGTCGCTTCTGCCGATATTATTTATGAGGTTTTAGCCGAGGGAGATGTTACACGGCTTGTGGGGATTTTCCAGTCTTATATTCCTGAGAAACTGGGGCCTATGCGTTCGGCGCGGGACTATTTTATTGATTTTGCGCTTAATCACGACGCACTATTTATTCATCATGGGGCAAGTACCAGCGGGTACTCGCGGATTCATTCGCTTCGGATAACAAATTTAGATGGAATGGCTCTTGAAGGGTCGGTTTTTTGGCGGGACAGGACTTACCCTGACTGGGCGTTTAACAGCGGCACGCGCCCGCTAGAACATAGTTCTTATACCGGCAACGAGAGGCTTTTTAACCATATAAGTAACCGTGGAATCCGCGATTACTGGCCGGAGGATGCCAGAGCATATGGGTTTAGCTTTGTACATGGCTCGGACCGCTCTCAGCAAGCGGAAAGTGCTGATATCGGGGGCGGACAGGCTTATGTTGTAACTGTGCCGTTTTCGCAATTGTATGCCCGCAGGTTTGTATTTGACCCTGAAACAGGGCTGTATACGGCAGAAAACCGCCACGGCCTTCATATGGACGCGGAAACAGGCGAACCGGTTACTGTAGGTAATATTTTGGTGCAGTTAACAAATATGCGCGTAGTTGATGGTGTGGGGCGGCGTGCTGTAGACACTGTGGGTGAAGGCACTGGATATTTGATTTCGGGCGGGCGGTATCAGCCTGTGCGCTGGGCTAAGGATAGTCATACCGCGCCTATGCGCTGGTATTTCCCGGATGGAACACCACTAACAATGCCGCCTGGGCGGGTTTGGATTTGCGTGTTTCAGGCAAGCGGAAATGTGATTTTTGAATAGGGAGAAATATATGGCAGATTTTTATTCAGGTTTTGTGACACTAATCGGGCGGCCTAATGTAGGAAAATCTACGCTTATGAACCATTTTGTAGGCGAAAAGATTTCTATCGTAACCAGTAAGCCCCAAACTACCCGTAATAAAATTCGAAGCATTCTAACCGGCGAGGATTATCAGATAGTATTTATTGATACTCCCGGTATTCACAAGCCTACCTCAAGGCTGGGGGATTTCATGGTTAAGAGCGCTGTTAACACCATAGGCGAAGCCGATGCTGTTATATATATGGTAGAACCTAAGCGGAAAATCCCCGCAGAGGATATAGCCATAATTGAACGGTTGCAAAGCGGCAAGCGAGGGGCAGGGTCAACGCCTGTTTTCCTTGCCATTAATAAGGTAGACACCGTACAGAAGCAGGAATTGCTGGCTATAATAGACCAATATCGCCAATTGTACCCCTTTCATGACATAATCCCGCTGTCTGCGTTAAAGGGTGACAATACTGTAGGGCTTCTTAATGCAATACGCGGAGTACTACTCAAGGGGCCAATGTATTTCCCTGACGACCAGATTACAGACCAGCCAGAGAGGCAAATTGCTTCCGAAATTATCCGTGAAAAAGCGCTGACATTTTTACAGGAAGAAATCCCTCACGGTATGGCGATAGAAATTACACATTTTAGGTTGCGTGATGGCCATAATGAGGATGACCCAAATGCCTTGGTAGATATTGGCGCAAATATATTTTGTGAGAAGGACAGCCACAAGGCCATTATAATTGGCAAACAGGGGGCCATGTTAAAGCGCATAGGTGCAGCGGCACGGCGGGATATTGAGGCGCTTTTAGGTTATAGGATTTATTTAGAACTGTGGGTAAAGGTAAAGAAAAATTGGCGAGATAGTGACTTTATGCTAAAAAATTTTGGGTACAACGAGTCTGTTTAAAGACATTACCAAAATTTCGATAGCATAGCCTATGGGTAGTTGGTCAAAATAAGTAATGAAGTATATGCAAAGGATAAGGGGATATAAATGGAACAACATAAAAACTACTGGCAGCAATTTGCCAAATCAGGCGACCCAATGATGTACCTTGCCTACAAGCAAAACCGTCAGGCAGAGAATACCAACTTACAAGTGCACACAAGCACATTTTTATCAGCAGAAGCAGCAAGGCCGTTTCAAAGTGTATAAGAAGCGCCATGCAGACTATTAAAGCCAGAGGACTGGTGTTAAGGGAGTACGAGACCGGCGAGTCAGACAAGCGGCTCCTACTGCTATGTAAAGAGCATGGCAGAATGTTAATTTACGCGCGCGGCGCCCGCAAACCTAAAAGCAAGTTTATGGCTGCCGCGCAATTGTTTACATATGCGGATTTTGTGATAACTGTAGGACGCGGCTTTCATGCGTTGGCCCAAGCTGAGGTTATTGAAAGTTTCTATGGCCTGAGAACAGACTATGACCGGCTAACTTCAGCCCATCTGATTGCAGAAGTTTGCGAAAAGACTCTGCTTGAAAATATCGCTTGTGACGACTTGCTTAAGCTTGCACTAAAGTCGCTTACACATTTGAGTAAACCACTATTATCGCCCATGCATGTAGTAGACGTATTTTTTATGCGGTTTTACGCTTACTACGGGCTTGCACCGGAGATAGATGCTTGTGTTACCTGCGGAACAGATGTGGAAAGCGGGGCGTTTTTTTCCGCGGAAGGACTGGTATGCGCGGCACATAAGCCAGGCTATGGCATACGGCTTTCACGGGCTGCGGTGCTTGCTTTACGGCATATTCTGGGAAATGATTTAACGGCTTCGTTCCATTTTAAAGCGCATGAGGATGTGCTGCATGAATTGTGGCAAGCTGCGCGTATGCTTTGGCGATTTCATTTTGAATGGAAACTTGTATCTGAAGAATTTATTTAAGAGTGCCGCAGCTGTGGCACTCTTATTTTTTTACCTCTTGACAATTTCTTTCTACAATTGTAAAATCAAACAGAGACATTTTACAATTGTAGAAATTGGAAGTAAATATATGGCAATATCAAGGCTACCCGACGCAGAACTCGAAATTATGAAAGTCATATGGGCAAGTGGCAGCGAAGTTACATCGGCCCAAATTGCTGCAGGCCTTGAAGGGAAAAAGAATTGGGCTGCTACAACCATTCTCAATTTCCTTGCAAGGCTGGTAGACCGGGAGTTTTTGGCGGTACGCCGTGTAGGTAAGACAAATATGTATGCCCCGCTTGTCGATGAGGGCGCATATCTTGAGGCAGAGAGCAAATCTTTTCTGGAAAGGCTTCACGGTAACTCTTTCAAGAGTTTGGTGGCTTCCCTGTATGGAGGGAAGGAAATATCGCAAGATGATTTAGCCGAGCTTAAGGCCTTTATTAACGAGAAAGGCGGGGAGAGTCTATGACAATACTACACTCACTGGCTAGTACTACTCTAATTGTCACACCATTAATAACTCTGCTACTAATGTTGGTGCCGGTACTGGACAAAAACTTTGCCCCCCGTGGGCGCTATGTATTATGGCTGATGATAATGGCTGGCTTGGTTATGCCGCTATTCTCTTTTGTGCCAAGCCCGATGTTCCAAGTTGAGATGCCGTTTTCACCGGCCTTAGCACAGCCGGGGCAGTTATATTCGCCGAGATCAGTTATCGTGAACCGGTCAGCATCAGAGCCAACAATTTATTACGCCTCAGGCAATGAGACTCAAGGCCCAACTGTCAACCACATGCCGGGCGGTAACATACCAGCAATTGAAGCAAACGCGGACATTGGCCTTTCCGCTTCACAAGCAGAATACACTGTAGCATCTTCTTGGCTTCCTAATATTACAGCTTGGTATATTATTTTAGTTATTTGGCTGTCGGGTCTGGTACTTTCTGCTGGCTATCACATGCTTAATCATATATCTTTCAAGCGCTTTGTACGGCGGTGGCAAATGCCGGAAACAAACCCGCAAGTGCTTAGACTGATAGATATTATTAAGGACAATATGGCTATATGTACCCACGTCAGCTTTGCACGGTGCAAAGGCATAAACTCACCGGTGCTTATTGGGCTTGCCAACCCGACAATACTGCTGCCGGAAAGTGAATATGACATAGAAGATTTGCACTTTATGATACGGCACGAGTTAATACACTTAATACGGCGTGACCTTTTGTATAAATTGTTGCTGGTGGCTGTAAAATGTATTTACTGGTTTAACCCTGCTATCCATTTAATGGCGCAGCAAGCCAACAAAGATATCGAGATTATCTGCGATGGATTAACAGTAAACAACATGGATACCGAATCAAAGCAAAGATATAGTGAGATAATACTTAGCATGGCTTGCGCGCCACGGCGGTACAGCAGCTACCTGACTACAAATTTCAATGGAAATAAAAAAATGCTGAAATATCGCTTCGGTAATATCTTAGGCAAAGCCAAAAAGGGCGGCGCCATGATGTTTATGATAATAGGCGGGCTGATATTTACATCGGGGCTTATGGTAGGGATAAATTTTGCCGGTATTCCATTGGAAACATCTGCCGCCGAAATTCCCATATATACGCCTGCGCCACCTATTTTGCCAATACCATCCCCGTTTCCTACGATGCTACCTCCCTCTACAATTCCGCCTCCTTTAACGTCACCACTTCCATTTCCGGCTATATCCCCTACCCCTTTAATGCCAACACCGTTTCCCGCAATGCCCCCATTCTGGCCGTTTAATAACCATAATTGGCCCTCAAGTACTGAGAGACTGGCTGATATCCGCTATAATGATGACTTAAATCAACTCCACGCAATGGTCTATGATGAACCAAGGCTGATAGAGCATATATTTGATTATGTAAATTCGCTTAATATCATCTTAGTTTCAGACAGTGTAAACATAACAACAGGCGGCGATCAATTGGTTATACGCTTTTACGAATGGATGGAAGGCCAGTTCGCGGTGGATAGCACGCAAGGCAATATAAACTTGGCGTGGAGTCCGCCATACTATAAAATGCATCTAAATGCCCCAAATAGAGCATCCATGACTATGAGCGGCTTTTCCTTAGATGACTATTTTTATGACAGGAATTGGCTGATAAGATACCTTGAAGCCGCCGGCAGGCCTACTACAACGGCAATAGAAATAATTGTGCCAGAAAGCATGCCGCTTAACGCTGTATCAATAATAACTGTAAACGGTGATATCTTCTTAAACGGACTTTTCGTCGGAAGCGACGCAAACCTGTCCACAGTTAGTGGAAGAATTAATGTGATTGGCAGTATTTTCAGCAGCACAACCAACCTTTCTGGTGTAGGCAGTGAAATAACCATAGCCGGAAGTATTTTTAACAGTGTGGCTAACCTTTCTAATATTGGTAGTGAAATTAATGTAACCGAAAGTATTTTCTGGAGTAGAGCGTATTTGTCCACTATTTCTGGAAGTGTCTACTCCACAAATAATTATTTCGACAGCACCGCAAACATCTCTGCTGCTTATATAAATGTAGGATACTGCGTATTTTATCAACTCAACCTTACAGCTATCCATGGCAGTACACGTATTGTCTTGGCTGAAGGCATAGACCTATACGATATCCGGGTTGCTAATGTTTTAGGTGAAATTCGGCATAATGGTAATCTTATTGCCAGAGACTCATTACGCAACCCGAACGGAGTTATGCGCATCTATCTGTCTGGTGTAGGAGGAAACATTAATATTTACGATAGTTGACAGTAGGATAGCTGTAAATGAACATGGCCAAACCCTCGCAGATATATAACATATCAACGAGGGTTTTTTATTTCAAAAATTAATCACTTGACATTATGCAATATATATATTACATTAAGCATTATATGAAACGCATTTTGCATTGAAGGAGTGGTGAAGTGAAGAACCTCAAAATAAAAATTGCCAGAGTAACCTTAGACATGTCGCAGGAGCAACTGGCAGAGAAAATTGGGGTAACAAGGCAAACAATTGGGCTTATAGAATCCGGGAAATATAATCCCTCACTAAACTTATGCATCGCCATCTGCGAAGCACTGGGAAAGACGCTAAATGATTTATTTTGGAATCCCGTCAATCATGAAGAAAAGGAGAATGAGTCATGCAAATAAACAAGCAAAAAACCAGCATCCAATCAAAGGGAATAAAGCGCAAAAGGCGGCTGCTTACAGCTTCCGAATGGATACTACTAGTAGCGTACGGCATTGTCATCGGTTTAATATTTGAGCACACATTTGCGATACTATTCGCAGTTATCCCCGGGATAGTTGTAATACATTTACTGTATAGGTGGCTTAAAGATAAAAAATTCGCGTATTTGTACGCAAAGCCTGATGAGACGCAACCAGATATTGATGAAGACGATTTGGAAGCTAATCCGGTATTACAAAAAGGCACAAGTACATTAGCCGGCAAGGAGGTATCGCTGACACCCGCGGCTAATTTGAAAGGCCCGCTTAAGTATATCCTTCTTGCACTGCAAATAGGCGCGGGCGCGTTATTTGGCATAAGTGCTGTTGGGTTGTTTTTCTCATTATTATCAAATAACAGAAACGATTATGGCGATGACCGCAGTGTTTATCTGGTTATGTTGGGGTTATCAGTTGTTGTTTTTGTTATTGCAGTTGTTGTTCAAATGATATTTGATGCGGAATCAAAAAGGGAATTTTCGGCCATAAGCAAAGATATGAAATTTATCGAAACAGACGAACGCACGAGAGCCTGTATCCATAAAGCAGGCTATATCACAATGTGGGTTGTTTTTGCCGCACTAATGCTACTGGGCGGTGCTATAACGGCTTTGCCTGTAGATAGTATAAATGCTATAGCTATAGGACTTTTGTGCATTTGTGTAGCTGGTTTTTTTGTTTACGGGGCTTTACTTAATACTCTCAATGAAGGTAATGAATTAACAGTAAATCCTGTACGCTTTTACGCACTATTGTTTGCTATAAGTCTTGCACCGCCTATATTAATGGGGATTAGGTGGGTAATTAACGGGCTATCTTCGGCAGGCATAGCATTTTTTGTGGCATATGTCATCGTGTCGGCGATATTACTAATTGAAACAATTACGCAAGTACGGCTTGTAAAAAAGAGGAAGGAAGCTTAGCGGTGTCTGCGTATTTCGTTACAGCATACAGAATACAGATAAGAAAAGGCGCTTGGAACGTGTAGTTATGTCAACTCCACTATCCAAGCGCCTTTTTATTAGAACTTCAAACCAACATAATGATAAAGGACTATACGCGGCCAAATACAACTTCAAATCTTACACCATTAGGCATATAAGATCTACCATTGCCCACACGGGTAATCTGACCAACACTTGTAAGATGTTGATATATATCGAATGATACTCTTCTATGCAAAGCAAACGCAGTTACATATGCCCGATATCCTTCTCTTACCGTAATATCTTGCGTATCACTTATAGAATGTGTATTCGTATGAGAAAAACCCACATTAAGAGATAACCAGCTCGCCGTAACTGCAACGCTAGTAGACCAAGTAGCAGCAATACTATCTGTTACAGCCATTCTCCCGCCCGGATGGACAAAACTACTTGTTCTTATAGGCCGATTCGGGAAAAATATCCCATATAATGATTGATGATTCCGGGCTACCATTACCGTGCCAAATGGTTCTATTAAGTTGTACTGAATCGTTTCATCAAGCAGTGGCATGTAGATGACAGTCATTATCTCAGAAACATATTCACCTGCAAGAGGATGGTTACGCTCTATTAAGCGATTTTGGATAGCGGCTTGGTCAGTAAGGGAATAGACTTCTCTTATATACCCACTTCTTAATTGCATAGACTCTATAAGGTCTCCTAGTATTTCTTCATATCCTGATTGTATAGTAACCGATATATCATCTATACCTATTTGCTATGAATCAACGCAAACACCAAAATCATGTACGAACTCATTCACAGACATATGCATTGAGGCATTTTCATATTCGTCCAGACACAAGCCATGGCTTGCAAACAAAGGATACGCAAAGAGTAATGCCAGTAGCAAAACTCCACACATTAAATACGCCAATCTTGCTGAATTTTCCTTCATTATTAATCGCCTTTCATTTTAACTATATTTAGTTAATGGCATGGTAATTAATACTTTTATTAAAATGATATTTCAATTATTTCATATATTATAATATTACGAAATGCAACTTTATTCCATAACGTTTCAAGAAAATATTTTTTTCGTCAAACGCTATTGCACATTTAGCAAACTTGTGCTACAAGCCAAACTTAAGTATTTTATTTACTCCATGTACAACTCTTATATAGGAATATGATGCTGTTCAAAATGCATCATAGGATGTATAGTAAAGCTATATTTATTTTCCCTAGAAAGGATGAACTGTAATGGATTTCAAACAAAGAGCGCATGAACTTGTATCACAAATGACACTAGAAGAGAAAGTCTCCCAAATGCTGCACCGCGCAGCATCTATTGAAAGACTAGGAATCCCTTCATATAACTGGTGGAACGAAGCACTTCACGGCGTAGCCCGCGCAGGTACGGCCACAATGTTCCCCCAAGCAATCGCCTTAGCTGCAACCTTCGACCCGGATATACTAAAGCTTGTAGGTGATATCACTTCCACAGAAGCACGGGCAAAATATCATGCATATCAGTCCGAAGGGGACCACGATATCTATAAAGGGCTTACATTCTGGTCGCCTAATATCAATATGTTCCGTGACCCGCGGTGGGGCCGCGGGCATGAGACATATGGCGAAGACCCGTATCTGACATCACGTTTAGGTGTAGCCTTTATAAACGGCCTGCAAGGGGATGACCCTAACGCCCTAAAAGTAGCGGCTTGCGCAAAGCATTATGCGGTGCATTCCGGGCCGGAAGCCGAACGGCATTCTTTCAACGCCGAATGCAGCGAGTATGACCTATGGAATACTTACCTGCCCCATTTCGAAGCCATGGTAAAAGAAGCCAAAGTCGAAGCAATAATGGGTGCATATAACCGTACATTGGGCGAGCCATGCTGCGGTTCAAAGTTATTGATGGTGGATATCTTGCGTGATAAATGGAAATTTGATGGCCACTATGTAAGCGACTGCTGGGCGGTAGAAGACTTCTACATGTATCATAAGATTACAGACTCTCCCGTAGACTCTGTAGCACTGGCGGTATCAATGGGCTGTGACCTGTGCTGTGGCGAAATTTACGCCCTAGCAGTCACAGCTGTACAAGAAGGAAAGCTTAGAGAAAAAGACATTGATACAGCCGTAGAGCGCTTACTGGTAGCCCGCATGAGACTTGGGCTCTTGGGTGCGCCCGAAAGGCCTGAATATGTAAATATCCCCTACGATGTTGTTGACTCTGACGAACATAACGCAATCAATTTGGATGTAACCCGCCGCGCGCCTGTTCTTCTTAAAAACGATGGCACACTGCCATTGGATTTTTCCAAACTTTCATCTATAGCGGTAATTGGCCCTAATGCAGACAGCCGCCGTGCACTCGAAGGCAACTACCAAGGTACAGCCACCAGATTTGTTACAGTGTTAGAAGGCGTACGTAAGATTGCGACAGAAAATGATGTTAAAGTTCGCTATGCCGAAGGCTGCCACCTATATAAGAGCCGCACAACTAACTTAGCCTTTGAAGATAATCAGATTTCGGAAGCGATAATAGCAACCAAAACCAGTGACGCTATAATATTATGCATGGGCCTTGACGCAGATATCGAGGGGGAGCAAGGGGACGCAGGCAACGAGTTCTCCAGTGGCGACAAGAACGACTTGTACTTACCCGGCCGTCAGCAGTATCTGGTAGAAAAAGTTGTTGAAGCTGCCGGGGATAAGCCTGTTATTTTGGTGCTTATATCAGGTTCGGCCTTAGCGGTAACATGGGCTGACCAGCATGTTAATGGGATATTGCAAGCTTTCTATCCTGGTGCGCTTGGCGGGCAAGCCATTGCTGAGATTATTGCAGGGATTGTTAACCCTTCCGGGAAATTGCCGGTAACATTCTATAAAAGTACAGATGATTTGCCTGATTTTAGTAACTATGACATGACTAACCGCACATATAGATATTTTACCGGTGAGCCACTTTACCCGTTTGGGTATGGGCTTAGCTATACTCAATTTGAAATATGTGGGCTAGCAGCCTCTAAAGAAAGCTGTACGGCTACGGTCAAAAATACCGGGGCGCGTGCCGGTCATGAGGTTGTGCAGGTGTATGTTAAATCTCCGGGTCAGAAGGAGATTCATACCCTTTGCGGGCTTGCTTCGGTTTATTTGGAACCGGGGCAAACCAAAGAAGTGACGGTGACACTTTCGAAAACCGCATTCTCACGCTGGGACGCTTATGGAGACTTATATGAAGTAGAAGGGCCTCATACATTGCATGTCGGGTTTACTCAGCCAGATAAGCATAGCGTTGAACTGTATGGCTCGGCGGGATTAACAGCAAAGGTGTAGGCTACAGCATAAATCTGTAAGTATCACACAAGACCGCTCGAATGCGCTCGCGATTTTCAGTTCAGGGGGTCGCCTATAGGCCAAATCTCTTAAAAGGGGTAATCCAAAATGCTCAATATAGCTATCTGCGACGACGAATCAGTTGAACGAGACTATCTAACCGACCTAACCCAAAAATGGGCAGAAAGCAATGCCCATGATATAACTATAGCGTCATTCGGCAGCGCGGAAAACTTCCTTTTTGCTTACGAGGATATGAAGTCCTTGGACATCCTATTACTAGATATCCAAATGGGTGCTATGGATGGCATGGCCCTAGCCCGCCATTTACGCAAAACCAACGATACAACACAGCTGATCTTCATAACAGGCTACCAAGATTTTATGGCAGAAGGCTACGACGTTTCTGCCCTCCATTACCTGATGAAACCGGTAGAACCCACGCGATTATACGCGGTACTTGATAAGGCTGCAGCCCAAGCAAACATACAAGAGGATGAACTGTTGGTTCAAACCGCAGACGCGGTAGTAAAAATACCTCACAAAGCCATCATATATATAGAAGCATTCGCCCACTACGTACATATTCACACAAAGGCGGCGATGCACGAAACAAGGGCAAACATAGGCGATATAGCACAAACATTGGGAGATGGCTTTGCTCGCTGCCACCGCTCTTATGTAGTAGGCCTAAGACATATCAGCCACATTACCAAAACCGATGTAATATTGGACACCGGCGGCAAAATCCCTCTTTCAAGGCGGCTGCATAAGGAAGCTAGCCAAGCGTTTGTCAAATACCATAGAGGTGAAATATCATGAAGCTTATATCATGGCTACTAGCACCACAAATAGACAAGCGCATTGCAGCTTTTCAAAACGATTTAATGGACAAGCATATAACAGAAGTAGAACACATTTACAGCCAAATGCGTGGCTGGCGGCATGACTATCACAATCATATCCAAAAGCTAAAAGCCCACCTGCACCTGAGCCAATACAACGAGATAGGAGAATATTTAAGTGAATTGGATAAAGACCTAACCAACGTAGATACAATCATAAAAACCGGCAATGTAATGGCCGATGCAATCCTTAACAGCAAGCTGTCACTAGCGTCAACCAAAGACATAAACATAACCGCCAAAGCTATTGTACCTAAAACCTTACCATTTTCGGAAGTAGACCTATGCGTAATCATAGGCAACCTGCTGGATAACGCTACCGAAGCCTGCCAAAAACTTCTGCCCAATGAGCGCTTTATCCGCCTGTATATAGCAGTGATGAAAGGACAATTATACATTTCTGTTAGCAATTCTTGCGCGGAAGTTAAAAGAAGCGGTAAGACATTTCAGTCTACCAAGGAAAAAGAAGGCGGTTTCGGGCTATTACGCATTGATAAAATTGCCCAAAAATACGACGGTTTTATAAACCGGCAGCATGAAGAAGGTGTATTTGTAACGGAAGTTATGCTACCTCTTGTATAGCACAATGGTTTAAAACCGTTCGTGCCAGCTTGGCTACCACTCGTGCCAAGCTTTTTTATTTGCGCCAAAACCCTGATATCCTATTCTCACAACCGCAACAGATTAATAAAATCAACTTGCGCGAGAGGAGAATCATAATGAATAAAAACGAATGGAAAAAACACAGCATCCCATCCAACGCCTTACACTTTCTGGGGATGGCATTCAAGCACTACAAAACAGTATTCATATTTATCATGCTGCAAATAGTAACCGGCGCAGTCCTGCCATTAATGGGGTTATACCTACCCCGCCTAGCGGTAGAACTGGCAATGGAAAACCGCGGTGTCCACCATATAATGCTGACACTTGGGCTATTCGCGGGGGTCATGGTACTGCTGCAATGCATAAGCGGGTTGGCAAGCGTGGGCAAGTACCCATTCCAAGGCGCGATGCGCGGCTTATACAACCGTATCTTTTTCTTAAAAGCGCTAGACTGCGATTACAACATAATGGAATCAGGCGAAGGGCAAAACTGGTACCACAGGGCAAGAGACCCGTTTAACCGCGGAGATTGGTCTGTAAACCACAGGATACTCAACTCTATGCAAAGCCTTATCTCTGGGGTTATTGCCTTCGCATTCTTAACATGGATACTAACTATGCTAAGCCCGCTAATAGTGTTGATGCTTGTTGTATTGTCGGTTGTAGGATTTGTTACAGACGGCTTTCCCCGCCGCTATGAAGAAAAACATAGGGACCAAAATAGCGATATCGGAAGAAAGCTATGGTATGTAGAACACTCCATGTCTGATATATCTGCCGCAAAGGATATGCGCATATATAACCTTCCAGCCCTAGTTTCAGGCTTAAAAGAAGGGCTTTATACAAAAATGCACAAACTCAACACCAAAATTCAAAACCGCCATTATATAGCAGGCACTCTTAACAGCTTGCTGGCCGTAATACGCGACGGTATCGCCTACGCGTTTTGCATATGGCATGTGCTGGAAGGCAATATAACAGTACCGGAGTTTACGCTGTTTATGGGTGCAATTGCCGCGTTCTCTGGTTGGCTAAGTGGCCTTATGGGCAATATCAATACCCTAAAACATGCTAATGTTGAAGCCAACGAGGTACGGGCCTTCTTCGACTACACAAACCTTATGGACCCGGAAAACCCGGCCCCAATATCCCAACTTGGCCGCGAAATTTCTATAGAGTTTCACAATGTAAGCTTCCGCTATACCAATACATCCCCATATGTACTACAAGACCTTAACTTCCATATCCATGCAAAAGAAAAAGCCGCGCTTGTTGGCATAAACGGCGCGGGCAAAACCACAATTGTTAAGCTTTTATGCGGCTTTTACAAAGCCACAGAAGGCGAAATACTGCTAAACGGCCGCAATATAAACGAGTTTAAGCGTAAGGATTTGTATACCCTCTTCTCCGCAGTATTCCAAGACATATGCGTTCTGCCCTACAACGTAGCCGAAAATGTCACATTCCAACTCTCTGAAGAACAGGACACTAAGCGGATTATGACATGCTTAGAAACCGCAGGCATAAAGGACGCTATTATGGCTCACCCCAAAGGCTTAAACGCCCCCATGACAAAAATACTGGAAGAGGATGGGCTTGTACTGTCCGGCGGGCAGCAGCAGAAACTAACCATAGCCCGCGCCCTTTACAAAGACGGCCCAATTTTAATACTGGACGAGCCAACCGCCGCCTTAGACCCTATAGCGGAATCGGAAGTTTACGAGAAGTTCAACGAAGTTACAGAAAACAAAACCGCCATATACATCTCCCACCGCCTGGCAAGCACACGCTTCTGCGACAAAATCCTAATGTTGAAAGATGGGAGAATTATTGAAAACGGCAATCACGACCAATTACTGGCACAAGGCGGCGAATACGCCAACATGTTTGAAATCCAGAGCCATTATTATCAAGACAATGTGGAGGTAGCACAATGAGCGACAACGGTATAAAAAGAACAGGCATAAAAGGCGCGTTACGTGTATATAACGTTTTTTACGACGCGGATAAGTGGGCAGTTTTGCTGCATTTTCCGGCGAGGCTAATCGCAGCATTAATACCATATATTCCGCTACTTGCCACCGCCTATATATTAGACGGGCTAATCGCTGGGCGGGAATACAGGGAACTACTAACCGTAGCCATTATAGCAATAGTCGCAAGGTTTTTTTTAGGCCGCGTAGAGAGCTTCATAAGTAAAGTGCAGGGCGTACGCAACGATGTTGCCATGCGTAAGATTTATATAGAAAAAGCGGAAAAGTATATGCAACTGGATTTTCAGCTCATTGAAAGCCCCAAAATACATGAGATAAACGAAAGAATACGGCGTGATAATAACTGGGGGGCTGGGTTTTATAATCTGTCTTTCTATTTGGGCGACACACTGGATAATATTTTCGGGTTTGTTGTAGGGGCGGCTGTGCTTATCCCAATGCTATTTAGGTATAACATTGGCGGCGGCATACCATTTGTTATTGGACTTATGCTTTTTGGCGGCATTATATCTGCGGTAAACAGCAAAATTTTTGGTAAAAAGACTACCAACTTGCTAAACAATCGGAGCAAAGGCAACGCGGCCGAATCAAAAACATTCCCATCCACATACCTCACATATAACTCCCCCATAGGTCAACTGCTTAAAACATCACGCATATACAATATGTCTCCTATGGTGGAAAAGGACCTTGAAGAGGCGGAAGAAGCGAATCTTCCATTCATCAAAAAGTTCACTCATTTGTCTATTGGCAGCGGCCTTACATCCAATCTTGGTAGCGGGGTGCTAAGCGTTGCGTCATATCTGTTTATTGTGGTAAGGGCAGTTACTGGGGCAGTGTCTGTAGGTAATATAATACTGCTAACAGGCGCGATTTATAATATGGTAAACGGCTTCCGTACCCTTACAGAGTCGCTAAACGGTATGCTAGACCAAACCGACCGCATACAAAGTATGCTGGATTTTATGGAAATGCCTACAGTCATGACAAAGGGTACGCTTCCGGTTGAAAAACGCCTTGACAACGAATATGAAATAGAGTTCTGCAATGTATCATTCAAATATCCGGGCAGTGAAAGCTACGCACTTCGCAATTTTTCAATGAAACTTAATATCGGTCAAAAACTTGCGATAGTAGGCATGAACGGCAGTGGCAAAACTACGATGATTAAACTGTTATGCCGCCTTTACGACCCTACAGAAGGAGAAATTACCCTTAACGGAATTGATATCAGGAAGTACGACTACCAAGAGTACTTACGAATCTTCTCTGTAGTATTCCAAGATTTCAAATTGCTGTCTTTTAAACTAGGAGAAAACTTAGCATGCAACCAAGATATAGAGCCGGATGCCGCTATAAAAGTGCTACAAGACGTAGGTTTTGGTGAAAGACTGGAAACCATGGAAAACGGCCTTGACACATATATCTACAACGACTTCGATTCCGGCGTAGAAATATCCGGCGGCGAAGCGCAAAAGATAGCAATGGCTCGCGCGCTTTATAAAAACGCCCCATTCATACTTCTGGACGAACCTACCGCCGCTCTTGACCCCATTGCAGAATTCGAAATTTACGCTAACTTCAATAAAATTACCGGAGATAAAACTGCGATATTCATATCTCACCGCTTATCATCCTGCCGCTTCTGCGATGATATTGCAGTATTCCACGAAGGCGAGCTTGTACAACGCGGAAACCATGATGCACTGCTGGAAGATGAAAATGGTAAGTATTATGAATTATGGATGGCACAGGCACAGTATTATAATGAAAATATGGCAGGTTAGTTGCTTGTAAATCACCCGGTATGAAAAGGGCGGTTATGTTAAAAAGGATTAAAACCTTCTTAACATAACCGCCTAATTTTTACGTTAAATATGTGGAATTCCTTTTGGCGACTACTCCGTAACCAGCTTATACGCCGATATCTTACGGATACGCCAAGTAACCAGCAGGCTAAGCCCTATGGCCAAAACAGTGATTATCGCACCGGCTACAGCCATCCACGCATTGTTAACCAACAAGTTGGCAGCAAGGACGCCCATAGGCCGCATAGCAACATTGAGGAGTGGGCTGGCATAAAAAATCCCTAGCAGTACACCAATAGCCGTGCCCAATACAACAGGTATTGAGAATGCTAAGCTTATCTGGCGCATTAAGTCCCCTGTAGTAAAGCCTATAGCTTTTTGAATACCCAAATCACGATGGCGGCGTATTATTGTCGCACCAATCACAAGATATAAAATTAGTAAAATAACAAAGATTGCTACAATTAAGATAACTATACCAACCAGTGAAAGTATAGACGCAAAGACCCCGGCACCTTCTTCAAATTCTGCATCCACATTAATTGTAAGAAATGACTCAGCGCCAAATTTTTGGCCCAGATTTTCTGTAAACACAGCAGAATCAGTTCCGGGGTACAGATAGATAAGCAAAGTACTCTGTCTAAACTCTGGCTGAGCGCGGAGCATTCCATCTATAGTAACCATGGCTTCTTCTGCCATTCCGCTAAAAATACCCGAAACAACAAATGGAGTCTCGTTTGTGCCAATGGTGACTTCATCACCAATATCTACGCCAAAGCGGTTCACAGCTATGCCCGATAAAGCGACTTCATTGTCTGTTCGCGGAAACTCGCCTCGATGAATATTTCGTGTTACGCGGCGGTCAAAGTCATCCATTACAGCGATAAAGGAGAACTCGCCAGAAATAATCGTTTGAGTAAAATCTTGGAACTGGGCATCACGGACTTCCGGCAGGGCAACGATTTCGCTCCGCAAAGTAGGCAAATCTTGGTCTGGTCTAAATACAATGCCTGAGTTTGCACGCTCATTGCCGGGGATTACTTCAAAAGCAGTTAGGTCAATTGTAGAATTATAGAAAATAACTAACGAAATCATCCCTGTAAAGGAAACTGCCAGCATGATGAAAAATATCATCAAGCTTTGCTTAAAACCATTAAAGACAGATTTCCCGGCCAAGGCAGTAATCAGTGGCAGTTTTGTTTTGCTTAATAAAATACGGTTGCGCTTAGCTTTATTGCCAGTTATTGATTCACCACGTAAAGCGGAAACCGGTGTGATTTTCTTGATTCCACGCGCCGAAATTTTAGTACCAAGCCAAACAATCAGCACTAAAATTATCGTTGTTATTACATAAAATTCAGGTGTGATGCCGGGGCGCCAAAATATACCGCTTTGGGATGCCAGCACATTCCCTATCATTGGCAAAAGAAAAATTGTGGGGACAATTGCCAGCACAGAAGCGAAGAAAATAACCATCCCATATTGCACAATTACAGACCGTATAATTTGCTTGCTGGTATAACCAATGGCCTGCAGTGAGCCTATTTTCGGCATATCCTCTTCCAGACTGTTTTTTATACGGAAGCGAACTACAAACAAAGACACAAGCGCAATAATCAAGGTAAATACCACCATTATCATTGCTGTCATATTTGCCATCATTGTTCTAAACATAGACATCTGTTCGAGTGAAATACCGGAAATAACCGTTTCAGGGCTAAAGCCAGCCACGAAGCCCGACAGTTCTTCAAGCCCGAACAAAAATCCACGGATATTTTCAATACCGTTGGCAAAAATCAAATAATTCCGGTAACTGGCAAACTGGTGGTATAACTCTTCAAAACGTTCTGTGGGGACAAAAAGGTTCGCCGGTGTGTTTACACCATCACTCAAAATGCTTTCAGTATGGCCGTTGATCGTAAAATGCATAGGGTCATGGCCTGTTGTGTTTATAACAAAGTCGTTACCCAGTTCATGTCCGTGAATGTATAAACCAAATGGAATATATGCCCCATTTGCTGCCAGAGTCTGGCTGTCGCTAACCAGTTTCCACCGGGAAAAATTACGTACCTCATTTACGTCGCTAAACATAAAGAAGCTTGTGATCGTATTCTCACCCCACGGAATTTCTCCATGTAAAAGCACAACACTATGTTTTTCAAATCCTGTGGAATTGTCCCGTAAAAATATCTCTTTTTCCGCATTCCATAAATTTTGCGAAACGATTATCAGCGCATCAGAGGTGTTTAGATCATCGGCCATTTCATCAAAATAATTGCCAAAGTTGAACAGTAGAGCAAAACCAATATTCATCAGCATAGCCGCAATTAGAAAAAGTATGGTCAAAATAATCATTTGCCCTTTGGATTTGCGGATGTTTGCACCCGCTAGTAGCAATGTCCGTCTCATATTCTTCTACCACCCCATATCATCTAAAAATGCGGCCAGTTTCTTGTGCCTATCCCGGTTGCCGCTTACATAGGGGCCAAGGTCGCATTCTCCGCCAATTGTTCCGTCATTGATATATAGCACGCGATTGCCGCGGCGTGCAGTACGCAAATCGTGGGTTACGCAAATAACGCTTTGCCCATTGTTGTTAACATTGGTAAGCGTATCAAGGGCTGCACCACCGGCAGCGGAATTAAGTGCTCCTGTTGGCTCATCGGCAAATACAACGGCAGGTTTGTTAATTAAAGCGCGAACAATTGAAGAACGCTGCGCTTCACCGCCAGAAATCTGAGTCGGGAACTTATTCCATTCTTGTTCGGAAAGGCCAACGCTTTTAAGTAATTGTTTAGCTCTGGCAATAATTGTTCCCTTTTCATTGGAGACTAAAAACCCAGCAGCCAAGATATTATCCAAAATACTCATGTTATCAAGCAAAAACATTTGCTGAAAAACGAATCCGCAGTTTTTGCGGCGGAAGCGCGCAAGCGCGTCGTTGGATAATGTAGAAATATCCGTATCTGAAAAGTGAATAGAGCCGCCGGTAGGTTTATCCATGCCGGATAGTGCATACATCAATGTAGATTTTCCTGCCCCGGAAGGACCCATGATTACAGTAAAATCCCCTTCATATATTTCCAAGTCAAGATTTTTTAGGACATGTTGTTGCCTGCCGCCTATTGAAAATGCTTTGTCTAATTTCTTTGTTTTAATAAGTGCCATGATAAATCTCCTCTTTTTGTTAAGTACTGCGCGCTTCTATATAAACGTGATATTTAGATATCTGTCTGCATTTGCGTAAAAAAAATAGTGTACATATAAACCGGTTCGCACGGCGATGTACACATTATTAGCATTATATATTATAATATTTCAAAACTTAAAAAGTGGTGGTAAAAATGAAAAAAGGCGCTTTCATAGCCTTCGAGGGGCTAGACGGCAGTGGCAAGACAACACAGTTTAACGCAATTAGGGACAAGCTAACAAAGCGGAAAATTAAGTGCAAAGAAGAAAAAGAACCCAGCGATCGTAACCTTATTGGCCTGATGATACGCGGTATTATTAAAGAAGCACGCGGGCTAACTGTATCCCCGGTATCATTGGCCAAGCTGTTTTCTGTAGACAGGTACGAGCATGTAGTCAATGATATCAAACCTTATATAGACAAAGGCGGACATGTGCTTATAGATAGGTTTATCTTTTCAAGTTTCGCATATCAGGGACTGACATGTTCATTCGATGAGATATATTATTACAATCGTGACGTGATTAAGCTTCTAATGCCGGACCTAACTGTTTTCATTGATACAGACCCAAAGATATGCCTACGCCGCATTAATAACACCCGTGTTGGTAAAGAACTGTTCGACAGCAAGGGCATTGCCGTGCGCGAGAAGTTTTTTGACGCGTTTGGCAAACTAAAAGACGCGGCAAATATCCTTGTTATTGACGGCAACCAACCGGCTGAAGTAATAACAGACGAGATTTGGAAGGCAGTTGAGCCTTTTGTATGTAAAGAGGCAAAACGATGATTTTGTGGATAAATGGGGCATTCGGCTCAGGAAAGACGACAACTGCAAACAAGCTTAGCCGAAGGCTTCCTAATTCGTTCGTATACGACCCAGAAAATGTTGGCTCTTTCATAAGACAAAACACAAATGGGCTGTTTTCTGAAGGTGATTTTCAAGACATACCGCTATGGCGGGAAATGAATTACAAAACTCTGTGTGTAATAGCTGAAAAATACAACGGGACAATAATAGTACCGATGACCCTTGTTAACCCAAATTATTACAACGAAATCATCGGGCGGCTTATTTCAAATGGTATTAATGTAAAGCACTACATCCTGTATGCAGGGTGTGACGAAATCAGACGGCGGCTAAGAAAAAGGGCATTTTTTCGTTTTAACAATGAAAATTTTGCGCTAGATGCCATTAACCGCTGCGTTAGAGCCTTTGATGAACATATAACCGATATTAAAATCCATGTTGATAAAATGAGCGTGGTAAGCATTGTTGAGGAAATTGCGAGTTTGGCCAATCTACAATTAGTACCCTAGGTCATTGCTTGCCAAGCAGCCCATACGTCCGGCTGATAGCCTATAGTGGCTTTCTTCCCATTGCGTACAATCGGGGTTTTAAACATGCTTGGGTTTTCAATCAGGTTCTCTTCTACATCCTCTTTATTGGCTAAATATTTGATATGCTTCGATTCATATTCCTTTGATTTTTCATCTAATAGGGCATCTATCCCACCTACAGCATTTTTGACACTTGTGTATTCACCTTTACTTAGCCCATATTTAACAATGTCTATGGAATGAAACTTGATACCACGTTCTTTGAAATATCGCTCGGCCTTTTTGGTGTCGAAGCACTTGGGCTTGCCATAGATTTGAATATTCATGCTGTGAATTCTCCTATTTGCTCTGGATATAAAAATCGCTTTCGTCATTAGTATCAAAACCGAAAAGTAGCACTGATTACAGCACTCTCGTACCGCGTACCAGCAATCTATGGGTATTTATGCGATAAGGGGTACTAGTCATAAGGGTTACTATATCAGCATTGGGAATAACATTCAAATATTCAATTTCATTTGGCAGGATACTTTTAATGCTGTCCACCCGGTATGTCAGCCGCCTATCCAATACGGTTATATAAAAATAATCGCCGTATCTTACATATTGCTCTAAATCTCTAAACATCCTTGCGTGATGCGCTCCGGAGTGGGCAGTTATAACAGAATGATTGCCGTACCCGCCAATCGGGAAAGCTGTGCCTTCCATATGGCCCGCACCTCTACCGAGAGTCATGTAGCTTGAACCGTGAAAAATTGGCATTTTTATGTTAGCTGACGGGATTTCAATCCAACCCATTATTCCGCCTATAGATAGGATTGAGTAATAATCCTGCCAGGGGTCTTCCCATAATTCTGATATCTGCCCGCGATATAAAAGTTCGCTTATTCCTATGCTATTGTTTAACTCGCTTAAAGCCGCGTTGTGTTCATCTGCGCGGCGGAAATGTTCATCAATTTCATTTTGCCCAAGCGCCGAAATTTCTGTCTGCAGTGTCCTAATTATACCATGCTGAGAAGCGGCGTTAATCCTGCGGGCTATGTTCGGCCAGATAAGAAGCGGCATTATTAATATTAACCATAATGGCACCATTATCGCTAAGCTTAATATAATTGCCCGCCTTTTTGTAGATCTAGCATTGATTTTTGCAGCGTTATTGGCATATTGCAGGGCATTGTCTATAGCTATAATTGTTTCCGCGTTTACTTCAATGCTCTCGCTTTTTTCTCCTTTTAATAGCTCTCCCGGAGTAATTCCAAGAATCTCTGATAAGGGGGGTAAAAGTGAAATATCGGGGTAGCTTAACCCACGTTCCCATTTTGAAACCGCTTTGTCGGTTACGTTTAATTTTTCCGCTAACTCTTTCTGTGTCATTTGATTCGATTTTCTTAGCTCGGAAATAAATAGGCCCATTTTTTCGCAACTAATCATTTTACATCGCACCTCCGCTTTTATTATACCGCAACTTTATCCCACCGGGCAGATTGCCGCAATGAGCGTATAGTTGAATTGTGCGTTGTAAACTACTAGTCGAGAGGTTAATAAGTAAACCAATGGTAGAGTTGAAGGAAATGGCGGGATTATAACATTTTCAAAAGCTTTAGCGCCCAATTTGAATATGGTGGATAGCGTAGAGGGATATCTATATACTGTGACTTATGCAACACACTCCTGTAATGGGTAAACGCGTCAAACCCTGCTTTACCGTGGCAGCTACCCATGCCGCTTTTCCCTACCCCGCCAAAGGGCAGCCATGGTACAGATAAATGCACAACTGTATCATTAATACAGCCACCGCCAAATGAAAGGTGATTGATGTAATACCTTTCTACAGCTTTTACACTAGTAAATACATATAATGCCAATGGTTTAGGCCCGGAACGAATTATTTTTACAGCATCTTCTGGCATGGAGAATGTCATTACCGGGAGTATCGGCCCAAAGATTTCTTCTTTCATCAAAGGTGAGTCAAGACTTACGCCATCTATAATTGTTGGCTCAATTTGCTGTGTTGCGAGGCTACTGCTGCCGCCATGTACGACATTTGTGCCTTCCACAAGGGTAGTAAGCCGATTAAAGTGCCTTTCGTTGATGATTTTTGGGTAGTCTGGGTTTTGAGTTGGGGTTAAGCCATACTGTCTGCATATAGCTTTTTGCATTTCTTTAATCAGTTCATCTTTTATGGAAGCATGGGCTAGTACATAGTCAGGGGCTACGCAGGTTTGGCCAGCGTTTATAAGTTTTCCCCATATTATTCGTTTTGCGGCTAGTTTTAAGTTAGCACTTTGGTCTACAATGCAGGGGCTCTTACCACCTAATTCTAGTGTTACGGGTGTTAGGGTTTTTGCGGCAGATTCCATAACTATCTGGCCTACTTCCGGGCTGCCTGTAAAGAAAATTTTATCAAAGGGTAATTTTATCAGGGCTTGGCATGTTTCGCGGCTACCTTCTATTGCGGTTACATGGGCTGGATGAAAAACCTCCTTGCACATTTTTGTTATTAGGGCGGAGGTGGCCGGGGCGCATTCGGAGGGTTTTAGTATTGCGCAGTTACCCGCGGCTATTGCGGATATTAATGGGGATAATGTTAACATGAAGGGATAATTCCATGGAGAGATAATTAGCGCTACACCATATGGTTCTGGGTAGATACGCCCGTAAGACGGGAAATTTTTTAGATTAGTCATAACCGGCTTTGGCCGCGCCCAGCTACGGATATTATGCAGGGTATGGCGCAATTCGTCTTGCACAACGCCTATTTCTGTGGCTTGGGCCTCGAAGGGTGGTTTATTTAGGTCTGTGCGTAATGCCGCCATAATGGCCCAGCTATTGCTGCTTATCCATTTGCTAAGTTTTCGCATATAGTTAATGCGTATGGCTACGTTTTTTGTTCGGCCAGAGGCGAACAAATTTTGTTGGCGGGTAAAAGTTTTTGTATAGTCCATAATGATTTATCCTTTCGTCATAATTTTTTGGTATACCTGAACAATGTCTGCATAATCGAAAATAACCGGTACCGGGTAGAGGGGGTTTGCTTCCCGTAGTGCGCGCCTTGCTAATGTAGGGATGTCAGTTGGGTGAAGATCGTTAATTTTTGTGGATATCCCCATTTTTACGTTCATTTTACGTATTGCGGATATAAACCGCTGCGCGGCTATTTCCTTAGGAGTAGATGGCCCTGCAATCCTGGCGGCAATTGCCAATTCGCTTAACTGCGGCTCTACCGCCTTCCCGTACATTTCTAGTACATATGGCATGATTATTGCATTTGCTAAGCCGTGTGGGGTGTTGTACTGCCCGCTAAGGGTGTGGCTTATAGCATGGATATTCCCAACATAGGCTCGCGTAAACGCCGCCCCGGCCAAATATGCCGCTTTTTGCATATTTGCACGGGCCTTTAGATTGTTCCCATCTTGGTACGCGGTGTATAAATTGTGGAAAATCAGGCGTACAGCTTTTATTGCATCAATCTCTGTCTGGCATGTATTACTGTTGCCGATATAAGCTTCCACTGCATGGCAAAGGGCATCCATGCCTGTTGCTGCGGTAAGCTGCGGAGGCAGGTTAACGGTCAGCCGTGGATCATGTAATACATAGTGCGGAATAAGTGCGGGGTCGTTGATTGCGTATTTTTCATGGGTATGGCTGTCCTTTATCACCGCCGCAAGCGAAGTCTCGCTGCCCGAGCCTGCTGTTGTGGGTATTGCTATAAATAGCGGCATCGAAAACAGTACTTTCAATTGTCCACGCATCTTAGGCAAAAGCATTTTGGGACGTGCCACCCTTGCGCCTACACCCTTAGCACAATCCATTGGCGAGCCGCCACCTAGGGCTATGACAGCGCTGCATCCATTGCTTTTGTATAAAGCCAGTGCTTCTTCCACATTTTCGATTGTGGGATTTTGGGCGGTACTGTCATAAAGCGTTACATTGATACCAGAATGATTTATGGCTTGCGTTAATTCATTGTGTAGGCCAAGAGTGGTAATGCCTTTATCTGTAACAATCAGTACAGATTCGCATCCTTTATCACGCAAAAGCGCTACCAGCGCATTATACCCCCCTAAGCGAGCCGGCCGCCGCCAAGGCAGTGCAATGGCGCCAGCACGAAATGCATTCTGATATAAACGGCAGTATAGCTTGTACATTTTTACGTCTCCTTTTGCTATAGGGTCTCCATATATAGACAGGAAAAATACCCATAGGTTGCGATGTTGGCAGCAGGTGGGCATTTGTACAGGTAGGGAAATATTGCTATACTCACACATCTATATAAAACGCTATGGGGGTAGGTATACAGTGAAGAGTAATAGTAGCAAGGCAGTTAGTAAATTAGCCGCCCGCAGTTTTAAGCAAAACAAAAAACGAAATATTTTTATTTTAATTGCTATATTCCTAACAACATTTATGATTACGGCAGTGCTAAGTATTGCCATGAGTTTTATCGCTACAATTAACTTACAAGACTTACAGCGCAATGGCTCGGCGGCCCACGCCCGTGTTATGAACGTAAATCATAGTGCTATAGAAACATTAAGAAATCACAGTTCTATATCGTCTGTTGGAGTGTCTTCATGGGCCGCTTATATTGAACTTGATACTGGTTCATATGCATTGGTCCACTTCGATGAAGCATATTGGGATGATCTGCTTTTGCCTGCCTTTATTGATGTAGAAGGCCGGTACCCTCAAGCCGTAAACGAAATCAAACTCTCGCGGAGATTTTTATTTCAGAAGGGGATATCGCAGCCTGAAATAGGCATGGAAATCCCTATAACATTTAGTGACCTAGGAGGCGTACATACAAAAATTTTTATTTTGTCCGGGATATATACGAGTTTTGCGTTCCCGCATTGGCTTGAGGTAACACGTTTAGCTGTGTCGGATGCCTTTATTAACAGCTTGGGCGATAGCGCCGTTTCACAAACAGACGCAAGCATAGTTTTCCGGAGCAATCGCGACATAGATGGTAATATTCGTAATATGCAAGAAACTCTTGGTGACCATTTTTTCATCATTAATCTGCCTGTTTCGCACGGCAACTCGCCAGTTCAATTGATTATTATCTTGGCTATTTTAACCCTGTTTCTGATGCTTACAGGGTATTTATTGATTTACAATGTGTTTAATATTTCTGTTGCTAATGATATCCGATTTTATGGGTTACTTAAAACTTTGGGGACTGAACCGTGGCAGCTGCGCCATATAATAATAAGGCAGGCTTTACGTTTATGTTTCATTGCTATCCCGTTTGGGACGGTTTTAGCGGCTTTGTTATCATTCGCTTTTGTGCCGTTGGTCTTAAGCCTTTTTAATATCGAAATGACGCTAGTGATTTCGTTTTCACCTCTTATTTTCATATTCGCACCACTGTTATCACTTATTACCGCACTTAAAGGGGCCTCTGCACCTGCGAAAAAAGTGTCTTGTATTTCCCCAATAGAAGCGATGCGTTATTCGGGGCAGGATATAAACAAGAAGCGTGTGCTAATTTCCACCCGCGGTAGGCCATTTTTGATGGCCGTAAGGAATATTTTTTTCCGTAACAAAAAGCGCATGCTAACCGTTTTTGTTAGCTTATTTTTTAGTCTGGCCCTGTTTATGACCGTTGCGGTTATTACGTTTAGCATGGATGCCGAACAGTACATTACAGGTATATTTGACAATAATAATTTTCACCTTAGATATTGGCCACAGAATAACCGGTTGGTGCAGACATCGCCAACTGTGCTGTTTATCACACCTGATCTAGAGTGGCCGTTCGACTCAGATTTTGACATAGAGGATTTTGATACTGAATATACAATTCATTTAGAGATGGGGGGAAGTTTTCATGTAGAGTTAGAAACAGGTCATGATGTAGGGCCATATTTTGACTTGGATTTCCCGCTATTTTTTAATGAGCCTGTTCATAGGTTTGATACGGAGTATTTTAGATGGCTGGAATCACTTCCGGGATTCATATCCGCACAGTATCTGGTACGGGCAGGCGGCTTAATTATATATACCACCGATTTTGAGCCTTACGCAAGAAGCATATGGCAAAACACTATTATACACGGTATGACTGATGCCGAGCGTCAACAATGGATTGAAGAGAGACTTTCGGCACATAACTTAAGGCGAGAGTTCACCACATATGTATACGGCATTGATGTAGATGAATTATGGGCAATAAAACACCTGTTTAACCCGCCCATTGATATCGAAGCCTTTGAAAGGGGCGAAACCGCGCTGCTATTTTCTAATCAAACCGGCGCACAGGAACTGCTTGAAGGAATCGAAAGAATTGACATCATTATGACTGGCGGCAGATTTGAATTTGAGATTGCTGGCTTTGCGTCAAGGATGTTTGGCGATATCCGGTCTTTTAACTCTGGAGTTCCGGCAGTTGTTGTGGCAAAGCCTTTCCTCCGGCAGCATGCCGACACTGTTATATATCAAGTAAACTTGCGCGTTGATATACAATACGAAGAGCAAGCAATGCATGAACTACGAGCCATGACGGAACATGACAGTGAAATCCTGTTTTCTTCGCGACTGACTGAGCTTGCCGGGATACGTAGCATGCAAATATTTTTTTGGGCGATTGGCGGCTCTGTGGCTGGGGTTGTGGGGCTTACGGGGCTACTCAATTTTATTAATGTTATGGCAGTTGGTGTAATGTCCCGTAAAAAAGAATTTGCCGCCATGGAAAGTATCGGTATGGCAAAGAAGCAAGTCCGCAAAATGCTTATGTATGAAGGGGCTGGTTATGCGGTAGTTACACTTGTAGCAGCTACTGTGTTTGGAAATATAATTGCCCTTAATCTTTATGGCTGGCTCGAATATTATGATAATACCGGTGCGTTTAATTTCAATTATCCGTTCGTACCGTTTATAATTGTGGCACTGGTTATTTTATTGATTTGCTTAATTAGTCCGCTTGCGGCGTACCACACGGTTAACAAATCTACCATTATTGAACGGTTGCGAGAAGGAGAGTAGCCTTCGTTATTTACTTATTATAAAAACGGCCTGAACTAATTCTACCGAAAACTTCACCCGTGTCTGAGAAAAATAAGTACTCGTCTTGAAGTAGCAACTTACGCACATTCAAATCCCCGTCAAGCCCAAGTATAAAGTCATTTTCACTTATATTTACCTCATCTCCTGACATTACAGGGAATAAGTAAGGGTGAATATCAGACCCATAAACCACATGATAATGCCCTAAAAGCGCCCAATCAATACGCACTTGGCTTGTAATGCGCGGGTTTATTTTGGGTTCATAATTCCATCTTAGCCCAAGAAACCACACGGTTTCATCTGGCATTATGCCAATTTCATTAACACGTTCAACTAAGTTTCGAACAATCAAAGAATCGTTACGCTCTACCCGTTTTAATCCTTGCACTTCCAATATAAAACTAAACAAAAGGATAGCGACCACACCAAAAGCCGCAATCCCTTTAATAACCGGGCCGACTATCTTATGCCAATCAAAACGCAAAGCCTGTATAATTATTTCCGTAAAAATTGCCAAGCCAATCAGTGAGAAAAACGTATTCCTCGCCCACACCCATGCTTGGTCTAATAAGAAAAATATACCGAATGTACATATAAACAGCATAATTCCTGCCGCTATTGAAAGAGACAACTTCGCTTTTAATTCAGAAGCATCCGTTTTTTTATCAAAAACAATAAAAAATGCCAAAACAGCAGCAAGAAGCAGTGTCATAGTGGCTATAAGTAAATGTTCTGAAAGCATACTGCTTATGCCCCAACTCATTGTATGGCCGGCAGTACGTAACTGGTCATTTAGAAAAACATTTCCTACGCGCATCGTAACAATATAAATCTGATAGAAAACATTTTGATCTGTAAACTCGGTCCGATGGCCTAAATGCCCTACGTCCCGCATTATATAATAATAGGTTCCGATAATTGCCAAGTTAATAAAAGGCCATAAATAAATCAGTTTATTGCGGATAGCTTTCCTATGGATGACAAGTGTCCCCAATATGATAACAAACGCAAATATAATACCTTGCTCATAATAGCCTTGCGCAAGTAACCCGCAAACGATAGCCAGAATAAGCCAATGTTTCCAACGCCCTTCGCGGTAAATAAATTTTAATATCGCATATGCCGCAAGAATCGCTAAAAAAGCAGATGTAACAATCCTGCTTGACGCGCTTATCCAATATACAGACTCGGTTATTCCAGGAAAGAACGCAAAGAAAACAGCCGCAGCCCGTCCCCAAACAATGCCGCCGCGCTCTAAAATATTTCCTAGTAAAAGTATAGCAAAGAAACGCATAAGCACGATAGTAATCAATACAAAATGCATATTGCCCCAAAACCAAGCAATAATATACGCGTCTGTAAGCCCTGCCAGCGGACGCATACCGTAAAATGTAAAACGAACCATTATATCTTGCCAAATGTTAGTACGGTATAAAGAGAATATGCCATATGAATTATAATCATCAGAAAATGTAAAATATCTGAAGCCAAAAGGAAAATTAGTGAAAAGCATAGCTAAAAGAAGCGCGATATAGAAATTGGTCTTGCTTTTGAAAATAGATATAATGCCACTTTTTGTTGTTTCGATATCTTTGAAAATAAATTTCATAATTAAACGACTCCCTAGGGATGCATAAGCAGGCAGGTACGGAATTGAATACGTTTTGATCTTGTACGGTCAAGCCCGTCATTAGAGTTGTAAGAAACTTGCAGATTGCTTCGCTACACTTGCAAAGACAGTGGCCGCGTATTTCGTTACAACTCTAATGATGAGCAATTTCTACTCAAATGGCTATAAAATTAAACTACTAAAATCTCTTCTCAAGCTCTGCTAAGAACAAGTCCTCATCCAGTGGCAGCTCTACTGTCTTCCCTAGCCAGCTTGAAAGGTGTATAGCGTTAGATATCATAAGTCCATTGATACCTTCTTCACCACGGGCGATAAGCTCACCTTCGCCGTTGATTTTTTTCACAAAAGCGGCAAGTACACCGGGGTGATGGGTGTAATCGCCGGGGCAGTCAACAACCACACGTTCGGCTTTGGGCGAGGCAAACATCTCTTTATTTGTATTATTAAAAGCACGCTCGCTCGTGTCTAATTTATAATGCACCAGCTCGCCTTTTTCGCAAACTAGCTTGCCCAAGTCGCCAAGCACCTCAAAACGGTTAGTTCCGGGGCAATCTGCGGTTGATGTAACAAATATTCCCGTTGCACCGTTTTCGTATTCTACATAAGCTGTTACATCGTCTTCTACTTCAATATCATGCCACTTTCCATTGTGTGCAAAAGCAGTTACACGCTTAGGCATACCGCATATCCACTGCCATAAATCTAGGTTGTGGGGGCATTGGTTTATAAGTACTCCCCCACCCTCACCTTTCCATGTTGCGCGCCAGCCGCCTGCGTTGTAGTAGGCTTGAGGCCTATACCAGTCGGTCACAATCCAAGAGTTGCGCTTTAGTTCACCCAGCTCGCCGTTCATAACCATTTCACGCATTTTACGGAACATGGGGCTTGTACGCTGGTTGTACATAATCGCAAATACAACACCGCTTTCGGCAGCTTTGGCATTCATCTCACGCACATTTTTTGTAAATACACCTGCGGGCTTTTCTGACATAACATGGATTTTATTGGCCAATGCTTCCATTGCGATTATCGGGTGGTCATAGTGGGGTGTAGAGATTAGAATCGCATCTATCGCACCGCTTTTAATCATGTCAGTTGCGTTGTTGAAGGTTTTAATACTTGGATGATTAGCCGTGATTTTATCAAACTGTTTTGGGTTTGTATCACAAACCGCTGTAAGTTCTAATCCTGATACTTTACCTTCAAAAATCGAATTTGCATGGCTATTGCCCATTAGACCGAAACCTACTATTCCTAAACGTACCATTATTGTACTCCTCTCAGGTTATCAAAGCTGGTTTTAAGACATGTGAACGGGTCTGCGCCATAGCAGTCGTCCTGCTCTACCATTACATACTCTACACCGGCACTAAGGGTAGCATCTATAATACTTCCCCAGTTTAAGTTGCCTTCCATAACTTCGGCCATGCGCTGTTTGCCTCCGGCCCATGCCATGTCTTTGTAGTGGATTACACCAACGCGACCGCTTAACTTTTTAAGCCATGCGGCAGGGTCTGCACCACCTGCCTGTACCCAGTAGGTGTCTAAGGTAAAGCCTATTTTGGGGAATTCTTCGGCAAGATAATCCATCATAAGCTTGCCATCGTATTTTTCGTACTCGAAATCGTGGTTATGATACATAAGTGTCATGCCCGCCGCATGGATTTTTTCTGCAGCCGGGGTAAACTCGGCAATAAAATTTCTTACGCCAGTGGCATTGCGTTCGTAACCGCCGGGCATTGCGCCTATGCCGATATACTTTGCGCCCATTATACGATGCTCTGCTATAACCGCATCGGTATCGTCTTTGATGCGTGCGGGGTTGGTGTGAGTTATGGCTATTTCTACCCCGTTTGCTTTGCAGATATCAGCCACCTCCTGCGCAGATATCGGGCCTATGCCGGACACCTGTACATATTTGTACCCAATGCCGGCAATTTTTTTGATGGTCGCGGCAAAACTTTCTGCTGTCTGCGTGAATTCACGCACTGTGTACAGCTGTGCACCTAACTTCATTGCTCTTCATCCTCCCAATTATGATATACGCTTTGCACATCATCTTCATCGTCCAGTAAATCTAAAAGTTTGCGCATTTGCTTTAGTTCCTCAGGGGTTTTCAAGCTTACCCATGTTTGGGGAAGCATGGTAACTTCCGCAGATGCCATGGGTATTCTTGCATCTTCCACTGCCTGACGTACGGCAGAAAAATAGGCCACCGATGTATGAATCTCGTAGCCTTCGTCAAGGGTGAGGAAATCATCCGCGCCCGCGTCTGCGGTCAGAAGCATTAACTCATCCTCATTTATGCTATTACCTGACTCTACCAAAATCTGTCCAATTTCTGTGAATGAAAAGGACACGCAACCCTGCGTGCCAAGGCTTCCGCCGCCCTTTGTAAAGGCGTGCCTTATATTGGCAGCCGCACGGTTGCGGTTGTCTGTCAGCACTTTAACAATAACCGCTACGCCGTTTGGGCCATAACCTTCATAAGTTACAGCCTCGTAGTTAACCGCGTTTATATCACCTGCGGCTTTTTTTATACTGCGCTCTATTGTGTCGTTGGGCATGTTTTCGGCTCTAGCTTTCGCTATTACATCTTTTAAACGGCTGTTGGCGTCCGGGTCGGGGCCTCCGCCATGTTTAACCGCCATTGCCAGCTCACGCCCTAAGCGAGTAAATATTTTGCCACGGGCGGCATCGTTTTTACCTTTACGGTGCTTTATGTTAGCAAATTTTGAATGTCCTGCCAATGAGGTTCACTCCTTTTTTATGCTGGTTAGTGTGCCTAAAAAGGTTTCACCAAAGTATCAAAACCAGATTAGTTTCGCGATGCTGCCATATATAACGCACATTCTATACGTTTGCGTTGAAGGTCGCAGCTAATTTCGTCCGGCTGATTTATATCACCATGAGTGTTATATGCAGTGGCCATACAGCCTCCGCTACAGTAATATCGTGCCCAGCAGTCCCGGCAGGCAGGTTTTGAGTATACGTGGCAGCTCGCAAAATCCGTAACAATCTGACTGTTAACAACACCAGTATCTAAATCTCCAAGGCAAAACATATCATCCCCAACAAACTGATGGCAAGGGAACAGCTTTCCACTTGGGGTTATAGCCAGATATTCACTGCCTGCACCGCACCCTGTTACGCGCTTGGCCAAGCATGGCCCACCGTTTAAATCCATCTGGAAGTGGAAGAAGCTTACAAGCTTGCCTTCCTTTTCACGGGCTAACAGGGCATCTGCCAATTTTTCATATTCGGCATACAGGGTCGGTAAATCTTCGGCACGTAGGGAGTAGTCCATATCGGGTGGAGCGACTACCGGCTCTACAGATATTTGTGAAAAGCCTGCGTCTGCCAGATGCAGCACATCCGCGGCAAAATCTATGTTATGACGGGTATATGTGCCGCGTACATAGTATCGCTCGTGATTACGCGAATCTGCTAATGCTTTGATTTTGGGGTACACGGTGGCATAGCTGCCGCTTCCTCCTGAAGCCATTTTTCGCATACAGTCGTTGACTTCGGGCCTGCCGTCTAGGCTCAGCACCACATTATCCATATGCTCATTTATATATGAATGAGCATCTTCTGTCAGAAGTGCGCCGTTGGTGGTTAGAGTAAACCGGAAACGTTTACCCGTCTCTTTCTCGCGGGTGCGGCCATAAGCCACAAGTGCCTTTACAGTATCAAAATTAAGCATTGGCTCCCCGCCAAAAAAATCTACTTCCAAGTTACGGCGCAGACCTGATTGGGTGATCAGGAAGTCTAATGCTTTTTTGCCTGTTTCAAGGGACATAAGCCCCCTGTCTTGGCCATAGTCCCCTTGCCCGGCAAAACAGTACCCACATCGCAGGTTACACTCATGCGCCATGTGCATGCATAGGGCCTTAATCACAGGGCTCCGGTTTTGCATATGAGTGTGTACATACGCTTCGCTTGATGGAGTGAACAGTTGGCCTTGGCTTATAAGTTGACGGATTTCCACCAATGTTTCTTCAATTGTATGCAGTGGGAGGTTGGTCTTTGATGCTATTACTTCCGTTTCTACTTCCAACGGAGATATACCTTGCATAACACACAGCACGGCATAGGCCGCTTCATCCACAGCATGTAAGGCGCCGCTTTCGATATCCAATACCAAGCGGCGCCCATTTACACTAAAGCAATGAACCATATTATTCGGCTTGCTCGCAGTTTTGATTTGCTACTGTGCACGAGGTTTTACAAGCCGATTGGCAAGAGGTTTGGCACTCGCCACAGCCCATGGATTCATGTTTTTCTTCACTGTGTTTTGTGCCGGCAAAAATTGTTTTGATGTGTTCCATCGGTATCTACCCTTTCTTGTGAGCTATCATGAAAACATCATAAATGGCTGTTCGCCTAAAGTCCACACGATAAGCTTAAATATTTGTTGCATTTTACCTTATATATTCGCATTGCACAATCCATATTGCGTTTGCATAGCATATTCACATAGGATAATTTAACCTATATCAAATAGAAACGCTGTGATATAGCTATAACGGAGTTGATTGTTATGAAAGCTTGCGAATACTTCGATAAAATCCCGTTCCCAATGGATGCCTTTAATCCACTGACGAGAGAAGAATTCGATAAAAGAAAGCCCTGCCTGCCATGGCCGGGGCCGCAAGGCCCGCGCGGTCCAAAAGGTGACCCCGGCCCACCGGGGCCAAAAGGTGACCCGGGAATCGAAATGAACCTTGTAGAGGAAACCGCGTATGAAGCCTTATCTAGTGACGATAAGCTTAGGCCCGATGTCTTATGGGTGGTCTACCCGGATGGATTTTTAGCTATTTAATTTAGTCTAATATAAGGAGTGATTTTGATGGCAAGTGCAGTTTCATATGAGTATCTTAAGGCGATTCAAGGTGTACCGGGTGGTATACCCGTACTTGACGGCGAAGGAAAAATCCCGTCAACGCAAGTCCCGCTTTCATTACTTCTGTTTTTGGGACGGTTCGCAACCGAAGCAGACTTGATTGAAGAGTACGATGAAGCAGAAATGGCAAATTTCGCTTATGTGGATGAAACTTCAAGCTTCTGGTATTGGAACGCAGCCAGCACAATAGAGGCGTGGGTCAACCAAGAAATAACAGATGAAGATTATGACCTGCAAACAGATGAGGAAAAAAGTATGGTTCCATACCTTATAATTCCACCCGTATCAACCTCGGCTCCGTAATATAAAGACTTAGTAAAAGGACCTTCTGTGAAGGTTCTTTTTTATATTACGAAATTTTGTACAGTTTTCGTTGCTGGTGTATAATTGTCGCAATATGCAACAAAGGAGCGAGAAATAGTGGGTACAAAATTTAAAACGGCGGCTTTGTTTTTAACCATGTTGATAATATTTAGTGGGATTGCTGTAATCATGTACCACGAGATTATTTTCTTTTTTGAGCGGACTCATCATGAAACCCCGCCATATGTAGAAGCCTTAGTCACCATCCCTGACCCGGAACCGATAATATACCAGAATGATGAACTTAACGGTGATAATTACCCAGAAAACATGTACGAGTACAACAATGTACATACCAGCGAAACATACGAGCTATATGAACCCGAACAGTATGAACATTACGAACCCGCACCTCCTAGCAACTTAGTAACAGTAACCCTATCCGCCGCAGGGGACACCACATTAGGTGGCGACCGCCGCTGGGCAGGATATCACGCCTTTATGCGCGAGTTTGAAAACAGCGGACGTGACCACAGTCATTTCCTGCGAAATATCGCGCATATCTTCTATGAAAGTGACCTGTCCATCGTAAACTTGGAAGGCACACTAACCTATGCCGAGGAACATATGGATAAGCAATTCGTCTTTCGCGGACCTCCGCATTTCGCACAGATTCTTTCTTCTTCCCATGTAGATGCCGTAACAATTTCCAATAACCACACGATAGACTTTGGCCAGCGTGGCTACGAAGACACTGTTGCTGCCTTACGTGCAGAAGATATCGCCTACTTCGGCAACGAGTTTAAGACCATCATGGAGGTTAATGGCATACAAGTAGGAATGTTTGGTTATCGCATATGGCAAGACACTGCCGAAAACAGAAACCGCATTAGCGCCGCCATTGCCTACCTGCAAGACCGCGGCGCACAGCTTATAATCGCGTATTACCACTGGGGGATAGAACGGGAAAACCATCCAGAACAATACCAGATAAACATAGGAAGATACACAATACGCAATGGCGCGGATTTGGTATTGGGCGCACATCCACATGTTGTGCAAGGGATAGAAGAATATATGGGAAGGTTTATTGTATACTCATTGGCTAATTTCAGCTTTGGCGGAAATGCTAACCCGCCTGACCAAGACAGTTTTATATTCCAACAAACGTTTAGCTTTTACAATGGTGTGCTAATACCGGATAATGTAAAAAATGTGATTCCGATATTTGTATCATCGGTAAGGTATCGTAACGATTTCCAACCAACTGTTGCCGAAGGCACAGATGCGGAGAGGATTTTAGCAAGGATTGAGCGCTATAGCGAGTGGCTGCGATAGGGGTAGGCACCTGTATAAAAATCAGAATCAGATGCCATACTATACCCAAAAGAAAAAGGGGTCCGCGATATGAAACCATCTGATAAACTAACCGAAAACGATATAATGAAATACGAAATAGCAGAAGAATTAGGTCTGCTAGACAAGGTAAACGCTACCGGATGGAAAAGCCTTACTGCCAGAGAAAGTGGCCGGGTTGGCGGGATTTTGTCGCGGCGTAAGAAGCAGGCGCGTAGTCAGACAGCGCAATAAATGCATAAAGCTACTATTAAACAGTTTCCAGCATTTCATAAAGGATGGTAAGTGTGACAAACTACAAAGGCTTCGCATATTTGTATGACTTATTAATGGAAAACGCCCCATATGAAACATGGGCGGCTTACATAGACAGCATTCTGATACAGCACTTAGGGATAAATCGCGAAAGCCGCATTATACTTGATATTGCCTGCGGCACAGGCAACATAACGATACCACTTGCGAACATGGGTTATGACATGATTGGTGTAGACATTTCAACAGACATGCTATCTCAAGCCATAGCCAAAAGCACCAATAAGCAGATATTATTTCTGGCGCAAGATATGCGCGAGTTAGATTTATATGGCACCGTAGATGCTGCCATATGTGTATGTGATGGGATGAACTACATATTACACGAGTCTGAACTTGCGGCAGTTTTTAAGCGCGTACGGATGTTTTTAAACCCCGGCGGCGTTTTTATTTTTGACATGAACACGAATTATAAATTTGAGGAAATACTGGGTGATAAAACATTCGCAGCCAACGTAGAAGGCGCGACATATGAATGGGACAACTTATATGATGCTAAAACGGGAATAAACGAATATCGGGTAACATTTACATCTGATAAAGGTGAGCCTTTTGAAGAAGTGCATCATCAGAGGGCATATTCAGTTGATGCTATTATCAATCTTCTATCTTCGGCGGGGTTTAACACAATAGATATCTATGACGGGTATAGCGACAGTTCGTTTAGGGAAGATTGCGTACGGGCTGTTTTTATTGCTTATGACAGACAATTGATTTAAGATAAATATTGCGCTCAAGATGGCCGGAGAGTAGAACCACATCACATACAATACAGGAGAACAAAAATTATGAAGATTAATGAAAAATTGTTTTATATAGGCGTGTTGGTTTTATCGGCGTTATTTTTATTTATTGGTAACCATGTCGTATCCGGGGACAGATACACCCCCGACATCGAGTTCGAACTTTCATATTACCAAGGCACTGTAACCGAAATAATAGAGCGGTCAGAAACTCCTTCAGCTTGGGAATGGGGTTCAAGCGATTTAGATATAGACATAATTTTTAATGTACGCCTAACAGGCGGCGGGCGGCGCGGTGATATTGTTACCGCACGGCAAAGTATATTTTCGTTTTTTACGGTCAATGAAAGAGAAATAGCTGTAGGCGACAGAGTACTCTTGCACTATGACGCATTTAATAGTGTTTACCATTTTGCCAACTATGTAAGGATAAATATTATCGCTATTTTGGGGGCAGTTTTCCTTGTATTGGTGCTGCTATTTGGGAGGAAGAAAGGCTTTAGTGCAATTGTAGCGTTGGGTTTTACTTGTATGGCGGTTTTTCTTGTCTTCATTCCGGCTATATTGGGCGGTAGAAATATTTATATAACAACTATTGTTATCTGTATCTTTGCTATCGTTTCTACGTTGCTTATTGTAATCGGGCCAAACAAAAAAGCACTATCCGCTATGCTTGGCTGCTTAGGCGGTGTGCTTTTGGCCGGGCTTTTGATGTTTATTATGGATGCGCTGCTTAGTTTGACCGGGGCACTGGATGTAGAAACAGAGGCGTTGATTCGCTTGCCAAACCCTGTTAATTTGCGGGCTTTAATTTTTGCCGGGGTTATATTAGGCGCAGTGGGCGCAATTATGGACGTGGCTATGTCCATATCATCATCACTGTGGGAGTTAAAAGAAAGCGGAGGCGTTTCAGATTTTGGCAGTATTGTTAAATCTGGTATCAACATTGGCAAGGATATTCTTGGTACGATGCTTAACACCTTGATTTTGGCCTACATTGGCAGTTCTTTGACTTTGATTTTGCTTATAAGTGTCCATGCAACCTCGCTTACGGTATTGTTTAGCATGGAGATGATAATAGTCGAGTTCTTGCGGGCATTGGTGGGCAGCTTTGGTATGCTACTAACTATACCACTTACTGCGGGGATTTGTGGGTGGTTATATGCCTTGCCTTCAAATGACGATTGCGGCAGCGGGGCCGACTTCGCCAATGATTATATTAGAAGCTTGAGAAAATAATAGGTATAGCATGTCATATCAATTCAGCCCGCTTTTCTCTGCGTACAACCATTATGCCTGTAACAATCCCAGCAATCATCAAAGCCACAAGTAGCGATACCTGCATATGTGAATTACCACCAATATATACAACAAGAAAGTTATTAAGCACCCGGTTAGATAGCATATCTATCGCCACAAATAGCGGAATAATCTTTAAAATAAGCCTAATATTGTTATGACTAAACCGCGACAACACAAACGCAAGCGCCGCTGCCCCAACTGATAACAGATACATAACCCCGACCATCAAAAGTACATACTGCCCATAAGTAACCGAAAGCCAATGAAAATTACTTCCGCCCATAAACGAGTTAATCACATTATGCCAAAACGCATGTGCATTTGTTGTTGCAGCAAATATCCCCGCAAAAATTATCACTAATATCGTAGTTGCACCCACAGCGGATATAAGCACCGCAAGAAATTGCTTGCAAAATATCCTCCGCCCCTGTTTAGATGAATATTGCAACCAATTGACTCTACTGGCCCGGTCTGATGCTACTAATGTGGAAACCAGTATCAGAGTCACAAACACTATTAGCGCAGCAAGGTTACGTGCATACCGCAATGTATGAAAAAGTGTATGATGAGTCATAATGCTTGTGAGTTCGCCGCTGTCTCTAATCTCTGTCAAACGTCTGTATTCGCTTTCGTTAAGCTGGTGCCATTCTATGAATGAGTCAATATGAGATGGCCATTCGGTTTCCCTTGTTATGTTCGTGTGATAAAAACTTACTATATTGTAAAAGCTATTAATTTTATTATATGCTTCTGGAGTTTCATTCTCGCTTGTCAAATCCCCATATTCCTCTGTGCGTACAATGTATCCCAGTTCCAGAAATACAGCATTCCATATGTTTCGCTCTTCATCATTAAGTGTTTCAAATTGCGACCCATAGTACCCACGAAAATCTTGCAAATCGTCGAAGCTTAGTATTCCCATTTCCGCAAAAAATGCATTTGCCTGAAAAAACTGGTCTAACTCCGCAACTATTAAATCCCTGTAATTAAGAAAGTCTTCAAAATCTTCCAAACTTAGCGATGAGCCATAGTTCTCGGTCAAATGATGGGCAAGTTCAACATTACCAAACCATCTACCGCTTGAATACAGTCTTATCCAATCATTCATAGAAAGGCTGAAATATATCACGCTCAAAGCTATAATAATCCCAAGGATCTTAATATTCCAAATCTTTTTCAGTTCGTAAGCAATAATCCTCATGCTATATTCCTCTTTTCAAATTTTCTTGCAGCAAGTACGCAAAAGGCCGCCAAAGCTATAAAGGAAACACCTAAGCCCCATAGTTCAAAATTCCGCCACAACGTAATCATACTGCCGTCTGTAAACCATAAGTGGCTGTTCCACCATAGCCATATGGGGGTATGAAACGGGACAAAATGGGCATACAGAGTCCTTGGAATGACTAACGGAAGCGCGAAGCATACCGCATTTACCAGCACCATCATCAAAAAGCCAATATGCACATTTTTGGACAATGTTCCGACTATTACACTCATAAATATGAAACAGATTTGTAACCCTAAGGCTAGACCTATACTTGCTATGAAATATGATGCCACGGTTAAATTATGCCATGTTATAAAAGGCCTTGCACCTGTAATGCTTGCGATGTAATTGAAGCCGCTGGAGACACTGCTGCCCCATACGTCCCTAAAGCCGAACATATTAAAATAAACTGCAAGTGTGATTGCTGCAAGTATTATATAGGCCCCAATGCCTGCCACTATACATGCGACAATTTTATTGAACAGAATTCGGCGGCCTATTTTAGTGGCATATACAACATGCTCGGTGTTATTTATCTGTTCGTATCCAACGGCCAGTAGTGTCAGCAGTACAACAAGCAATATCCCTTGCAAAAGCAGTCTGCCCATTACCCCCGCTACCCCGTGGAAGAGACTTATATGCATTATTTGGGTGTGTTCGCCAAAGTATGGAGAAAAGCTGTCTCCGAATATAGCTCTTTCATCTGCGATGGGTTGCATTGCAGCGTATTTTGCTTGCATTCGCTCGGCTACCCGGCCCGTCAGGTTTAGCATGGAGATATATCCTTCAGCTATTTCGCTTGTATTGTGATTTTCGAATACGTTGTATGGGAAGAGGCTTGTTGTGTCAAATTCGATCCTGCGCAACCCTCTCGGGATTGACATTATGTTGAAGGCTATGCACAGGGCAATGAAAACCCACAGTGCCGCCATGGATAACAGCTTTTTTAGCTCGTGCTTGAATAGCACCATCTGAATTCATCTCACCTTTCTACTATCATCCTACTTCGTCACGATAGACATATAAAAAAACATCTTCCAAGTTGGGGTTAACGGGCCTTGCGAACCCTGTACAGTCTATTTCACTGGCAAAACGGGTTAGTGTTTCTCCGCCGTCTTGCCTTTCGGTTAAAACCAGATGAGGGGTTAAGATATCAGAAATATTATTTGTTTCGAAGACTTTCCCTGCTATCGCTTTACATATATCATCAGGCGTGCCGTTAACAAATAACTTATGATTTTTGAACATAATCACATGATTAGCGATTGTTTCAATGTCGGACACAATGTGGGTGGAAAGTATTACTATACGGTCTTTAGACAGGCCAGAGATAAGATTACGGAAACGCACACGCTCCTTAGGGTCTAATCCGGCAGTCGGCTCGTCTAGGATAAGTATTTTGGGGTCGTTAAGCATGGCTTGGGCAATGCCAACACGCTGTATCATTCCACCGGAAAATTTACGCATTTTTTTGTTTTTCACACTTGTAAGACCCACAACTTCTAATAGTTCATCTGTCTTGTGCTTAGCGGTACCTCTTTCAATGCCCTTAAGTGCCGCAATGTAAAGCAAGAAATCACGAGGTGAATGATTTTTATAATAACCGAAGTCCTGTGGCAGGTAGCCGATAATATCCCTATAATCCGCGTCAAGCTTTGTTATTTCGTCACCTTTCCACAGAATTTCACCATTGGACGGGAAAATCAATGTTGTTAGCATTTTAATCAGCGTCGTTTTTCCCGCGCCGTTTGGGGCCAAAAGCCCATATACGCCATTTGTAAACTCAAGATTAATATCTTCTAATGCCGTGAAATTCCCAAATTTTTTTGTTACATTATTAAGCAATAGCATAATTTAATTAACGCCTCCTTTGTCGGTAGAGCAAATAAGTTGGTATGAAAATTCGCTATGCGAATATTTCACATGTTTTGCCCTCCGTTAACATTTTATTTGTCTGGTACATAAACACTATCGCGCACATTATCATAAATATAACTGTAAAAATCAGCGGCAGATTAGATAAAAACGCTTCCCATCTTCCCCCAAAGATTACGGGCAGCGAAAAATTTATAAGCATCCACACGACAGAAAAACCTGCAATAGTCCATTTGCTATGCGATAGCCTAAGAACCGACAGTTCTAGCGTAGCGCAAAGAAACAGCACCCCAAGGCAAAGCGGCAAAATTCTAAAAAAATTTGCCGTATTTTCAGATGAAAGCGCGGCAACAGCGATGGCAAACGCCACACCCGCAAGCGAATAATAAATACAGCGCAAAGCGGTTATCTGGCGAGAGGTGTAGCGGCAGGTTTGCTTTAACTGATACAGGCTGCAAGCCCGCTCATTAATTTCAACAAGCAGTGTGATTAGTACAAACAATATAGGTGAAAACCCAACCGCAACAGAGTATTGGAAGTAGTAAACCGGCACATGCCTAAACAGGAACATAGTCGCAAGCAAGGTCACAAATACAAATATAATGCTGTAGCTTAAATCCCAAAATATAAACCTCCAGCCAAGGACGCGGTGCATTTTTGTAATGCGCTCACGCAGTGATGGGGGCTTTGTGAAGCCTTGTTTAAGGATATATTCGATGCTTGTGTCTTTTTGGTTATCTGTCATTAAATTCACCCCTTAGCTTATTTATAAGGCGATAATACTTACTTTTGATACTGCCTTCCGCCATTTGCATGTCTTCAGCAATCTCTGAAAAAGTGTAGCTGCCAAAGATGTGTAGCCGGAAAATCTTTTGCGTATCGGGTGGGAAGCGGTTTACGTAGCCTAGCACCCTTTGAGCGAAATCTTCATTTTCGATTTCTTTTGTAAAGTCAGCTTCGCTTACAGGCTCTACATCATCTAAGTCAATAGTTTCGGTTATGCGGGCAGCGCGGGAGCGGAAGTAGTCAATAGTTTTGTTGGTCGCTATCTTATATAGCCATGTACGGAACGCGGCGCCTTTTTTAGGATCGTATCTTGCTATTGTTTTTAGAAGGGATATGAAGATTTCTTGGGTTAGATCTAGGGCTGTCTCGTTGTTGCTGGTTTGCTTGCGTATAAAATTGTGGATTTCATCGTAATACTTACGTACTAAGGTGTCGGCAGAGGCGCGGTCGCCTTTCTTTATCTTGCGTATTAATTTCTGGTCGTCATGCAACTGCGTACCTCCCTTTTAATGGGCGCACTGCCCCTCTCGCACATTTGCTACGCGAATGCGTTGCCATTGATAATATATCCGTATGAGACAGAAAAATAGTTTCACTTTCAAAGAAAAATAATTCAATAAAATATCCACCAGATTAAGGAAATGCTAAACGCTATCGGGTTTATTGGGGACAAGCTGCTTATGTATATTAGTATGGATGCAAACGCCAATAGCGCTAATTCATCATTAGCCAATTTTCAACAGATTTTCAATTGTCACAGACATGACGGTTGAAGATTATATACGTTCCTGACACTTGTCACTTGCGGCACAAGAATTGGTCAAATCAGAGTCACTTAGTCACGCAATCTCTTTCTATGCAAAGCAGTAAACACAAAAGCAAGGATACTTAGCCCTATTGTCGCGTACACATACCACCCGGCGCTTATACATATAAAATCATCTATCACATCTGATAGCATCCTATTACCATAAAATATAGTTGCCGCAAACGCCCCCGACAATAAGAACACAATTGCCAAGCATACCATCCCAAAAATACAAGCAGGCCTTAACCCCGCAACTAACATATACATAAAAATTATTAACAGTAACGCAATGGCGGCAAATATAATACGCAGTATTAATACATATTGTTCCACGGTTTGAATATACTCTGTACTCTGTCCAAGACTTACGATTCCCTCATAGCCAATGCCCCAGCCTGCGCCCTCGCGCACAATCACGTCTGTAACAAAATTAGCTAAGCTTATCAAATTAGGGATGTCACTTATGGATATACTTTGACTTAATCCACCCGTATTTACTGAAACACGTATCACCTCAGCCAATATCAAATCAGAAAATATTTCAATCATTCCGGCTATGTCTGGAGGGACAATTTGCAATCCTGTAAGCAAGTCTTGTAGGCTAAAGGCATGTAAACTGTCATAAAACGTCTGTATCTCGCGGTCAATTGTATCTCTTAATGATGTAATCATATCGATTAAATTAGGAAGGTCATTTATATTATTATCAAACTGGCCTATTATCCCAGCGTCTTGCATAATTCTTAGCACGTCTTCATGCGATATTATGTCTGCCATTAAATCACCGGACATACGCCCAACATCAACGTGTACCACAATCCAATTCATTTGCATGATTAATATTATAAGAGCGGCCATTATGGAAATAATAGCTGCATTATGCCGTGATGGCACTTTATTAACCTTCGTGTATACAGGCTTATTGCCATTTCTTATCTTTTTCGCCGTTCCGCAAACGACGCAGGCCATATGCTCATCCGGGATGCGATTTCTGCAGTTTGTACAGGACATAGCATGTCCCCCCTTAAATTTTTGATTAAGAATGTATGAAGAATATCATTCGTTATGCTTGTTTGTAAGAAAAAGGCGCATTAATATGCAAAGTGATATGATACTCACCTTGTCGGTAACAGGTGTAACCCATGAGACATTTATGGCTATGCTGGAAATAATTAATGCTACATATGTAACAACTCACATGAATCGTGCAGACCGTGCAAGTTAACACGAGATAACATACTCTTGATGACCCTCGAATACTACAAAGAATACCGAACACAAAAGTGTATAAGAGTAAGTTATAGTCTGCATAAAATAAATGCCGGCGAAGTAATCAAATGGGTAGAGAATGCCTTGATAAAATCAGGGTTAATCAGCTTGTCTAGCAAGAAAAAATTTTCACAGTCTACTCTTGGGTTTGAGGTGATTGTCGTAGACTATTCCAGCGCTACTGTAACGCGATATTGTAACTCTTCCGCGGCTTGCACTGCCGTTATTCGACCATAATGGAAGTCTTCTAATACTTCTTTTATAATTACATCTGTTTCGTGAGGCCACTGTACAATCATAGGCATTTCTAATATGGGTTCAAACTGCGAAACTAGATCATTGATAACGGTGTCTAAACTAGTACCACTAGGTAGCGTACGATATAAACTTCGAAGTGCCCAAATGGGGCGATCCCCTTCAAAAAAATAAGGTAATAATCCCCTGTTTACCGGGATATTACAAACACTTTCATTAGGACGATGAAACATCCTCCATGACCGATTAACAATCGAATAATTCATAAATTGCATAGCTAAAAGTTGCTGGTCTCGAGTAGCACTAGCATTTAAAGAAAACCCGCTAGTGGTAATTTCTAATTCACCTTGACTGGTGATTAATGGCGTTGCGCCAGTAATAGGTGGCTCTACTTGAAAATCCATAAAATATTGATATATATCCGCAGGAAGGATTTGAAAAAAATAAGACTCTGCTAACATATATTCTTTATCTGTTGACACCATCATTTGATTAAAAGAAGCGGGAACTGTTCTGTTAAGCAAATTTCTGCCAAGTGTCTTTTCTGGCCTTGTAGCATTTTGAGAATGATTTAGAAAATCTATAAATTGTTGATTATTAAAATCTATACGGCGGGTGCCTATATCAAGAAAGTCATGTAAACTATGAAAAACTGCGTTATAAACATCAAAATCAAAATCAAAGTACATAAAATACATATTAGATTGTGCATGAATTGTATTGTATAGTGTTAACAATTGAGCCATTGTAATGCCGCCATATTGCTGATGATACCATCCCATGGCCTCTGCAAGACCGGGGATTGAAGCGTTTGCGGTAACATAATTAAAATTAAAATATTGCGGAAAAGTATATAAATGCCCGTTAATTGCAGATGCTTCTAAAACATTATTATTTAATATACTTGCATCTTGAAAACGCTGCATAACAATCAAACTCCGCAGCCATTGTGGTATATAGGGATCTACAGAAGTGGTGTCTAAAATATTTTCGCGAATAAATCCTATATCTACCACCGGAACTGCGTCGACTAATTCGAACCAATCAACTAAGTAGGCTTCTGCTCTCCTATCCAATAACTGACCATGAATCATATCAGGTGCCGTACCTGCCGCCAAGCGAGTTATTAAATCATATTCAATTAATTCCCTGTCTGATCTTCCTCTTATGGTGGTTACGTTAATGGTTGTCCCGGGATGTGTAGCCATAAAACTTTGTGCTTGCGCTATTGTAGCTATAGACTGTGGGTAAACAGTGTATATAGATAGTTCTAAACCATAAAACCAAAGGAAATCAGAGTAGCAAGTAATATTGGAACTGCCACTAACAAAATCATCTGGACCCAAATGTGTATCGCGGGGGGCTGGGCCGTATTCGGCGGTTCCTTGAGGCACATAATCATCATATGTATTAGTTTGGTTACAACTCGTAAAGCCAGACATAAAAATGAAGACTAGCATTAATGACGCAATGCATAAAAAAATTTCATGTAACGACATTTTTATAATCTTCATATATTTAAACCTCCATCTGACAGCAAATTAACTGATTTATGCTAAAAACCATTTCTATGTTAGTTAGTGTAGTTAGCTTTGTCAAGAAATACATTTACATTTGTAGTAGGTACATCCAACATTACACAAGTTGCTTGGTGGCTTCCGCTATGCCATAATATAACTATCTTAATAAAATCAAAGGAGAACTGATAATGAATAACATCACATTTCGTCCGGCAGAAACAAACGATATCGAAGCATTATATCGGGTTAAAATCGCTGCATATGCAGATGAATTCGAAAAATTCAAATATTCAGAAACTGATGGCATTTTTAAGGACATCGTAGAAGATAGCAAATCCGATAACCCGACACAAGAAATGTTTTCTATTGATTGGCACAAGCAAATATGTTCGTTCGGAAATCATACGCTTGTCATTGAAGATGATACAAAAACTATTGGCAGTATTGTTGCTTTACCGGCTAAATATTCCGGGCATGAATACCCAAATATAAATATGTCTGATGAAAAATTAAATGTACTTATTTGTATGTATATTTTGCCTGAATATCAAAACAAAGGAATTGGCGAATTGGCAGTAAAAACTATAGAGGAAATGCACCCCGCCGAAAAATGGATTCTTGATACTCCTGAAGTCAGTATTAAAAACAAACGTTTTTATGAAAAATGTGGTTATCACAGCGGTTCATTAACCGGTCCAAATAATATATTGCGTATTTTTACAAAGGGTTTTTAATTTTCGTACCGATAGTCATGAAAGC
>Ga0131853_10000671_pt1 | contig 61678 bp, 60 predicted proteins | sample TergutLab28metaG_FD_92764 | JGI IMG/M metagenome (GOLD analysis project Ga0131853, IMG submission 92764) | Labiotermes labralis P1 segment gut microbial communities from Petit-Saut dam, French Guiana - Lab288 P1 (version 2) (version 2) | ecosystem: Host-associated > Arthropoda: Insects >...
CCCGGAAGCTAAGACTCCCAGCGCCGATGGTACTGCAAGGGCGACCTTGTGGGAGAGTAGGACACCGCCGAACACCCCTTAACGAATGGCCACCCCACACCCGGGGTGGCCATTCCGCTTTAATACACATAAATCCACAGAAGCGTGAGGAGACAGCGTGAGCGACAGCTCGGGCGACGGAGCGAAGGATCGCGACGGACGGCGCGATCCGAATGGATCCCGTCGCCAGGGGCCGCGACGCGACGGCGACTCCTCGCGCTTCGGCGGCGCTCGCGGCGGCTCGAACGATCGAGGCGCCCGTGGTGCGGGCGATCGAGATCCGCGACCGCATCGTGACGGCGGCGATGAATCGCGTCGGTGGTCGAGCGGCGATCGCCGTTCCTCTCGGGACGGCGAGGGGCGTGCGCGCCGACGCGATGGACAGTTCGGTGACCGTTCGGGTGCCGGTCGTGACGGAGGTTTCCGCCCGCGACGCGATGGCGAGAACGGTGGCGAGCGTCGACCGTACCGCCCGCGTGGCGACGATCAGGGCGGTTCGCGTCGCGATGGCGCCCTCCGCGACGGTGGACAGCGGCCGCGCCGGGACGGCACCTTCGGCCGCAGCGGCGACGCGCGCCCGCGTCGCGACGGTGACTCGGGTCGCGGTGACGCACGCCCGCGTCGCGAGGGCGAGTTCCGAGGAGGCCGTGACGGGGCATCCTCGCGCGGCCCTCGTGAGGGCGGCTTCGATCGGGAGCGCCGCACCGGTGCGGGCGATCGTCGTGAAGGGGGCTTCGCGCCGCGTCGCGATGGCGGCGACGGCGAACGGCGTCAGTTTGGTCCTCGTGGGGACTCGGATCGCCGCCCGCGCAGCCAGGGCGACGGCGGTGCGAGTCGCGCCGGCGGATTCCGCGGGGATCGGGACGGCCGGCCCCGCCGTGATGGGGATTTTCGCGGGGATCGGGACAGCCGGCCCCGTCGCGACGGGGACTTCCGCGGGGGGCGCGGCGAGCGCGGTGCAGATGGTGGAGGCCGTCGCGAAGGTGGCTTCCGCCCGCAACGCGGTGATGAGCAGCGATCCTGGTCGCGCGATGGACGCCCCGCGCGTGACGACCGTTTTGCGTCCGGCGCCGAGAGGTGGGACGCGTCGTCCGAGTCGCAGCGCCCGGCGGAGCTGCGCTCCGTGCGTCCGCGGCACGACGACCCGGTCATCCCGGAGTCGGTCACGGCCCGTCAGCTCGACGGTGCGGCTCGTCTCGAGCTGCGCACGCTCGCCAAGGACAACGCCGAGGAGGTCGCCCGGCACCTGGTGATGGCGGCGCAGCTGATCGACGAGGACCCTGAGCTCGCTCATCGCCATGCCCTCTCGGCAGGGCGCCGTGCCGGCCGCGTCGCCGTGGTGCGTGAGACTCTGGCGATCACGGCGTATGCGACCGGTGACTTCGCGCTGGCCCTGCGGGAACTGCGGACGTACCGGCGCATCTCCGGCAAGGACGACCAGCTGCCGCTCATGGTGGACAGCGAGCGCGGGGTCGGCCGCCCCGACAAGGCTCTGGAGCTCGGACGATCCGTCGACCGGAGCGCGCTGAGCAACGAGGTGCAGGCATCCCTCGCGATCGCGATGTCGGGTGCGCGACTCGATCTCGGCCAGCCTGAGCTGGCGCTCGGCGAGCTCGAAGTGCCGCAGCTGGACCCGAACATGGCTTACCCGTGGAGCCCTGCGCTGTTCCAGGCGTACGGCGATGTGCTCGAGGAGCTCGGGCGCGTCGACGAAGCGCAGCGGTGGTGGGCTCGAGCCGAGCACGCCGGCGAGGCTCTCGATGCGGCCGCCTCGGTGGACGAGTTCGAGTCGATCGACATCGAGGAGATCGAGGAAGAAGAGCTCGAGGACGATGAGCTCGAGCTCGCTGCCGAGGAATCGCCCGAGTCCGAGGACGGATTCGACGCAGGCGACGTGGCGGGCCTCGAGGACGAGGCTTCCGCCCCGGGTCCCGACGACAGTCAGCTCGACGAGGCGGAACCCGACGACTTCTCGGACTACACGCCCGAGGACGAGGTCGCAGACCTGCTCGGTGAGAACGACGACGAGGACACCGATGGCTCTCTTCCGAAGCCGGAATAGCGCGGTGAAGGCGCCCCTCGACGGCGTCGACGTCGTGCTCGCCGACCTCGACGGGGTCGTCTACAAGGGTGCGGAGGCGATTCCGCATGCGGTCGAGAGCCTGAACCGGGCCGCGCAGAATGCGCGCGTCGGGTACATCACCAACAACGCGTCGCGGACCGACGAGGCTGTAGCTGCGCACCTTCGGGGCCTGGGGCTGGACGTCGCGGCGCAGGATGTCGTGACATCCCCCCAGGCGGCGGTGCGTCTGCTGACGGGGCTCGTGCCGGCGGCATCGCGGATCCTGGTCGTCGGCGGCGAGGGGCTCAGTTCCGTCGTCGAGGCAGCCGGCTTCGTCGTCGTGAAGTCGGCCGATGACCGGCCTGCGGCGGTCATCCAGGGCTTCGCGCCGGAACTCGGGTGGAAGGACCTCGCCGAGGCGGCTTTCGCGCTCGCAGGCGGCGACTCCGGCATCCCGTGGGTCGCCACCAACACCGACTGGACCCTGCCGCTCGCCCGCGGTGTGGCACCGGGGAACGGGACGCTCGTCTCGGCCGTGCACACCGCTGTCGGGCGCCTTCCCGTTGTGGCGGGGAAGCCCGAGGTCGCGATCTTCGAAGAGGCCGAGAAGCGGTTCGGAGCGCAGCACCCGCTGTTCATCGGCGACCGCCTCGACACCGATGTGCTCGGCGCGAACCGCGCGGGGATCGAGTCGGTCCTCGTGCTGACCGGAATCGACAAGGCGAAGCAATTGCTCGCGGCGACGCCCGAGTACCGGCCGACGTACATCCTGGACGACCTGCGCGGGCTGCACACGGCGTACCCGGCCGTCGAGCGTGGTCGCGGAGGAGCGACCGTCGTCGGTGACGCCGCGGTGCGGATCGACGGGACGACCGTGGAGATCGCGCGCGAGGGGAGCGACCCGCTCAACCTGCTGCGTGCGGCATCCCACGCGATCTGGGACTCGGGACTCGCGATCTACGCGCTGGACGTGCCCGAGCGCCTGTACGTTTGAGAACGTGGCTGACGAGCGGGAGCACAGCGAGAAGGGCGATGCATTCGTGTCGCGGCTGAAGCTGATCGAGGACCAGGCGCTCGCGACGCGGGCCGAGGCCTACACGCACATCCACGACGAACTGCGCGATGCGCTCGACGCCGCCGACCGGCAGAGCGGGCGCTGACCCGCCGATGGGATCCGCACGGCTCGATGCCGCGATCGTCGCCCGCGGGCTCGCACGCTCGCGCACGTCCGCCGCGAAGCTGATCGCCGCCGGGCGCGTGACGGTCGACGGAAAGGGCGTCGTCAAGGCATCCGCCCAGGTCGACGACGCGAGTGAGATCATCGTGGCTCTGCCCGACCACTACGTGAGTCGCGGGGCGCACAAGCTACTCGCTGCGCTCGAGGAGTTCGGGATCGACCCGACCGGACTGCTCGCGCTCGACCTCGGGGCGTCGACGGGCGGTTTCACCCAGGTGCTGCTCGAGCGCGGGGCGCGGCATGTGCTCGCCGTCGACGTCGGGCACGGGCAGCTGTCGGTACCGGTGAAGGGCGACCCGCGCGTGAGCGACATCGAGGGCGTGAACGTCCGGTACCTCACAGCGGAGACGCTCGCGTCCGCATCCGGAATCGCGGAGGCGCCGGAGCTCGTGGTGGGCGACCTGTCGTTCATCTCGCTGGTTCAGGTGCTGCCGGCGGTGCAGGCATCCGTCGCGCCCCACGCCGAATTCGTGCTGCTGATCAAGCCGCAGTTCGAGGTCGGGCGCACCGGGGTCAAAGAAGGCATCGTGCGCGACGCCGCCCTACGGGCCGACGCCGTCATGGGCGTGCTGTGGGCCGCGTGGGACCTCGGGCTGCGCACAGTGGCCGTCGCGGAGTCGCCGATCGTCGGCACGCACGGCAACCGCGAGTACCTGTGCAGGCTGTCCGCTGACCACGGCGCCAATCCGACAGAATGGGTCAGCAGGGTTTCGACGATGACGGGAGCGTGAGGGCCATGGCTGCCGGGCGCCGCATCCTCGTCGTGTCGCACACCGGGCGCGAGGAGTCGCTCGACGCCGCGCTGCAGGTGTGCCGTCGGCTGCTCGAGGCGGACGACGTCGTGCCGGTCATGAGCGCGGACGAGCGACGAGACCTGCAGGCATACGCTCCCGAGCTGCAGGGCCTCGACGTGCTCGGCGCGACGTGCGAGCCCGGCGACCTCGAACTCGTGATCGTGCTCGGCGGCGACGGCACGATCCTGCGTGCGGCGGAGCTCGTGCGCGGCGCCGATGTGCCGATCCTCGGGGTGAACCTCGGACACGTCGGCTTCCTCGCGGAGAGCGAACGCGACGACCTGTCCCAAGCGGTGTCGCGAGCGCTCGCGGGGGACTACACCGTCGAGGAGCGCATGACGCTCTCGGTGCGTGTGAAGTACGACGAGAAGGTCGTCTACGAGGACTGGGCGCTCAACGACGCGAGCATCGAGAAGGCGAGCCGTGAGCGGATGATCGAGGTGATGGTCGAGGTCGACCGTCGCCCGCTGTCGAGCTTCGGTTGCGACGGGGTCGTGATGTCCACGCCGACCGGCTCGACGGCCTACTCGTTCTCCGCAGGCGGCCCGATCGTCTGGCCCACGCTCGATGCGCTGCTCTTCACCCCCATCTCGGCGCATGCGCTGTTCGCGAAGCCGCTCGTCGTGACGCCCGACTCGGCGATCGCGGTCGAGCTGCTCGACCGCGTGCAGACCGGCGGAATCCTGTGGTGCGACGGCCGGCGTTCGATCGAATTGCGGCCCGGCGCCCGCGTCGTGGTGACCCGGTCGCCGGTGCCCGTGAAGATGGCGCGCCTGCACCGTGCGAAGTTCACCGACCGGCTGGTGCGCAAGTTCAACCTGCCCGTGCTGGGGTGGCGAGGGCCGGCGTGATCGGGCTCGTCGGGTCAAGGAGCGCCTCGTGATCGAGGAGATCAACATCAAGGACCTCGGCGTGATCGCCGAGGCGACGCTGCCGCTCGGCCCCGGGTTCACGGCGATCACGGGCGAGACCGGCGCGGGCAAGACCATGGTCGTCACGGCCCTCGGGCTGCTGCTCGGCGCGCGCTCGGACAGCGGGACTGTCCGCGTCGGGGCGCAGCAGAGCTGGGTCGAGGGGCGCTGGCGGGTTCCCGCCGCGGGCGCGATCGCCGAGCGGGTGCAGGAGACCGGGGGCGACGTCGACCCCATCGGCGAGTCCGGGGACGCGGAGCTCGTCGTGAGCCGCTCGGTGGCGCCGGAGGGGCGCAGCCGTGCGTATGCCGGCGGCCGGAGCGCCCCCGTGGCCGTGCTCGCGGAGCTGGGCGAGCGGCTGGTCGTGGTGCACGGGCAGTCCGAGCAGTTGCGGCTGAAGAGTGCGACGGCGCAGCGCGAGGCGCTCGACCGCTTCGCGGGGGCGGCGCTCGAGACATCCCTCGCCCGCTATCAGCAGGTGTGGCGACGCTGGCGCGACGGCAGCCGCGAGCTCGAGCAGCTGACGGGTGATCGCGATCGGCGTGCGCGGGAGGCGGACGAACTGCGTGCCGCGCTCGACGAGATCGAGCAGGCGGCGCCGCAACCCGGCGAGGACGCCGAGCTCGATGAGCGCGTCGAGCGGCTCGAGAACGTCGAGACGCTGCGCGTCGCGGCCGCCGAGGCGCGCGAGCAGCTTTCCGCCGAGGAGACCGAGGGCCCGGACGCGCTGTCGCTCGTCGACGGCGCGCGGCGCGCACTCGAGCACGCGGCACGGCATGACGGCGCCCTGGGGGAGCTCGCCGGGTCGCTGCAGGCGGCGCAGTACCAACTGGCGGATGCCGCGGCGCAGCTGTCGTCGTACATCGCCGGCCTCGACACCGACGGGGCGCGCGACCTCGAGCTGCTGCACGAGCGCAAGGCGCTGCTCGCGGGGCTCGTGCGGAAGTACGGACCGAGCCTCGACGACGTCATCGCCCGCCTCGACCGCGGGAGCGCGCGCCTCTTCGAGCTCGACGGCGACGAGGACCGCATCACGGCGCTCGAAGCCCAGGTCGACGACGACGCCCGAGCCGCGGAGACGCTCGCGGCGGAGGTCACGGCGGCGCGGGTCTCCGCGGGCGAGCGGCTCGCGGCATCCGTCACGGCCGAACTCGCCGCCCTCGCGATGCCGGATGCGCGCATCGTCGTCGAGGTGGGCGACCGAGGCGAACTCGGCGCGTCCGGGCGCGACACCGTCGCGATCCTGCTGAGGCCGCACCCGGGGAGCGAACCGCGGCCGCTCGGCCGGGGTGCCTCGGGTGGCGAGCTGTCCCGCGTCATGCTCGCGATCGAGGTCGTGCTGGCCGGCACCGACCCCGTGCCGACCTTCGTCTTCGACGAGGTGGACGCCGGCGTCGGCGGCGCGGCTGCGATCGAGATCGGGCGGCGTCTGGCGAAACTCGCGGAGACCTCGCAGGTGCTCGTCGTGACCCACCTCGCGCAGGTCGCCGCGTTCGCGAACAACCACCTCACGGTGGTCAAGGACACCGGCGGCGCCGTCACCGAGAGCTCGGTGCGCCAACTCGCGGGCGCCGAGCGCGAGGCGGAGATGGCGCGGTTGCTTTCCGGGCTCGCCGACTCGGACAGCGGGATCGCGCACGCGCGGGAGCTGCTCGAGGCGGCGCGCGGGTAACCGATGCTCACGCGTGTCCGGCGCAGAACTTTCAGCCATCGCATTGATAGGATGGAGGCCCGTGGTGGAATCTTCTGACGCGGTGCAGTCTTTCTCGAATACGAACCAGGCCAACGGCACTACCAAGCACATCTTCGTGACAGGTGGTGTCGTTTCTTCGTTGGGCAAGGGCCTGACAGCAGCCAGCCTCGGCAACCTGCTGACCTCGCGCGGCCTGCATGTCGTGATGCAGAAGCTCGACCCCTATCTGAACGTCGACCCGGGAACGATGAACCCGTTCCAGCACGGCGAGGTGTTCGTCACGGACGACGGCGCCGAGACCGACCTCGACATCGGCCACTACGAGCGCTTCCTCGACGTCAACCTGTCGCAGGCCGCGAACGTGACGACCGGTCAGATCTACTCGCAGGTGATCGCGAAGGAGCGCCGCGGCGAGTACCTCGGCGACACCGTTCAGGTCATCCCGCACATCTCCGACGAGATCAAGCGCCGCATGCGGCTGCAGGCCGCGGCGGACCCGCAGCCCGATGTCATCATCACCGAGGTCGGCGGCACCGTCGGCGACATCGAGTCGCAGCCGTTCATCGAGGCGGCACGCCAGATCCGCCACGAGCTCGGGCGCAAGAACGTGTTCTTCGTGCACGTCTCGCTCGTGCCGTTCATGAACGCCTCGGGCGAGCAGAAGACCAAGCCGACGCAGCACTCCGTCGCCACGCTGCGGTCGCTGGGCATTCAGCCCGACGCGCTCGTGCTGCGCAGCGACCGCCCCGTCTCGGACTCGAACAAGAAGAAGATCGCGCTCATGTGCGACGTCGACGAGGACGCCGTCATCAACACGGTCGACCTGCCGAGCATCTATGACATCCCCTCGACGCTGCACGCGCAGGGCCTCGACACCTACGTCGTCGAGCAGCTCGGCCTCGGCGAGAAGGCCGTCGAGCCCGACCGCACCAGCTGGAACGAGCTGCTGCAGGTCGTGCACGAGCCGCGCCGTGAGGTCACGATCGCGCTCGTCGGCAAGTACATCGACCTGCCGGATGCCTACCTCTCGGTCTCCGAGGCGCTGAAGGCCGGCGGCTTCGCCCACCACGCCAAGGTGCAGCTGCGCTGGGTCGCCTCGGACACGTGCGAGACCCCCGAGGGCGCGTCCAAGGCGCTCGCGGACGTCGACGGCATCTGCGTGCCCGGCGGCTTCGGCATCCGCGGCATCGAGGGCAAGCTCGGCGCACTGCGCTTCGCGCGCGAGAACGGGATCCCGACGCTGGGCCTCTGCCTCGGCCTGCAGTGCATGGTCATCGAGTACGCCCGCAACAAGGCCGAGCTGCCCGGTGCCTCATCGAGCGAGTTCGACCCCGAGACCGAGTTCCCCGTCATCGCGACGATGGCCGAGCAGGTCGAGATCATCGCGGGCGGCGACCTCGGTGGCACCATGCGCCTCGGCCTGTACCCGGCGAAGCTTGCGGAGGGCTCGATCGTGGCCGGCCTGTACGGCGCGCCCGAGGCGTCAGAGCGCCACCGCCACCGTTACGAGGTCAACAACAAGTACCGCGAGCAGATCGCCGATGCCGGTCTGTGGTTCTCGGGCACCTCGCCCGACGGCCACCTCGTCGAGTACGTCGAGCTGCCGCGGGACGTGCACCCGTTCTATGTCGCGACGCAGGCGCACCCCGAGCTGCGCAGCCGCCCGAACCGCGCGAACCCGCTGTTCAGCGGCCTGATCGGCGCCGCGCTCGAGCGTCAGGAGTCGACGCGCCTGTTCCCCGTCGAGGAGCAGGAGGCGGCTTCCGTTGCCTGATCCGTCACCGCTCGCCGACGAGGCGGTCGGTGTCGAGGTTTCGGAGTCGACCCGGGCCTTCGCGGGGCACGTGTGGGACATCCGCACCGAGACGTTCGACTACAACGGGCAGAGGCTGACGCGCGACTTCGTCGATCACACCGGCGCCGTCGCGATCGTCGCGCTCGATGAGGACGACCGCGTGCTGCTGATCAAGCAGTACCGGCACCCGATCCGCCACCGCGACTGGGAGATCCCGGCCGGCCTGCTCGACGTGAGCGGCGAGTCGCCGCTCGCCGCGGCACAGCGCGAGCTCGCCGAGGAGGCCGATCTCGTGGCGACCGACTGGCACGTGCTCGCGGAGTACGCCTGCTCGCCCGGCGGCAGCAACGAGGTGCTGCGCATCTATCTCGCGCGCGGTGTCTCGGCGACGCCCGCCGCGTTCGAGCGCACCGAAGAGGAAGCCGACATGGAGACGCGCTGGGTCGAGCTCGACGAGGTCGTCGACGGGGTGCTCGCGCGGAGGCTGCAGAACTCCGCGCTCGCCATCGGGGCGCTGGCCGCGCACACCGCGCGTGCCCGTGGCTGGGCGAGCCTCGGCGCTGCGGAGGAACCGTGGACGAGGCATCCCCGGCTGGGCTGAATCAGCGCCCCCCGGGGCCGCTCGAACGCGATGTGCTGGCGTATCTGCGCTCGGTGGCCCTCGAGCGCGGGCTCGCGAAGAACACCGTCGAGTCGTATCGCCGCGACCTCGTCGTCTACACGGATTGGCTGGCCGACCAGGGCGTCGGCTCGCTCGGAGAGGTGTCTCCCGCAACGCTGAGCGCGTACGCGCAGCACCTCGGAACCCGCGAGAACAGGCCGCTGAGCGCGGCATCCGTCGCCCGCATGCTGACCACAGTGCGCAGCCTGCACCGCTTCCTCGCGATCGAGGGGCGGACCGAGACGGATGCCTCGCGCGAGCTGCGCACGCCGAAACGGCCCATGCGACTGCCCAAGGCGATCCCGCAGGCGGAGGTGACCGCGCTCATCGAGTCCGCGTCGGGCGACGACATCGTGGCGCTGCGCGACCGCGCGCTGCTCGAGCTGCTCTACGCGACCGGGGCGCGCGTCTCGGAAGCCGTGGACCTCGACGTCGACGACGTGGTCGACCGCGAGATCGTGCGGCTCACGGGCAAGGGCGACAAGCAGCGCATCGTGCCGCTGGGCAGCTACGCGCGGACGGCCCTCGACGCCTACCTCGTGCGCGCCAGGCCGCTGCTGTCGGAACGCGGGGCCGCGACGCCGGCGCTGTTCCTGGGCATCCGGGGGCAGCGCGTCAGCCGACAGAACGCCTGGCTCATCATCAAGCGCGCGGCCGAACGGGCGCAGCTCACGCGCGAAGTATCGCCGCACACACTGCGGCACTCGTTCGCGACGCATCTGCTCGAAGGCGGCGCCGATGTGCGCGTCGTGCAGGAACTCCTGGGCCATGCCTCCGTCGCCACGACGCAGCTGTACACCCTGGTCACCGCCGACACTCTGCGCGACGTGTACACACAGGCTCATCCGAGGGCGCGGTAGGGTTGAGGCCGATCGCCGCCGAATGGAAGGGAGCACAGTGGAGCGCTCGCAGACCGACTTCCCGGTGCCGGCACCGCTGAAGCAGCACGGACCTGCGCGCATCATCACGCTGTGCAACCAGAAGGGCGGCGTCGGCAAGACGACCACCAGCATCAGCCTCGGTGCTGCGCTCGCCGAGGCCGGGCGCCGTGTGCTGGCCATCGACTTCGACCCGCAGGGGGCCCTTTCCGCCGGGCTCGGCGTCAACACGCACGACGCGATCACGATCTACGACCTGCTGCTCAACGGCAAGCTCGAGCCGAAGGACGCCATCCAGCCGACCTCGGTCGAGGGGCTCGAGGTCATCCCGGCGAACATCGACCTGTCGGCCGCCGAGGTGCACCTCGTCAACGAGGTCGCGCGGGAGCAGGCACTCGCCCGCGTGCTGCGCCGGGTCACCGAGGACTACGACGTGGTGCTGATCGACTGCCAGCCGTCGCTGGGCATCCTCACCGTCAACGCCCTGACGGCCGCGCACGGCGTGCTGATCCCGCTCGAGAGCGAGTTCTTCGCGTTGCGCGGCGTCGCCCTGCTGATCGAGACGATCGAGAAGGTGCGCGAGCGGCTCAACCCGGCGCTCGAGCTCGACGGCATCCTGGTCACGATGTTCGACTCGCGCACGCTGCACTCGCGCGAGGTCTTCGACCGTGTCGTCGAGGCCTTCAAGGACAAGGTGCTCAACACCGTCATCTCGCGCACGGTGAAGTTCCCCGACGCCTCGGTCGCCGGCACCCCGATCACGCAATTCGCGCCCGACCACCCCGCGGCCGAGGCGTACCGCCGCCTCGCCCGGGAGCTCGTCGCGCGTGGCGCGGTCGCCTGAGCCCGCCGTCGCAGCAGAAGGCGGCGAACTGCCGTCGTTCCGTGTCGCGCTCGACAACTTCGAGGGGCCGTTCGACCTGTTGCTGTCGCTGATCGGCAAGCACGAGCTCGACATCACCGAGGTCGCGCTGAGCCGGGTCACCGACGAGTTCCTCGCGTATCTCAAGGGGATCGACCTCGTGGAGGAGCTCGACCAGGCGAGCGAGTTCCTCGTCGTCGCCGCCACCCTGCTCGATCTGAAGGTCGCCGGGCTGCTGCCGCAGGGCGAGCTGGTGGATGCCGAGGACGTCGCCCTGCTCGAAGCACGCGACCTGCTCTTCGCCCGGCTGCTCCAGTACCGCGCGTTCAAGGAGGCCTCGGCCTGGTTCGAGGGGCACTTCACGGCCGAGGGCGCGCGGCATGCGCGCACCGTGCGGCTCGAGGAGAAGTTCCGCGCCCGCACGCCCGAGCTCGTCTGGACGCTCACGGCCGACGACTTCGCGGCGCTCGCGCTGCTCGCGTTCGCGCCCAAGGAGTTGCCCGTCGTGGGGCTCGACCATCTGCACGCCCCGCTCGTGAGCATCCGCGAGCAGGCGGCGACGGTCGTCGCGCTGCTTCGGAACGGCGGCCCGCTGACCTTCCGCGAGCTGGTCGCCGGAGTCGAGGCGAAGGGCGTCGTGATCGCGCGCTTCCTTGCCATCCTCGAGCTGTACCGGCATGCGGCGATCCATTTCGAGCAGCTCGAGCCGCTCGGCGAGCTGACCGTGCAATGGTCGGCAGCGAACTGGTCTGAAGAGAATCTCGCGAACCTGGGGGCCGACTATGACGGATGACCTTCTTCGCCGCATCGAGGCGATTCTGACGATCGCGGACGAGCCGCAGAGCGTCGTCGCGCTCGCGACCGCGGTGGGTGCGCCGGTGGCCGCAGTGCGGGCGGCGATCGTCGCGCTGAAGGCCGACTACGACGGTGACGACCCGGCGACCGGGGGAGTGCGGCGCGGCTTCGAGCTGCGCGAGGTGGGCGGCGGCTGGAGGCTGTACGTCCGTGAGGAGTACGACGGCGTCGTGACCGACTTCGTGGTGACGCAGAACCCGACCAAGCTGTCGCAGGCGGCGCTCGAGACGCTCGCGGTGATCGCGTACAAGCAGCCGATCACCAGGGGCCAGGTCGCCGGCATCCGCGCCGTCAACGTCGACTCGGTCGTGCGCACCCTGCTCAGCCGCGGGCTCATCACCGAGCTGTTCGCCGACTCGGAGACGGGCGCCATCAACTACGGGACCACCGAGCTGCTGCTCACGCAGCTCGGCATCAACTCGCTCGACGAGCTGCCGCTGATCTCGCCGCTGCTCACCGACGGAACGGAAGGATTCGACGGCGATGTCCGCTGACGAGAACGGTGCGGGGCGCACCGACGGGGAACGGCTGCAGAAGGTCATGGCCGCGGCCGGCGTCGCCAGCCGCCGCGTGTCCGAGAACCTGATCGCCGCCGGGCGCGTGACCGTGAACGGCAAGGTCGTCGACGAGCTCGGGGCGCGCATCGACCCCGCCGTCGACCTGCTCGCCGTGGACGGGGTAGCGGTGCAGCTCGACGGCAGCCGGCGCTACGTCATCCTCAACAAGCCCACCAAGGTGATCAGCTCGATGAGCGACGACCAGGGCCGCGCCGATCTGTCGCAGTTCACCGCGCAGTACGAGGAGCGGCTCTACAACGTCGGCCGCCTCGACTACGACACGAGCGGTCTGCTCGTGCTCACCAACGACGGCCCGCTGGCGCAGGTGCTCGCGCATCCGTCGTTCGGCGTCGAGAAGACCTATGTCGCCAAGGTGCAGGGCGTCATGGTGCCCGCGACGCTGCAGCGCCTCAAGTACGGCATCGAGCTCGAGGACGGCCCGATCAAGATCGACCGCGGGAAGCTGATCACGCGCGGGGCGGCGGACGGGGCGTCCATGGTGGAGGTCACGCTGCATTCGGGCCGCAACCGCATCGTGCGCCGCATGCTCGCCGAGGTAGGGCACCCGGTCACCGAGCTCGTGCGCCGCAGCTTCGGCCCGCTGCACCTCGGCTCGCTCAAGGTGGGCCGCACCCGCGAGCTGACTAAAATCGAACTCGGCCAGCTGCTGACTCTTGCGCGCCAGGCCGAGGAGCAGAAGGGCCGGATGTGACCGAGAGCACGCAGCGCCGCGCGCGTGTGACGGGCACGGTGCGGGTCGTCGGATCGGGCCTGCTCGGTGCGTCCGTCGGCCTCGGGCTGCGCGGGCGCGGCGTCGACGTCGTCGTGACGGATGCCTCGCGCACGGCGGCCCAGCTGGCGGTCGAATACGGCGCGGGCCGCGCCCCGGCGCCGGGCGACTCGCCCTCGCTGATCGTGGTGGCCGTGCCGCCGGACGTGACCGCCGACGTCGTCGCCGCCGAGCTGGCGGCGTTCCCCGCGGCGACGGTGACCGATGTCGCGAGCGTGAAATCCGCGCCGCTCGCGGAGCTCGCGGCATCCGGCGCCAACATCAGCCGCTACGTCGGCTCGCACCCGCTTTCCGGGCGCGAGCGCGGCGGCCCTATCTCCGCGCGTGCCGATCTCTTCATCGGGCGGCCGTGGGTCGTCTGCACCCGCGACGGAGTGGCCGACGAGCGGGCGTCGCTCGTCGAGCGGCTCGCCCTCGACCTCGGGGCCGTTCCGGTCGAGATGGATGCCGCCGAGCACGACGCCGCGGTCGCGCTCATCTCGCACACGCCCCAGCTCGTCTCGACCCTGATGGCCCGGCGCCTCGGCGATGCCGCCGACGCCGCGCTCGGCCTCGCAGGCGGCGGCGTGCGCGACGTGACCCGCGTCGCCGCGAGCGACCCCGCGCTGTGGGTGCAGATCCTCGCCGCGAACGCCGACACGGTCGCGTCGATCCTGCGCGCGTACCGCGACGACCTCACCGAGGTCATCGGCGCGCTCGAGCGCATCGACGAGCCCGGCAGCCGCCGCGCGCTCGCCGAGACCCTCGCCGGCGGCAACGCCGGCGTCGCCCGGCTGCCGGGCAAGCACGGCCAGGACCGCCGCTTCGCGAGCGTGGTCGTGCTCATCGACGACAGGCCCGGCCAGCTCGGCCGGCTCTTCGCCGAGCTCGGCGAGCTCGGCATCAACATCGAGGACGTCCGGCTCGAGCACTCGCCCGGCGCGCAGATCGGCATCGTCGAGCTCGCCGTGCTGCCCGAGGCGCTGCAGCGCACCGTCGACGACCTCACCGAGCGCGGTTGGAGGATCGCAGGATGACCGGAAGCCCCGTCGTCGTCGCCGTGGACGGCCCCGCCGGAAGCGGGAAGTCGAGCGTGAGCAAGGCCGTCGCGCGCAAGCTCGGCTATGCCTATCTCGACACCGGTGCCGCGTATCGCGCCTTCGCCTGGCACGCGGCGCAGTCGGGCGCGGAGCTGGAGGATCCGGCATCCGTCGCCGCCCTGCTGCCGTCGTTCGACCTCGACGAGGCGACGGACCCCGACGGGTTCTTCGTGCGTGTCGGCGGCGTCGACGTGTCGGACGCGATCCGCGAGCCGGCCGTGAGCGGGGTCGTGAGCCTCGTCGCCCGGGTGCCCGAGGTGCGCGCAGCGCTCACCGCGCTGTTCCGCGCGGCAGCCGCCGAGACCGCACGGCCCGGCATCGTGATCGAGGGCCGTGACATCACCACGGTGGTCGCGCCGGATGCCGACGCTCGCATCCTCCTCACAGCAAGCGAAGAAGTTAGAATGGGTCGACGCTCTGCCGAGCTGACCGGGCATTCCGCCCAGGCCGTCGGCGAGCAGCTGAAGGCGCGTGATCGCGCCGATTCGCGGGTCGTGGACTTCATGACCGCCGCAGACGGTGTGACCACCGTCGATTCCACCGAGCTGGGCTTCGATGAGACCGTGGATGCGGTCATCGAGGTCATTACCTCCCGCCTCTAGACACGAGGAGCACCATGGCCGAGAACGACGACTACGACGACGCCGCGGTCGGCCACGACGACCTCGCGGAGAAGCTCGCGGGGCTCGACGACAGCGCCGCCGAGCGTCGATCGGCCGCGCTGCGCGGCGGGCTCGACGACTACGACCTCGACGAGGACGACCTCGCGGTCTTGGACGCCGCCGGCGAGGACCCCGACGCGATCACCTACCTGCCCGCGCTGCCGGTGCTGGCCATCGTCGGTCGCCCGAACGTCGGCAAGTCGGCCCTCGTCAACCGCATCCTCGGCCGCCGCGAGGCCGTCGTCGAGGACACCCCCGGCGTGACCCGCGACCGCGTCTCGTACCAGGCCGAGTGGATGAACCGCCGCTTCACCCTCGTCGACACCGGCGGCTGGGAGCCCGACGCCCGCGGCATCGACGCCTCGGTCGCCGCGCAGGCCGAGGTCGCGATCGACCTCGCCGACGCCGTGCTGTTCGTCGTCGACTCCAACGTCGGCGCGACCTCGACCGATGAGCACGTCGTGCGCCTGCTGCGCAAGACGAAGAAGCCCGTCTACCTCGTCGCGAACAAGGTCGACGACGCACGCCTCGAGCCGGCGTCGACCGCACTGTGGTCGCTCGGCCTCGGCGAGCCGTACCCCGTCTCGGCGCTGCACGGCCGCGGCGTCGCCGACCTGCTCGACCTCGTCGTCGCCAAGCTCCCCGCCGTCTCGGCCGTCGCCAAGCGTGAGGTCGGCGGACCGCGTCGCGTCGCGATCGTCGGCCGCCCGAACGTCGGCAAGTCGTCGCTGCTGAACAAGGCCGCAGGGGAGGAGCGCGTCGTCGTCAACGACCTCGCCGGAACCACCCGCGACCCGGTCGACGAGCAGATCGAGCTCGGCGGCAAGGTGTGGCGCTTCGTCGACACCGCCGGCATCCGTCGCCGCGTGCACCTGCAGCAGGGCGCCGACTTCTACGCGTCGCTGCGCACCGCGGCCGCACTCGAGAAGGCGGAGGTCGCGGTCGTCGTGCTCGACGTGACCGAGCCGATCAGCGAGCAGGATGTCCGCATCGTCGACCTCGTGCTCGAGTCGGGCCGTGCCCTCGTCATCGCCTACAACAAGTGGGACCTGATCGACGACGATCGCCGCCGTTACCTCGAGCGCGAGATCGAGCAGAACCTCGCCCACGTCGACTGGGCGCCGCGCGTCAACATCTCGGCCAAGACCGGACGCCATCTCGAGAAGCTCGTGCCGGCACTCGAGCTCGCGCTCGAGTCGTGGGACACCCGCATTCCGACGGGCAAGTTCAACGCCTTCCTCGCCGAGCTCGTTGCGGCCCACCCGCACCCGCTGCGCGGTGGCAAGCAGCCGCGCATCCTGTTCGGAACGCAGCCCTCGACGCGGCCGCCGACGTTCGTGCTGTTCACGACCGGGTTCCTCGACCCGGGGTACCGTCGCTACATCCAGCGGCGGCTGCGCGAGCTCTTCGGCTTCGAAGGCTCGCCCATCGTGCTCAACATGCGCGTGCGCGAGCGGCGCCAGCGGTCGTAGGTCGCTTTCGCGCCGTCTCGCGCATCAGAAGTCCAAGCGCATCACCCGCCTGCGCACGCTCGGGCGGCTGACCTCGCGGAAGCCCGCGCCCTCGTAGACCGAGACCGACCCGACGAAGAGCTCGCCCCAGGAGACCTCTTCGCCCGGTTCGGTGACGCGCGGGTAGCCCTCGACCGCGGTCGCACCGTGTGCCCGTGCGTGATCAACGGCGGCGCGCACGAGCTCGTGGTTGAGGCCGCGACGGCGGTAGCCGACACGTGTGGTGAAACACGTGATCGACCACACGCCCGGGTCGGCCTTGTCTTCCGAGCGGCCGAGCCACGGGATGCGCTGCGTCTGCATGCGCACGTAGTTCACGCGCGGCTCGACGGCAACCCAGGCTGCCGGCTCGTCGTCGATGAAGGCGAGGAGGCCGGTGGTGGTGGTCTCGGGCTCGCCGCAGTGCGTGGCCGCGCGCTGGCGTGCCTCGAGCTCTGCGACCGGGAGTGCGCGCCACTGGTTCGACGGCAGCTTGAACCACTGGCACTGGCACGAATGCGCCCAGCCGCGCGGGCCGAACACCGTCTGCACATCGGCCCAGCTCGCATCGTTCGCCGGAACGATGCGCAGCGTCTCATCGAGGATGCCTGTCATGCCGCCACGGTAGGCCGCACCACCGACATCGCGACAGCTGGCGGCGGGACATCCCCGGGGTGCCGCTCGATTCGTCGGGGCTCGTGGTCGCACGTTATGATGGTGAAGTTGCCCGCGAGAGATCGTCGGTGACGGGCTGTAGCGCAGCTTGGTAGCGCACCTGACTGGGGGTCAGGGGGTCGCAGGTTCAAATCCTGTCAGCCCGACAAAAAGCCCAGGTGAGAAGCGGTCTTCTCACCTGGGCTTCGTCGTTTCCGGGCACCTTCTGCGTTGGTCCCCAAAAGTCATGGTCACTAGCGAAGCCCTCGTGGCTCGCGGCCTCCCTTGCGGAGAAGGGGGACCAGCCGTGGCCCATTTCTCGCGGAAGTAGGGGGACCAATCCGGGCAGACGTCATCGCCGGATCGCCCGCGGCGGTCCAGCGATGGCTCAGATGCGCGGCGCCTGGGTCGGCTTGGTCCCCTTCCTCGTAGGACGCGAGAGGAAGGCATTCGCCTGGCGAGCCGCGTCCATCAGATGCCGGGTGTCGGGGTGCAGGTAGAGCTTGGTGGTCTCGATGGATCGGTGCCCGAGGATCTGCTGGAGGACATGCAGCGGGATGCCGGAGTCGGCCATCCAGGTGGCGCCGGTGTGCCGGAGCCCGTGCCGCTTGAGGTTCGGCAGGCCGAGCCCGACGACCATTGTGTCCCAGTGAGTCGCGCGGCGAATCGAGGCGGTGGTGAGCACGCCGCCCCTGGGACCGCGCAACAGCGGCTCTTCCGGTGCGCGCCCATCGGTGAGGCGCTTGAGAACCGGCTCAAGTGCCTCCAGGATCGGGACCATCCGTGCGCGCCGGCCTTTGGTCGCCTTCGTGACCAAGCCGCCCTGCCCGGGGAACACCTGCCGCTCGATGGTGACGATCTTGTTCGTCCAGTCGACGTCGCCGACGCGGAGCCCGGCCACTTCCGACCCGCGCGCTGCGAGCAGCGCCGCGAGCATGACGTGGTCGTGATAGCTCTGATGAACGGCCCCGCAGGTGTCGGCTACCTTGTTGAGCGTGTCGAGGTCGGGGATCGCGTAGGCGCGGGGCGAGTCGGCGCGCTGCGGCGCGTCCGTGTTGAGACTCCGTCGAGCTCGGTTCTTGGCCGGGTTGGCGCCGATGACGTCCTCGCGCACCGCCTCGTCGAGGACACGCACGAGCGGAGCGATGGAGTTCTTGACGACCGAGGCCGAGTATCGGACCTCCCAGTCGTCGATCGCCCGGTCGATCATGCCGGGCGTGATCTTCCCGACCTGGATGTGACCGAGGGCCGGGATCACGCGCAGCCGCAGTCCCGCCTCGTAGCCCGACGCCGTGGAGGTCAGATCGAGGCCGCGCTTCCAACGGTCGCCGATGCTGTCTACGAAGGCCGTGAAGGTGATCGTCGGATCGGAGCCGATCTCGGTCGCTCGGGTCATCTGGGCGAAGAACTCGTCGACCTCCTCCATCGTCTTTACGACGGTGGAGCGGGTCTGACGTTGCTTGCTGACCGGGTCTGTCCACCGCACCCTTGCGCGGAACCCGTAGGCGCGGCGCTCAACATCGGGCGAGAGCTTCACGCCGGCCGGCGGAGTCTTACGGCTGGCTGCCCGTTGCGCCATCGCGGCGCTCCATCGATTCGATCCAGGCGCTCACGGTCTCAGGCCGATAGCGTGCAACGCCAGCGATGTGAATGCAGCCGGGGCCGACTCCGCGCTTTCGCCACCGGGACAGTGTGGCCTCGGAGATATCCAGGAATGTGGCGACATCAGCGCTGCGCCAGAGTTCGGTGATCGAGGCCTGCCGCTCTTGCTGTCTGTCGTCGCTGCTATCTGGGAACGTCATGACTCTCCAATTCCGGTGGCGGGTCCCGATGTGATATCGGTAGGCGCGACCTGACATGTCGTGCACGGAGTGGGGCAGAATTTGTCGCGGCGATGAACACCTCGGGGCTTTTCGGGGCGGTCTGGCTCAGCGGCTCAGCGGCGTCTGAATGTCGCCTGTCGTCTTCTGCGGGTCCCTGCCGAATCCTCCGTCAACAACGTGCTGTCCGCTCTGTGACGGCTTGGCCGGTCTGATCTGAATTGACGCGTCGATCACCGACCGTGGCGTCAGGTTGTCGTGTCCGGCGGCCGCGCGTTCTTCGAGTTCGACAACCGCCCGGCGGCGCAGTTCCGTCTCGAGGTTGAGGTAGGCCGGTGCCCCGCGTAGCCGGCGGGCGAGGTCATCCATGCGGACTTCTTCGCGGAGTCGAATGCCGGCGCGTGAGGCCAGGTGCGCGTCGATGGCGGCGTTGAGACGCGCAGGACGCTGTGCCTCGGCGAGCATCGTCGCCGCGCGCCGCGCCAGCGTGCGGTCCCGGTGGGTGGCATCGATGTAAGCGGCTGTGCGCACGACGGCGCCATCCTCACGAAGACCGAGCCTGTCCGTCCGGGTGCGATGGCGGGAGAAGAACTCGTTGGCAGCCCGTTCGTGGTCGATCCGCTCGTTTTTTGTGGGCCGGTGCGCGAGGCGGCGGGGCAGTCCGAGCTGGATGCGGCGGCGCTCCCGGCGGCGCCACTCGTTCTGATATCGGTTGTGTGCTTCGCGTGTGGCCGTGTCGGTCCTGCGTGCCGTAGCGCGGGCCTTGTTGCGATCACGCTCGGACTCCCGGTACAAGAGAGCCTGGGCCTGGGCGACGGGGTTTTGGCGGCGCGCCGTGTTGCGTTCGCGGCCCGCGTACTTCCGTTCTTCGTGATGCCGGTAGTAGTACGCCAGCTTCTGCTGGCGCACCCGCTCCCGGTTGCTTTCTACCCAGGCCTGCTGGCGGGCTCGGACCTCCTCCGGATGTGCCTTTGCCCAGGCCCGGGCGCGATCCCTCTCACGCTGGCGGCGTACCTCCTGTTCTTTCAGTCGCACTTGTCTGCGCTGCTCAGCCAGGCGTTTCTGCTGTCGGATCTTCTCGCTGTTTTCCTGGAGGTATTCCGCCCTGCGCATCCTGTCCCGCTCGCGTTGCGCGCGCGTTTTCTCCGGGTTCGCCTCCCGCCATAGGCGGGGGTAATCCGGATGCGCCTGCCGCCAGCGGCGTTGGGACTGGGCTTTGTGTGCGCGTGCTTCTTCAGGACTCAGAGCCATGGGATGCCTCGTCCTGCCAAAGCGAAGAAGGGCGCCGGGAGACGGAGTGCTGCGCAGGCCGGCTATGCATCTGATGCGTCCCGACCGAGCAGGTCTTCTGCGGTCCGGCGTCGGGTCACGTCATCGATGACAAAGGCGACGAAGTCCTCGTCCCGGTTCTCGATCGCCGTCTCGCCGGTTTCGGGTCTGGGGTCCTCGCCAGGCCATAGGGTTTGTCGCATGGGGCGGTCGCGGTCGAGTTTTGTGCCGGAGGCCGAGACCCATTCGCGCAGCCGCTCGCGCGCGTCGGCGAAGTCGCGGTGCCAGCCGAACGGCGCGGAGCCGTTCTGCTCGGGGTCGTAGGCGCTCAGCCAGTGCAGATGCAGGGCCGACAGCTCCCAGACCAGTTCTGGGTGGCGGTGCCACAGCGGCGGGACCAGGTTGGCGGTCAACCCATAGGTGTGACGGAGCCAGTTCACCCAGCCGTTGAGCTCAAGCCATTCGACCTCGGCTTCATCGGCCGTCAGTAGTTCCCAGTTGATCGGGTGCGGCGGTTCCGGGTAGAGGGTATCCGGGCGGAGGTAGGCCATGGCCGGGTCATCCGGGTCCGGGTCTGGCAGTTGCGTCTCGTCGAAGTCCGACATCCTGTCGGTCCTTACAGCGCTAGAGTCGGGGTGACCGCGCGTGTCGATGCCGAAATTGCCGGAACTGGCGGGGGAGTGGCCTCCCGGCCAAGAACGGCAGGTACGAGGGCGGCAGTCTGATTAGGCTGCGGGGCGCGATCGACTGCGTATGCGGTGCGGGCCGCGTCGTGACCGAGTTTCTTCGCGACGAACTCCTCGCGGTGCTCGACCGTGCCGTCCTCCAGCGTGCGCTGGTACTGATGGGCGTAGCCCTCGGCGACGAAGCTGTCACCCTTGCGGAACTGCGCGTAGGCGTGCTCGGCGGCCTTGCGATACTGGATCAGATCGGTGTACTCGACGCCGGTCCTCTCGAAGGTCCCATCGTCCAGGCGCCGAAACTGCTCCTGGCCGACGCGGGCGTAGAACCGGGCGTCACCCTGGCTGGTGAAGGTGAGCTGCGGGTCGCTGGCGATATAGCCGGTCAGGGACTGCTGAGTGCGTACGCTCATGAAGACCACTTCCTCTCTCGTCTCATCCGCCCGAACGGGGCGATCTGACGAGCAGGTGCGCACGCGCCGACAAACGTCAGGCGCTCGGTCGCAGCAGCGTCTCTATCTCGCGCCGGTCAGCCTGCAAGGTCTTTGCCTCGGGCCGGCTTGTCCAGGCGCGCAAATCTGCAACGATGGGGCGCGCGGTGCGCAGCAGGATTGCGGCAGTGCCGAAGGGCATCGTCCTCAGCACATCCGGCGACATGACCGAAACGCGTCTAATCGACTGCTGGAGCGAACGGGAGCCGTAGTCGCCGATGGTCATGGAGTCGGTGCGCTCGTCCCGCTCGCCGATGAGCGTGGACAGGTCCTGGAGGTCGCGAGAGTTGGATGCGCCGCCAAGGATGATCTTCACGATGCTGGCGTCCCAGATCGCGTTCGCCCGGTTGTCGCCCCACTTCTCGCGTGCCTGCGCCAGCGACTGCAGTACCGGTATCGTCGTGATGCCCGTCCCGCCGCCTTCCGCCATCAGCACCGGCAGGGACGGCAGCGGGGCGAGGTTCCCGATCTCATCCAGCGCTGCCAGCATCGGCGGGTCAAGGCGCGCGCCGGGCGAGGCCGCCGCGAGCTTCCGGGCGGTCTCCACGACATCCTCGATCAGCGCCGCCACGAGCGCAGCCGAGGCGCCCGCGCCGGCGCCGGTGGCCAGCAGGTAGAGGGTTCCTGAGCGGCGCAGGAATTTCGCCGGGTCGAAGTCTTCACCTGGGCCCGGGGTGACCGCGGCGAGCACGCGCGGGTCGGCGAGCGCCGCGAAGGCGAGGCTGACGCCCTGCCAGACGGAGTCGCGGGTGCGCGGGTCGGCGGCGATCGTCGCCTCCAACGACTCCGCCCACCCCTCGGCCGCACGCGTGCTGGTCTGCAGAATACGCACCGCGTCGGAGGCGGCGGTCGGGTTCAGCGCCCACTGGTACAGGGTGCGAGCATCCCGACCATCCAAGGCTGCGGCGTGCAGCAGGGCCTGGATCGCGGTGCGGGTCTTGCCCTCCCAGAACGACCCGTTGTCCACTCCGCCCGAGCCGAGGCCGGTGGATGCCGAGAGGCCGGTGGCGCGGATCATTGCCGTGAGCGGCTCCTCGCAGCCGCGCACCAGAGACCACCGCATCCCCGACGGCACCCCCGGCGCGAGTTGCTGCGGATCGAACACCGCGACCGGACCCTTGCGGTTGCGAGCGCGCAGCGTCGCCGCGAGATTGTCCGGCCGCGTCGAGGTCGTGATGACCGCCCCCGGTGCGTCCAGGATCGCGTTGATGACCACGTTCAGGCCCTTCCCCGAACGTGGCGGGCCGACGAGCAGGATCGAGTCCTCCACTGTCGCCCAGACCTCGTGCCCGCGCGCGGAACCCAGCCGGTAACCGACATCCACCGGTACCGGATGCTGCACCGAAGGGCGCAGCGTCGCGGCCTTGCGCAGCAACGCCCGCGAGGACGCGGCCCGCGCGATCTCGCTCCCGCTCGCGGTCCCGGCCAGACGCCGCGGATCGGACTGCGCCTTTTGCCGCTGATCCCGCACCAAACGGATCACCCACCAGGCCGCGGCGGCGAGAGCGCACAGAAGCAGCAGCGCGACAGCCCAGTAGACGACCGGGCTCAACCCCGGAGCACCCAGCGAAACACCGGGATTCAGCGGGCGGGCAAGAACACCAAGACCTGCGGCTGGGCCGACCGACGGTTGCTGGACGCCGGTGAGGAACGCGGCGAGCGACCCTGCCAGGCGCAGCAGCCCCGCGATCGCCGCCAGAGCGACAAGACCCCCGAGTGCGAGGTTGGTGAGCTGGTCGCCGCCCGGGCGAGGATTCACAAACGCGGCCCGATGAGCCGAAGTGTGCCGGAGACGCGGCCGAACACCAGCAGCTCGGCATCCGGATCATCCAGCTCGATCAACGACCGCACACCCCCCTGCAAACCCGCGGACGAGTGAATGAGCACCGGCGCGAACGCGACTTCCTCGCCGGGAACGAAACCGTCCTCGACGATCTCGAACAGCGAGGCGCGGGTGAAACCAGCGGAATGACGAGGCGCATGCATGACAGCCAGGTGCACCCACGCGCCCGCCGCGGCGTCAGAGCCCGCCGAACTCCTGCGCACGTTCCTGTGAAGCGCCGGGCGGGCGGCCCAGGGACTGCGTCCACTGCGCGGTCTGATTCACCCGCCGCGCCCACGCCTCCGCGTACTCCACCAGCGAGCCGACCTCGTCCGAGCCGAACCGGCCGCCCGAGGATGCCGACCACCGCGCCGGGGCATCCCGCCGGGGCGTCAGCTTCTCCACGCGCCAGTCCCACGCCACCGCCCGACGATCCGGATCGGAGGAGTCCGTGCCCGCATACCGTTCGTCGATCACGAACCGCGCCCGCCGGTCCCCAGCCGATGACAGCACGAAACTGCCGGCATCGCGGGTGCCTTCCGCGCCGACGGTGGGATCGACGTGCTCGAACCATCGGGAGATCAGCGCCAGCCCGTTCTGCAGAACGCTCATGTTGTGCACCAGCCGCGCCTCGGCATCCTCGCTCAGCTCCTCGTCGCCTCCGTTCACCAGGCGTCGTAGCGAGGCCGCCGCCTCCAACCAGCCGTTGCGCCGAGATTCGCCGAATGGCATGACCGACCCCCTCTGGAAACCGCATTCGTCGCCACCCGCGAGAACGCACGTCACAGAGGTGCACGCGCCATAGCCGCTGCCGAGGGTGACGCGGGTTCCGATGCTTTGCGACTCGCATGGCACGTTGACGGCGCTCCACGCCGGGAACGCCGAGTCATGCCACACGGCTTGCTTAACTCAGAACTTCTATTCGATACTTAAACCGTTTGATCTGAAGGAGTGACCGAATATGTCATTGGTTTTCGCGCCGCACGAGCCGGTGAACGTCATTTTCGGCGGCGGTCTCCCCGCCCGGTTCGTCTTCCAGAACGAGCGCTGGGTCGTGACCTCAGCACAAGCCGACGGGATCGACTGGATCGCCGGAGAGAGCCGCGTCATCTCATGGGTGATCCGCGCACAGATCGAAGACGGCAGCGACGCCGCGACGTTCGAACTCGTGCGGAACTTCTCGATCGGCTCCGGCTGGATGATCGACTCAGTCAGCTTCGCCTGATCCGCGATGTCCTCTGGGAGAAGATGACCCTTGAGTCGGAGAGTGAGGGCGTGAGGGGCCACGGGGCGATCGCGTGACGGAGGGCGGCGAGGAGGCGTAGCCGACGAGCCGCCCGTGGGTAGAGTCAGGATTCGTGGCTAAGGAGACTGACGAAGCGCCGAAGGCCGGCGGCCAATGGGGCAAGATCCCCTTCTGCGACCAGGCCAAGGCCCGCCAGTACCCGGCCGGGCGCCGGGACGCCTGCCTCATGGGCCCCCACCGGATCCTGCCCGCAGTGCGGGCAGATCAAACTCGACACCCGTGTGAATTCCGACTGGATCACGCTCAGCCGGCGCTGCCCGCAGTGCAAGTGGGGACATCGCTGACGCCGGTGTGTGGATGACGCAGCCGCGCCTTCACCAGCACAAACGAGCGGCCGCTTCTCAAGGAGTTGACGCCCTAGTTCACCACGCCGTTAATTGCGTTTGTGGTGTTGACAGCGTGGCTGTTCTTAAATGTTCTTGTTAGCGGCTTGTTGTCGTATCCGGTATCGGTTATCTGTCCGGTGGCCGGATCGAAGCAGATCACCGCGTAGGTGTATGTCTGCACCGGGGCCCCTGGGGGATGTGGCATGTTGGCCGTGGAGAATGTGCCCTGTGCTTCTGCGCAGACCACGGCTCGATTGGCGTCTGCGGCTGGCGCGGCTTGCGGCTCATCCATTGCGGCATCGGCAGCGGCGCGATTCGTGCCGAATGCCCGACCAGACTTGATGTTGGAGGGCCAGGAACCTGTCACTCTGGCGTGCATACCAGCCGAGGACGAACTGTCAGACTCGGTGGCGACATCCATGAGTGCTTGTCGTGCCTGAGCCGTCTGCCGGCTGTTCAGCGGCCAGTCATCTGATGGAGTTTGGGGTGCAGCACTGACCGCAACCGAACCTACCGTTACGGTAAGAGCGACGGTGCTGACAAGTGTCAGCCCAAGGATCCATTTACGTCGGCGATTCAGCACGGTACACCCGCATCCATATTTGTCGGTGAGCTAATCCATGTCAGTTTCTGCGGCGAGTCAGTGTTGAAGTGAGCACTGGGGAAGGCTACCCAGCCAGAGCCGGTTGAATAGCTCATCGAGTAATCATGTGCCCACGAGCATGATGTGTTTGATATCGTTTCCGATCCAATTTCGGCATTGACTAGTGGGGATGTGTCGGATGTTGATGTAGCGGACAAGCTACCGTCCCCTACGTCGTAGGACGTGCTGGTCGAGGATCCTCGCATGATGTAGAACGTGCGCGCAGTCAGAGAAGGAGCAGAAGCCAAAACATGCCCGTGAGCGCCGCCTCCCGGGCGCGAGTCAAACCAAAACTCGGATATGCCTTGGCCGACGCCATTGATGTTCCCTTGGTTCGCGATGTATCCAACCTCGACCCAATATGAGGGGCTTGAGGCGACCAGCCAGACTTCGTCGGTGGTGAAGTTGCCGCTGGATGTCACCAGATATGGCGACAACGGCGCGATTGTCGCATGCGTCCCCAGGAGATTCGATTGCGTATACGAGGCGAGGGCATAACAATGGTTGTTATTGTCGCAAGCGTAGGCCGGAGCTGCTATCGCAACAGTCCCCGAGGTCAGGGCAACCGCCAATCCCACTGCGGCCGAGATCCATCGGAGCCGCTTGTGCCGTGGCCGGTGATCCTCGGAGACGCTACCGACTGCTGTCATGTCATCCTTCTTCGTTGAAGGTCATCAATGTGTGCGGACTCCGAGTTGGTGACCCTCGGGAATCATTTCGGCTTGCTATCGGCGATCTATCACGAAGCTGGGTCGGGCGCCAGATGTGGTGGATTGAAGTAATCCGATGCCTAGCCCTCGGTGCCTAGTTATTTGCCTCTAGTCCCGTGAGTTCGTTCGTCTCGATCTCGGTCTGAGCCGCCATGTGGAGCAGGTGCGCGCGGAAGTCATTCGCACACGGATTTCCGAAATAACATCACGAATCCCGAAGAATGCGCTCTATTGTTGAGGAGTGCGTAGGGTTTCTGAACTGGCGGGGTCGTGAGGCTCGCGTCTGTGCGGAGCATTGGCTCGGCGCGGGGTTTCCGTGATGGGCAGGATGCGGCTGATTTCGAGCAGGAACTCGTGGATCAGTTCGCGTTGGCGATGGCGGCTGCGGGGCTGACGGACGGTCATATTCAGGCGTCGCGGGCGGTGGTGTTCGAGTTCCGTCAGAGCTTGGACGGTCCGTTGTGGACGGCGACGCCGGATGCCGCGGACAGGTATCTGGCCGGGCTGCGGCGTGCGGGGCGGGCGGTGACGACGAGGGCGGGCAAGGCAGGGATGCTGGCCCAGTTCTTCGACTTCGCGATCGCCCGATATCAGGCGGACGTGCACGCGTTGACGGGGTTCGTGCTGGAGCAGCCGATCGACGAGTTCAACCGGCAGTCCGGCAATACGCTCGGCCGCATTCGGGTCCCGCCGTCGGATGCCGAGGTCGAGGCGCTGTTCTCGGGTTGGCGCAGCTCGCTCTCCAGCGCGCGGAAGTACCTGCCGGCGGCCCGGGACTATTTCGCGGCGTCATTGTGGCGGCGGCTGGGTCTGCGGATCACGGAGAGCGTGAAGCTCGATATCCGGGACTGGCGGCCGGACCTCGGCGGTTTCGGGAAGCTGCACGTCCGTTTCGGGAAGGGATCGCGGGGACGGGGCGCGAAGCCCCGGCTGGTGCCGGCGATCAACGGCGCGGACCGGCTGATCGACTGGTGGCTGGCGGAGGTGCGGCATCTGTTCGGACCGGACTGGGAGAACCCGGACGCGCCGATGATCCCCTCGGAGCGATTCGATGAAGATTTCGGGCGGTGCGCCCGGGCGAGCGATGACGTGCTGCGGCAGGGGCTGAAGGCGCAGACGGCGATCTTCCTGCCTGCCTGGGTCGGGCGGCTGAGCCCGCATGTGCTGCGGCACTACTGCGCCTCGTCGCTGTACGGGGCGGGGATGGACTTGAAGGCGATCCAGGAAGTGCTCGGGCATGAGTGGCTTTCCACGACGACCCGGTACATCCACGTCTCCAGCGATCACGTCGAGCAGGCGTGGATGAGCGCGAACCGGCGCTTGGAGTCTCGATTCGGAGGGAGGGTGTGAACCCGTGAAGTGGAATCTGCGGATGGCCGCCGCTGAGCGCGGCATCTGGAAGTCTTCGGAGCTGCGCCGGATGCTGGCGGAGGCGGGGCTGGAGATGAGTGCCGGGAAGATGTCGGGCCTGTGGACCGGCGCCCCCGTGACGGTGCGACTGGACGACTTGGATGTGATCTGCCTGGTGCTGGGCTGCGCGCCCGGGGACCTGCTGACCGCGGACCCGGAGGCGGCCGCGGCCCGGCGCCCGGCGAAGGCGGAGGACGAGAAGGCGGCCGCCGGTTCGCCGTCGATCGTGCGGCCCAGGTTCGCGGGGAAGCGGCCCGAGCCGCCGCTATGAGTCCGGCACCGGGCGCGCAGGCGCGGCTGCGGCCGCCACCGAAGTGCGTCGGGTGCGGGGTGGCTCGGGCCGCGTGGGTGCGCCCACGAGTGGACTACTGCTACGCGTGTTTGCCCGGCGGCCCGTTCGCGCCCCCGACGTGCGCGAAGTGCGGTTCGGCCGCATACTTCAGCCAGGGTCTGTGCGAGCGGTGCCATCCCGGCAGTCCGGAGTACGTCGGTGCGTGTACGGACTGCCTGGCCTGGGGCGTGTACCGGCGGCACAACTGGCGGTGCTGGAAGTGCCGCTGGTGGCAGGGCCACTACCCGATGGGCCTATGCCGCTGGTGCCACCGACGAGCGCCGATCAGCGAGCAGGGCGCCTGCCGGCTGTGCCTGGAATCCGCCCGTCTCATCCAGGGACCTGGCCGCACACCCGACCTGGACGCGGGTACCCGCAACGGTCTCCAGCTGTTCTTCGCCAACCTGCCCTCCCCACCACAGCGCCGCTCCCTCCCGCCGAAGCCGCAGGACCAGGCCGAGCAGTCGCAGCCCGTCAGCTCGCCGCGCTGGCTGCAGCCGACCTTGTTCGATCTCGCCCCGGACACCGAGGCTCTGCGGGCGCAGGCGACCGCGCAGGCCCGTCAGTGGGCATGGCGCACGGACGGCATCGTGTTCGAGCGTGCCGAGAGGTTCGGCTGGTCCAAGCGGCAGACGAACCAGGTTCGCCGCACCCTGAAGATGCTCCAGATCCTCTACCCGGAAGCCTCGGTGCTGCGTGCGAGCGAGGTGATCGGCGTGCGCGGCTCCGACGCCGACGGCAACGTGCGCTCGACCCTGGAGGTGCTTGAGGATGCCGGACTGCTGCTGGATGACCGGGTGCCCGGCATCGAGCGGTACTTCGCCGGCAAGTTCTCCGGGCTGCCAGCCCCCATGCAGGCGCAGCTCGAGCTGTGGTTCCAGACCATGATCTACGGCAGCCTCACCCCGCCGCGGCGCAAGGCGCGCGACCCGGCCACCGTGCGCGTGCAGATCCTCGGCATCCAGCCGATCATCACCCGGTGGGCCCAGGAAGGTGTCGAGTCCCTGGCCGAGGTGACCCCAGAGATGATCCAGGCAGCGATGCCACCAGAGACGAGCAAGCGGCATTGGGTCGAGCGCGGCCTGCGGTCCCTGTTCGCCGTCTTGAAGAGCCGCCGTGCGCTGTTCCTGAACCCCACCCGCGGCATGACGCTGGGCGAGCCGCGCCATTCCGTGCCGCAGGCGCTGGACGCCGAGGAGATCCTCACAGGGCTGAACAGCCCCGAGCCGGCGATTGCCGCGGCCGTCGCGCTCGTGGCCTTCCACGGGTTGAGCAACCTGCAGCTGCGTCGCCTGCAGCTGACCGACATCATCGACGGCCGGCTCATGCTGAACGGGCGGATGATCCCGCTGGCCGCTCCGGTTCGAGTCCGGTTGCGGGCGTGGCTGGACGAGCGGGCGAAACGGTGGCCGCGCACGCTGAACCCGCACCTGTTCATCACCCAGCACACGGCGCCCCGGCTCGGGATGCCGGGGCATCAGTTCCCGTGGCGCAAGGCCGGGATCTCCGCACAGGCGCTGCGCACCGACCGCATCCTGCAGGAAGCGCAGGCCTCCGGCGGCGACGTGCGCCGGATCTGCGACCTATTCGGCCTGACCGTGGACAGTGCCACCCGCTACATCCGCGCCATCGAATAGGCCTAGCTCAGCCGTCTTCCCGTTCCTGGCGCAGCTGCTGGAGCGTCTCGGGGGTCAGCTTCGTCCATGGGCCGTCTGGTGTCTCCCCTTCGCCGGGTGCTGGGGTGTGAGCTTCGGCGAAGAAGGCCGTGGCCGGCAGCCGGATCACGGGGTCGGTGACGACGACGGGCCGGGTGAACAGATCGTCATCCAGTGGCAGGAGCCCGGCGGTCTTCATGTTGGTGACGAGTTCGAGGGTTCTCCCGGTGGCCACGAGCATCCGGGCGACGAGCCACGCGGCGCTGCGGTAGCGTTCGCGCACCCCGAACAGCTCGGTCTCCGTGAGGCGTTCGGCGTCGTGGTGGATGACATCGCCGTACAGGTACGCCCAGGCCAGCACGTTGTCCGGCGTCATCGGGGCGCTCTCACCGTTCGCGGCGGTGATGGAGACGGCGTAGGCGGCGACGGCGCGGGAGTGGGAGTCGAACTGCTTCCACTGCTCTTTCAGCCAGCCGATCGCGTTCAGCAACTCCGGATCGGCTGCGGGTTTCGCGAAGTGGTTCAGCGCTTTGATTGCATTGCCCCAGAACGGGTCGTCGCCTTGCAGGACGAGGGGGCGCAGGCGGGCGGCCGCGGACTCCAGCTGCTCTTCCGGCGGCAGGCTCACCACGAGTTCCCCGGTGCCGGTAGCCGCATTGACGCTGAAGTTGAGCTCGCCCTTGTACAGCCGGGCGAGCTGCTCGCGGTCTTGGGCGAGGCTGTGCTCGGTGGCGCGCCGGGCGCGCAGCACGAAAGCGCTCAGACAGCGCAGGTGCCGCTCCGTGGCGGCCTCGCGGCCCTCTTCGCTCAACGACGCCTCCCTCGACAAACGCGAGGCTACCGGCAGGTGCCGACATCGCCGGCGGGCGGGCACGATGGGGGCATGGCCGTGTGCATCCGCTGTGGCGCCGAGACCGACGATCCAGCGCACGTGTGCGCGCCGGTGGAGCTGGGCGAGAACCCCGAGAGGGACCCGTTCGAGGCGGCCGGCCGGGTCGATGACCCGAACGGGGTGAGCACGGTGTGGGTGGACCGGCTGGCCGCCCGCAGGCCGGAGGCGCAACTGGATCTGGACCGGCCCGGCGCCCTGGACGACTGACCGCAGCTCAGCCCCGCGCGGCGGTCTCCCAGGCTTGGGTGGCGGCCTGGACGGCGTCCCACGGGGAGCCGAGCGGGGGCGTGTAAGCCAGGTCGAGCTCGGAGATCTGCGGGATGGTGAGCCCTGAGTAGAGGGCGGTGGCGAAGGTATCGACGCGTTTGGCGACCTCGGTGCCGAGTCTGCCGACGAGTTGCGCGCCGAGGAGGCGCTCGTCGCGGTGATCGCCGGTGATGCGGAAGCTGATGGGGTGGGCGCCCGGGTAGTAGCGCTTGTGGTCGTCCGCCGCGGCGGCGGCCGTGAGGGGCTGGTAGCCGGCGGCTTGGGCTTCGTGGTGGCGCAGGCCGGTGCGGGCGGCGACGAGGTCGAAGACCTTGACGACCTGGGTGCCGACGGAGCCTGCGAAGCGGGCATCTCCACCGAGGACGTTCTCTCCGGCGACGCGGCCCTGTTTGTGCGCGGTGGTGCCGAGTGGCAGGTAGGTGGGGCCGAGGAGGCGGTGGTGGGTGATGGTGCCGTCTCCGGCGGAGTAGATGTGCGGGAGTCCGGTCCTCATGCCCTCGTCGACCACGACCGCGTGACCCGGGCCGAGGGTGGCGCCGGCCTGCGCGAGCAGCGCCGTGTTCGGTCGCACTCCGACGACGACGAGGACCAGATCGGCGGTGCGCTCGAAGGGGGCGTCCTCGTGGACCCCGGTGACGGTGAGCCCGGCGTCCGTCTTCCGGATGGCTTTCACGGTGGAGTTCACGACGACCTCGACCCCGTGCGCATCTAGCTCGGTGTGGACGAGGGCGCCGAGCTCGGGGTCGAGGGTGGAGAGGACTTCGGGGCCGCGCTGCAGCTGGGTAGTGCGGATGCCGCGGACGGTTAACGCCTCCGCCATCTCCAAGCCCACGTAGCCGGCGCCCACGATGATCGCCGACCTCGGGGCGCGCTGATCGAGGTGGTGGTCGAGGGCGAAGGTGTCTCCCATCGAGTGGATGACATGCACCCCGTCATCCGGTCCCAGCTCGTCGAGTCCGTCGATGCCCGCGTGGGAGGGCAGGGCGCCGGTGCCGACCACCAGCTCGTCATAGCCGAGGTCCTCCACGGACCCATCAGGGTTGCGGAGCCGCAGTTTCTGGCCGGAGACGTCGATGCCGGTGGCGAGCGTGTCGAGCCTCAGCCGCATGCCGGTGGCCTCCAAGTCGGCGGTGGTGCGGTGGGCGAGGGACTGCCAGGGCTGCACCTCGCCGGAGAAGTAGTAGGGGATGCCGCAGATGGAGAAGTTCGGGTACCGGTCGGCCACGACGACCGTGACATCGACATTGGGGTCGAGTTCGCGGGCGCGCAGCGCGGCGGAGATACCGGCGTCGCTTCCGCCGATGGCGATCACGTGGGTCACGAGAGGGTCCTTTCGGGGATGACGGCATCCGCGGCGCGGAGGCGCGGTGCCGGGACAAGAACGATGAGCAGGCCGAGGCCGACCGCGGCGCCGGCGAGCTGGGCGGCGATGAAGCCAGGCGCGGAGGCGGGGGTGATGCCCGCGAAGGTGTTGGTGAACATCCGCCCGATCGTGACGGCGGGGTTCGCGAACGAGGTGCTGCTGGTGAACCAATAGGCGGCGCCGATGTACGCCCCGATCGCGGCCGGCGCCGCACGGGTCTGGCCGGTTCTGGTGAGCAGGAAGATCAGCAGGATGAGGATCGCGGTAGCCACCACCTCACCTAGTAGATGCGGGCCAGTGGCCCGGTGTTTCACCGCCCAGGCCGGCGGCACGGCGAACATGGCGTTGGCGAGCTCGGCCCCGCCGACCGCCCCGGCAATCTGCGCGGCCAGGTAGACGGGAACCTCGCGCCAGCTGCGGCCGCGCAGGAGGGCATCGGCGAGGGTGACGACGGGGTTGAAGTGCGCCCCGGAGACGGGTCCGAGCATCAGGATCAGCACGCCGAGGCCCAAGGCGGTGGCGGTCGAGTTCTCCAGCAGCTGCACTCCTACGTCGTGTGGGGACAGTTGCGCGGCCGCGATCCCCGAGCCGACCACGACGGCCACGAGCAGCCCGGTGCCGAGCAGCTCGGCGACCGCGCGGCGCCACAGGGAGGAGATCACGCAGGACAGCTTGACCGATACACGGTAGCTCAGTCAAACTTGACTCAATGAACACTGAGCAAACTGGGTTGTTGCGGCGGGCTGCGGTGCACGCCGCCTTGGGTGATGCCGCCCGGCTCCAGATCGTGGACCTGCTCACCGTGGGTGACCGCTCCCCGGTGGAGCTGCAGCTCGCCTTGGGGATGCCCTCCAACCTCATCGCCCACCACTTGAAGGCCCTCGAGGACGCGGGCCTGATCAGCCGGCACCGCTCGGAGGCCGACCGGCGCCGTAGCTACCTGAGCTTGGAGCGGGAGGCCCTGGCCGGCATCGTGCCGGGCGGCGCGATGACCGCGCCGCGGGTGGTGTTCGTGTGCACCGCCAACACCGCCCGCTCCCACCTCGCCGACGCCCTGTGGAAGCAGGCGAGCCGTGTGCCCTCCACCTCCGCCGGCACGCATCCGGCGGATCGGATCGCGCCGGGTGCGGTCGAGGCTGCCCGCCGGCACGGCCTGGACCTCCCGGACGCCACCCCGCGCGGCCTGGACGGCGTCGTAGGCCCAGGTGACCTGGTCATCACGGTGTGCGACCGCGCGCACGAGGAGCTCGGCGACGAAGCCGGGTTGCACTGGTCGGTCCCGGACCCGGTGGCGGCCGGCACGAAGCGCGCCTTCGAGGAGGCGTACCGGCTGCTTGCGCAGCGGGTTGAGGATCTGGCGCCGCGGATCGCCGCAGCCTAAGACAAGAAGGAAAGGGGTGGGGATGATGACGTCCCACGCCACCGTCACAGTGGACCAGGAGATGGCCCTGGCGAATGCCGCCGACCGGCTCGCGGAGGAGTTCGCGGGAGTGCGGGATCGGGAGGCGATCAGCCGTCTGCTGCACGAGACGCACCACCAGCTTTCGGCGCACGCGACCGTAACCGGGCACCTGCCGACCCTCGCCGAGCACCACACCAGGCAGCTGCTCCTGCAACTGCGCGACGGGCTCCGGCTCCCCGACGCCGACTGAGCTACCGGACCGCCGACACCGTACCGGTGGCTGCCGGCTGCGTCCGCGGCTGACCCGAGACAGCGGCCGAGACGGCCGCCAGCACGGCGATGCCGGCAAGCACACCGAACAGCACCGGGTATCCGCCGGCCACCACGGCGATGGCCGCCCCGATGCCGGGCGCGAGCGCCCCAGCCGCGGACAAAGGGGCGTTATAGACCCCGCTGACCGACGCGTAGCGCTCCGGCCCCCAGAGATCGGCGACGAGAGTGGCGTTCACGAGAGTGAACAGGCCGCGAGCGGCACCGGTGAGGACCGCCAGCGCGATCAGCAGCCACTCGGGTCCCGGTACCAGAGCCTGCGCCAGCAGCGTCGCGGCCATCAGGACGATGACGAGGACCGCGCGCGTGCGCGGGTGCAGGCGCCGGTTCAGGTACGGGTAGACGAGCCTGCCGCCGACCTGCCCGGCGCCGGAGAGCCCGACCGCCCAGGCCGCCAGCGCCGGGGCGGCGCCGCGGCCGGTGAGCAGCAACGGCAGCGTGACCAGCGACGCATAGCTGACCAGCGAGGTGAGAGTCCCGGCCGTGGTGAGGAGGACGAAGGTGCGGCTGGCGAGGATCTCCCCGTCCCGCACCCGCACCCCGGTCCTCTCGTGCGGCTGCCACGGTAGGCGCAGCGCGATGGCGTGCGCCGGGACCGTGATCGCGAGGACGGCGGCGGCGAGGACCAGGTAGGTTCCGCGCCAGCCGAGGTGCTGCTCGAGGAGGTTGGTGGTGGGTGCGAAGATCGTGGACGCGAACCCGGCCGCGAGCGTGAGGGTAGTGATCGCCTGCACGCGCCGGGCTCCGAACCACCCGGTGAGTGCGGCGAAGGCGGGCGCGTAGTACAGGCCGGAGGTGGCGATCCCGACGAGCACCCACGCGGCAACGAACACCGGCAGCGACGGGGAGACGGCCACGAGGGCGATCCCGGCGGCGCCGAGCACGCCGCCTGCCGTCATCACGGGGCGCGGCCCGTGCCTCTGCAGGAGCCGGCCGACAGGGATGCCGCAGACGGCACCGACCAGGCTGCCGATCGAGAATGCGGCGGTGATCGCCAGCTGCGACCAGCCCGTGTCGTGGACGATGCCGGGTGCGAGGACCGGGAAGGCGTAGTACAGGGCGCCGTAGCTGACGACCTCGGTCACGCACAGCGCGACCAGCACCCCGGTGAGCGCCCGGGACCGCATCCGGTCAGGCCTCGACGGGAACCGGCCGCAGGCCCAGTTGCAGGGACTGCTTGCGCGGCGGGGCGCAGCACGAGGCGACATCCCCGTCGAGATCCCCGGACCCGCCGCACACCCCGGACTCGGGGAGGACGAGGTCGTTGCGGGCGGCTGCCTCGTGATCCCCGGCGAGCTCCGCGACCACGGAGCGGACCTGCTCGTAACCGGTAAGCGCGAGGAAGGTGGGGGCGCGGCCGTAGGACTTCGCCCCGAGGATGAACAGGCCCGGCTCCGGCTGGGTGAGCTCGCGGACCCCGGAGGCGCGCACGGTGCCGCAGGAGTGCACGTTCGGGTCGATCTGCGCAGCCAGCCCCGCCACCGCCTCCAATGTGGCATCGGTGGCGGTACGGACCTCAGAGAGGATCGACAGGTCCGGGCGGAACCCAGTGAGAGCGAACATCTGATCCACACCCTCGATGCGCGCGTCGTCCTCGCCCACAACGGTGAGGCCCTTCGCGTTCTGCTGGATCTCGGCGGTGCGGAACCCGGTGACGAGTTCAACGCGCCCGTCTTCCACGACCTGCTGGGCGCGGCCACCGAGGGCGCCGCGCGCCGGCAGCTGGTCATCGACGCTTGAGAAGCCGGACGGGGCGCCGCGGCGGATCAGCCATGTGACTCGGGTGCCCGCCTCCCGCTCCACGAGACCCGCGAGGCGGATCACGGCGTGCGCGGCCGAGTGCCCAGAGCCGACCACCACGACGTGCTTCCCGGCGAGGTGCGAGACGGAGGAGGGGATGCGGTACTCGACCAGTCCCGCGCCGGCGGCAGCTTTCTCGCCGAGTGCCGGGAGGCCGGCGGCGCCGGCGGGGTTCGGCTGCGCCCAGGTGCCGGAGGCATCCAGCACCGCCCGCGCCACGATGCGCTGCTCGACCCCGGACGCATCGACGGTGTGCACCTCGAACGGTGCGGCCGCGCGGCCGGAGTCCACCACCCGGTCCCGGCCGGCCTTCGCCACGCCCGTGGCAGCGACACCGCTGCGCACCCGAGCGCCCAGTGCGGACGCGAGAGGCGCGAGGTACTCCTTCACCCACTCGGCGCCCGTCGGGAACCCGGCCCGGGGCGCTGCCCACCCGGACTGCTCGAGGAGGCGCCGGGCAGCCTGGTCGATCAGCTCCGGCCACTCCGAGAACAACCGGACATGGCCCCACTCGGAGACCGCAGCACCCGCCGCCCGCCCTTTCTCCAGGACGAGAGGTTCGATGCCACGCTCCAGCAGATGAGCCGCCGCCGCCAGCCCTTGCGGGCCGGCACCGATCACCACGATAGGAAGGTCCTCGTTCACCACAATCTCCTCGCATTCACGTTCTTCGATGCGACAAGGATCACTGATACATCGACGAATGTCAATGCGACATGGCAGAATGAACCCATGACCACAACGCTGCCCCTGTTGACCACCGACGCGGCCGCCTGCTGCTCCCCGGTAACCGGGGGCGTCATCGACCTGGAGGCCGCCGAGCGCATCGCCAAGACTTTCAAGGCCCTTGGCGACCCGACCCGGGTCAGGCTCCTCTCCCTCATCGCCGCGAGCGATGGTGGCGAGGCGTGCATCTGCGACCTCACCGACCCCGTGGGCCTGTCCCAGCCGACCGTCTCCCACCACATGAAGCTCCTCGCCGACGCCGGACTCGTCACTCGCGAACAGCGCGGCAAATGGGCTTACTACACCGTCGTCGAAGACGCCCTCAAGACCGCCGCTGCGGCACTCCAGACAGATTGAACACCGTCAGAGACATCGTCAGCCATGAAACTCACGGTCTCAGACCACCAAGAAAGCGTCCTGATCCCGTGAGTTCGGCGGCTATCGGCCTTCAGAATTCCTGAACTCACGGGACTCGCCCCGAAACCGACCACCCGTGTCGAAGAGCGCCAGTTCATCGGGGTGCATCTGGTGCTGCACGACGTAGCTGGATTCGCGGATGCGCCACAGGCCCTGTCCGGTGCCGAGCCCGGGCAGGAGCCGCTGCTCGGTGCCGGTCAGTCCGAGGGCTTGCGAGGTCGGGCCGAGCTGGTCGCTCTCTTGGCGGTAGATGATCCTGGTCTCCGCGTTCGCTAGGAGTGAGGAGGCGAGCGAGCGCATGGCAGAGCCTTGGTCGCCGACGTTGTCGAGGTCGCCGAGGCGGTGGAAGACGAGCATGTTGGCGATGCCGTAATGCCGGCTCAGGCGCCATTGGGCGTCCATGCGGCGCAGCAGCGCCGGATGGCTCATCAACCTCCAGGCTTCGTCATAGATCACCCACCGCTGACCGCCTGCGGGGTCAAGGAGGGCGGCTTCCATCCACGCCGAGGAACACGTCATGAGGACCGAGACCAGCGTGCTGTTCTCAGCCACCCGCGACAGGTCGAGGGAGATCATCGGCAGCGTCGGGTCGAAGGCGACCGTGGAGGGTCCGTCGAAGAGCCCTTGGAGGTCGCCCGCGACAAGGCGGCGCAGGGCATGGCCGACCATGCGGCCGTCTTCGGCGAGCCGGTCGTCGGCGCCGGGGTCGGGGTCGAGGATGCGCTCGACGACGTGCGGGAGGATCGGCACCGGCGAGCTGCGGACCGCGGAGGTCAGGGCCAGGTCGATCGCCGTGTGCTCCAGCGGGGTCAGCGTCCGCTCGAGGACGGTCTCGGCCAGCGCTCCGATCAGGTCGCGACGACGGGAGGCGACCTGCGCCTCCCATTCGCTGTCGGAGAGGCCCGAGGGGCGGTAGCCGGAGTCGAGCGGGTTCAGGCGGGTGCGCATCCCGTGGCCGAGGATGATCGCCTTCCCGCCGACGGCCTCGGCAACGGCCGAGTGCTCGCCTTTCGGGTCGCCGGGGACATAGACCCGTCGCCCGAACGGGATGCTCCGGGTGTAGAGCGACTTGGCGAGCGAGGACTTGCCCGCGCCGACGATCCCGGCCAGCACGATGTTCGGTGCGGTGATGACGCCCCGCCGGTAGAGCTCCCACGGGTCGTAGACGAACGAACCGCCGGAGTAGAGGTCCTGGCCGACGAACACGCCACGCGAGCCCAACCCCTCTTCAGCCAAGAAGGGGTAGGCGCCGGCCAGGGCGGCCGAGGTGTCCTGGTGGCGTGGCAGGTGCGGACGCCGCCAGGTCTGGAAGCCGCGTGGTCCCGGCTCGCCCGAGGGTGGCAGGTAGACGGCGGCGCGGGCCTCGGCGCGGGCGGCCTCGGCTTCGGCAACCTTGTGCGCGCGCCGCTCGGCGAAGTCTTCGGAACGAAGCCCCTTTGCTGCCTGCCGCCGGGACTGGCGTGATTTTTGCGTTTCGTGCTTCGGCTCGATCAGCGTGCTGGTGTGCCGCCGGTATGGCGTTTCGTGTGATGTCCGCATCTGTGAATTCCCGCTGTCTCCGATTCGTGGCCGCTAGGCAGGTGCACAGAGGGCGCCGGTGTCGGCGGTTGTCGGCAGACTGAGCCGCATCTGCGACAAAGCGTCACGGATGCACCCAAGATCGGGCGATGAGGGGGATCAATGTCCACGGGAATCACTGAGGCACTCAGTGTCGCGGCTCAATGGAAGAAGTACGGTAACGGGCTTTATCTCACCGTTGCGTCGTTGGCAGCTTGGCTGGTGATCTATGCCGTCGTCGTTTCGGCGACCCCCGTGGTGGTCGTACATCGAACGGCTGTCGCGGCCGGATGGACGCCGCTGGCCCGATACACCGGCGCTGATGCTCCACCGATTTTCCGAGAATCGAGCCCTGCCCTTGCCGACCTCATGCTGACAGTTGCGGTTGCCTCGGCCGTCTGGCTAGCAGCGGCACCGGCAGGCACCGCGCTCATCGAGGTAGCGAGACGCCGCAGGCTCAAGACCTGGGTCGGGCATCTCGAGGAGGAGATGAATTGTCAAGTGTGGGGGCGCTGGTCGGCCAGCGTCTGGTTCCTTCTGCTGATTGCGTCGCAGGCGGGTTGGTCGCCATCTCCGCTCCTCGGACGCTTCGGCCGATGGTTTTCGCACGTCGGCACCGGTGGCTGGATCGTCGCGATTGCTGGCGCTGTGGTCTACTTCGTGCTTTGGCTCATCGTCGAGGTTCGGGCCGATCAGCAAGGCATTTGGCTGCCTGTGATTCTGCGGTTCTTGATGCGACTGGCGCCCGGTGCCGTGCTTTCGCTCCTGGTCTCAGCCTTCACCGTCGCTCTCATTGCGTTCTTCGTGCCGATTGCGGTGTTCCCGTGGGTCTTCCAGCGCCAGTCGAAACAGGTCGTCGAAGCGTTGCAGAAGCTCGCGAGTCAGCGCGCAGAACCACAAGTCGCCGACGGAGCACGGGTCGTACCTCTTCAGTCATCGCCGCCCACGTCGTGATGGTGCCTTCCGATCAGATCGCTCGTGCGAGCGGGAGCGCGGCGACGGTGAATGCGGCGGCTTGCTGCCCGACCAGCCGTCGGGTCTCGCAGGAGGCTTGGATGGCGGCTTGCTCGATTGCGGAGACCGCGGCCTCCAGCTCCGGGGCGGTGGGCGCGCTGATGGAGATGAGGCCCGTATAGCGCAGCACGCCGTGGCCGGCGGTCAGGTCGGCCTCCTGTTTGAGGACGTCCTGGTACTCGGCGGTGGCTTGCGCGTCTTCGATCTGCCCGATCCGCGCCCGCTGCACGGCATCACTGACGTATTCGGTCTTCTTGCGGCGGATGTCCCGGCTGGCCTCGTCCGAGCGGATCGGGGTACACACCAGCGAGAACGCGCGGCGGATGCCGGTGGACAGCAGGATCGGGGCCAGGAACCCGGGATAGACCAGGGACCTTGGCCATTCGGAGATCCACAGCACGGCGTGGTGGGCGGAGTCGGTGCGCAGCCGGTCCCAGGACTCGTCGACCGCGACGGGGCCGGCGGTGGCGAGGTCGCGCCCGAGGTCGCCGCTCCGGTCGAGGGTCGCCGCAACGGCCGGGTCGTAGGCCGAGCGCAGCGCGACGGCGAGGTCGCCGGGGGTGAGCCAGCCCTGCGACTTCAGGTCCGCGGAGCGCAGCGCGGTGGTCAGGGTCTCCATCTCCTGCCGCAGCACCGCAGCAGCCCCGCGCATCCCGCCTCCGGCGGTGCGGATCGCGCGCGCGGCGACCTTCATGTCGAGGGCCAGCGACAGCGTCGTGGCGTGCCGCTCCCCGGCGGGGCCGGCCCGGTCGATGAGCTCCCGGTAGGTACGTGCCGTCCACGAGCCGTCATCGACGCCGTGCTCGGCCCACCATTGCGACAGGCCGGCGCCGGAGTCGGGCAGGGTGCGCTCCAGCACTTGCAGCCGGGCGATGCGCCCGGAGCGGCAGCAGGTCGCCAGCACCCGCCCCCAGGAGGACACGCGCCGCTCCTGGCCCGAGGTGTCGAGGAGGACGAACGCCGGATGCGTGACGGTCAGGATCGCGGTCAGCGTGTGCTGGTGCGGGTCGTGCACCATCGCCGCCCCGGTCTCGGGGTCCTCGTACTCCCGCAAAGCGGCGGCGTCGCCGGGCAGCGCGAGCGTCCCGGCGGGCCGGGGCTTGACGACCCGCTTGCGGAACAGGGTCTGTCCCGCGTAGACGCGCAGCACCCACTGGCCCGCGATCGGCAGCCATTCGACAGCCTTCCGGCCGCTGATCGGCACCCACGCCAGGGCGGCGCAGCCTGCCCAGATCGGGGCCGTGTAGAGCAGGAGGGCGCCGCCGCCGGAGTACAGGGCGAGGACAAAGGCGACCACGCCGATGCCGAGGACGGTGAGCTGGGAGCCGGACAGGGTCAGGATGACGCCGCGGCGGGCCAGGCGGGAGAACTTCACAGGGGACAGGTCGAAGCCGGTGCTGCCCTGGTTGTTGCTCATTGGTCAGTCTTCCTTCGGGGTCGCTGGCGGCGCGGGTGGGGTCGGCCGGGACGGAGAGGTGGCGGCCTGTTGCGGTCTCCCGGAGGCGGCGGGCGGAGCCGAGGAGGCAGGACCGGCCGGTGCCGCGGGGCTCGAGGACGTCGGTGAGGCTGCCGGGCCGGGCATCCCCGGCTGTGGCGGCTGTGCTGGAGCGGCGGCCTGGTCGGCGTGATGTTCCGCGCTGGCTCCGACGGCGGCGCCGAGCTTGGAACCCGCGGTCGCGGCCGCGCTGGCGATCTTCGCTCCAGCGACGGCCGCGAGACCGACCGGCCCGGCGGCCGTGCCCGCACCAGCGGCGCCTGCCGCCCCGCCCGCAGATGCCCCGCCTCCCGCGGCGGCCGCGCCCGTTCCGCCCGCGGTGGCGGCCCCACCCGGAACACCCCCACCAGCGGGCGCGGTGCCCGCGCCGGGAAGGTCCGGTCCCGGTGGCGGGGGTGGCGGCGGGTTCCCGCCGCCACTCGAGCTCGGGTTGGACCCAGGGCCGCCGAGTACCTGCTTGGGGGTGGCGGTCGGTGCCCGGTCGGGCATCGGGAGGGGCCGGTTCAGGGCGCTCTTGGACTCTTGTTCTGCGGCCATCGCGTGGTAGAGGTCAAAGCCCATGAAGCTGATGAACCGGTAGGCCATGTACGGGGCGAAGCCAGCGATGAACATGAGCGCGATGCCGGCGATGGGCTGGCTGATCGATTGAAGGTCGAAGCTGATCGGGGCGGAGAGCTGCGCGGTGGCGACGAGGAAGACGACGACCACGACGAGCTTGGAGACGATGAGTGCGATGACGAAGCCCGCCCACTTCGAGAACCACCCCTTGGTGGCATCCCACGCCGATCCGGACAGCGCGACCGGTGCCATGACGATCGCCACCAGCAGGAGGGCCTTGCGGATGAGGAGGGAGAACCACACGAGCGCGGCGGCGGTGATCGCGAGCCCGGCAAGGAAGATCGTCACGACCGCCCCGACACCCGGGGCGCTGATGTTGATCGTGGTGAGCCCGAGCGCGAGGGCGCCGATGCGGGCGCCCATCTGGTCCATCGTGGTGCCGGTGGCCTGCACGATGCCGACGCAGAGCTGGTCGACGATCTCCAGCAGCATTCCGGTGAGCGTGATGACGAGGAAGGAGCCGAGGATCGACTTCGCCAGCCCAAGCCCCGCCTTGGAAAGTGCGGCGGGGTCGCGGTGGACGAGCCCGGTGATGAGCTGGAGACAGAAGAACAGCAGGGCGATGAAGACGCCGACGCCGAAGAGGATGTCGTAGACGGCGAGGTAGCCGGGGCTCGTGACATCCACGGCGGTGGTGGAGTCGAAGATGCCCCACACGCCCTGGAACATCCATTGGGCCGCCGCACCGGAGGCCTGGGCGAGGTAGTCGAAGGGTGCGGCGATCAGGTCGCCGGCGTTCTGGCCGACCGTGTTGCACACGGACTGGATGACGGGGACATCGCAGACTCCCATGACGGACTCGTTCTCGATCCGGCGGTCAGTTGACGGCCTGGCCGACGTTCCAGAAGAAGTTGATGAGGGTGACTGCCGCCCCGCATAGCACCGCGGCGCCGCAAGCGACCAGCACGCCGAGCTTTCCTCGAGAGGCCAGGTGCGGGTTCGCGCTGTTGGCGCCGAAGCCCCAAACGACCGCGGCGACGATCAGAGCGAGGACGGAGAGGATGAGCCCGACGGTCATCACTGCTCCGACGATGGTGCGCAGCGCCGCGATCCCGGGAAGCCCGTTCGTGTTCGGGGTGATGGTCACGTCTTGACGCACGAGAGTGGTCAGGTGCGGAATGCCTGCGGTGAGGCGGGTGGCGAGCGAGGTCAGCATGGGGCGGGTCTCCTTTGGCCAGACAGGCCCCGTGAACGCGGGGACTCGCCAGCTCAGGTGCGATACCTGCTCCCGAGACCACGCTGTGGGCGCGCGATCAGAGAGTGGTGCCCAGGTGCAGGAGGAAGTTCGCCCAGGTGGCTCCGGCGCCGGCCAGGGCAGCGGTGCCGACGGCGATCCATAGGCTGGTCTTGGCGCGCGTGGCCGCGTGGGTGCTGCCGTGGGAGCCTGCGATGGCCCAGGTGATGGCGCAGACGACGAGCGTGAGTACTGACAGGATCAGTACGACCGTCATCAGCGCGCCGAGGATCGAGGCGAGCTTCGGTGCGCCGGTGAGGGCGGAGAAGTCGGGGAATACGACGGCGGCAGGCAGCGCGGGATGCGGCAACGAGGACTCCGTTCTCGAAGGCGTGCAGTGGTCATCGGCCGAGGTGCGCAAGCGCCGCCGCCACTCCGAGCCGAGTCAGTTCGCGGTGCTGCAGCCCGAGCCCGAGCCGGAACCCGCAGCCGTGACGGTGCCGGGTGCCGAACCGTCTGCCCCGTGCTCGGCAAGCCACGGCATCGGGTCCATAGGGGGTGTGCTCGGGCCGCCGGGGTGGACCTCGAAGTGCAGGTGCGGGCCGGTGGCGTGTCCGGTGGATCCGACGGCGCCGATCCGTTGGCCGGCGGAGACGAGCTCGCCGACAGTGACGCCGATTCCGATGGCATCCATGTGCAGGTAGGTCGTCGAAAGGGGTTTCCCGTCGACGGTGGCGAGGATCTCGATGGTGCCGGTTCCGGCGATCATCCCGGCCACGATCACGCGCCCGTCGGTGGCGGCGAGGATTGGCGTTCCGGCCGGGGCGGCGAGGTCGACGCCGGGATGGAAGCCGGGCTGCCCGGTGATCGGGTCGACGCGTGGTCCGAAGGGCGAGGTCTCCGTCCAGGTGCCCGCAGGCAGCGGGAAGACGACCTGACTCGTCTCCGGCACCGGGGGAGTGCTGCCGGTGCCGAGCCCTGTGTCGGTGGTGGCCGGCCTGGCGAGTGCGGCGAGGATTGCTTCGGCTACAGGCTGCTCGTCGGCGTATCTGCCTGGGAAGGCGCTGACCTCGACGGTCTGGGCGGCTTCCCCGTCGGTCATCTGCTGCCAGCCGGGGATGTCCAGCAGGCCGCGGGGCGAGCCGTGATTCGGGCCGGCGGCCCCACCGAAGAACGCCCGGGCCTGATAGCTCGGGTCCATGAGCTGTGCCACGCTGCCCCAGCCAGTCGAGGGCCGCATTTGGAAGAGACCGAGGCTGTCGTGGTCGGAGCCATCGCCATCGTTTGGGTAGTTCGCCGACCGCGGATAGGCGCTGGTGTTGGCGAGCATCCGCAGCCCGGATTCGGTCAATGCCGCCATCAACGCGATCGTGACACCTTGAGTGCCGACGCCGGGTGTCTGACCGCCGACGGTGACGATAGTGGCCGCCCGGCTCAGCTGGGTCTTATTCAGCGTGACGGTTGTGCCGTCGGCGGCGGTCGCGGTGAGCGAGTCCGGGATGCTGCCGACCGTCACGGGTCCGCCGGGAAGGCACAGGCTCTGCACGGCTGGGTCTACCAGCAGCACGGTTACGAACAGGGTGGCGCCGGGCCCGAAGACGAGCAAGCAGACGGCGAGGATCGCGGCGACTTTCTTCCACACGAGGGTTCCCCAGGCCTACTTCAGCGGGGTGCCGAGCTGGGACAGGCGCAGCACATGACACACCGGAAAGCTCGGCCTGCACGCCAGGAACATGGTGAAGGCGACCGGGCTGTCGGATGCCTGGTCCACGCCTTCCCACGTGCCGGTGCGGTGCCGGGTCCCGGTGACGGTCACCGCGACCGTTCCGGCGCGCAGCTGGGTTCCGGCCTCGGCTTTGAGCTGGGGCCAGTCCGGCGGGATCGCGGCGCTGTCGATGGTGATGCTCTGCCGGGTCTGGAAATGCTGCAGTTCGTGCCAGGCATCCGTGCTCGGCAGGTATCCGACCAGGTCCGAGACCAGACCCGGGGTCTCCAACCCCGATGGGTCTCCGACGCCCACCACAGCGTTCGAATAGTCAGACGGGGCGAGCCCGGACATGGTGTCCCAGGTGAACAGCGCCTGGGCGACACTGCGGGCGAAGACCACCGGATCACCGCTCTCCGGGATCGCCGAAGAATGCGGCTGTAAAACAGAAGGCGTCGGCGTCGGCGACGTCGTGGGTGCCGAGGCCGTGGCGGCCGGCGTCGGCGGCGAAAGTGCAGGGGCGGCGTGAGCGGGTCCGCGGACGAGCCCGTATATACCGATGCCGGCGACCCCGGCGGCCAACACGATGATGACGGTCAGGACGATGATTGGGCGGCGGCCGGTGAAACGCATCGGAACTCCAGGAGCGAGACGGGCATGTCACCTCACAGGTGCGTGCTCGCCGTCCGCAGGGTGATCACGCGCATTCGCTCGAGCGGGCAGCCCGGGCGGCGGCGAGGAATTCCTCCGTCGCAGCGACGGTCTGCTCGAAGGCTTCCCACTGCACGTCGTTCAGCGTGCGTCCGATGAGGGCCGGGTCGTAGTGGTCTGTCCAGTCGGCCAGCTCCTCCGTCCACAGCAGGACGAAGGCGCGTGTGCTGTACTGACGGGCCGTCGACGTGGCCGGCTCAGTGGGGGAGGACCGGTGCGGCTTCCGGTCCGGGAGCTTCGACACGCGCGCCAGAGCCTCGTCCGCCATCGCGGCGAGGCCGTCCTGCCGCGCTGCTGCTGCGGCATCTCTCACGAGCTGGTAGCGGCCGTTGACCCGGCCGTCCTCGTTCATTTCAGTCAGCGCGTCGGCCGCGAGCATCCGCACGGATTCCGGCTGCGTCTCGTCCTCGGCCAGACGTTGCACCTCGCTGATGCGCTCGAGGCTCGTGTGCGAGTCCGTTCCCGTGACCATCTGCGCCGCGCGTGCGCGCGCTTGCCGGGCGGATGCCGAGCCGAACGGTTCAGTCAAGTTGACTGAACCGGAGTCTTCGCCGGGGTGCGTTTCCGCGCCGAAACGGGTTTCCGCCTGCCGCCTAGCGGCCTCCTCAGCCATGACCTTCTTGATCTCTCGGTACAGGTCTGCCTTCTCAGTCGCGATCAGCGGCTTGTGCAGCCCGTCGTCGTCCTGCTCGGCCAGCAGCATCTGCAGCCGACCCGACAAGCCGGAGCGGACCCACACCTTCACGGTGCGCAAGCCCAGCCTGCGGGCGGCCTCGTAGCGGCGGAACCCGAGGATGAGGAGCCCATCGGGCGCGATCGTCATCGGCTGGAAGAAGCCGTTGGCGGCGATCGAAGCCGCCAGGGCATCGATGTCGCCGAGTTCGTGGCGGGCGCGGGCCCCGACCCTGATCGCCTCTAGCGCCCAGTCCAGTTCGATGTGCCCTTCGGTACTCATCGCTGCTGTGTGTGCTCCGGATTCGCCAGCGCGATCGCGAGCACGAGGTCATCGTCGCTCAGCAGATCGGCGACCGTCTCGCCGATGAGCAGCCGTACCAGAGTCCCACGCCGGGCGTTGGCGCCGCGGGCGGCGGGGTGTCCCAGCACGATCCGCAGCAATCCGATCCAGGACTTGTGCGGCAGATCCAGCAGCGCTCGGGCAGTCTTGTCCCGGCGCAGTGCCTCGTAGGCGGAGGTTCTCGATCCGTAGTCAAGCAGGCGCGAGCACAGATAGTCGACACCGGCGCGGGCGGCGTCTTCCGGCCAGTCCAGCAGAGTCAGGACGATGACCGTGCTCTCCACTGCGGAGGCCGCATCCGTCGTCGCGTCCGTGCCCTCGTCATCGAGAGCCGCATCGGCCGGTGCGATACGAAAAGCGGGGTGATAGTCGGTCAGTTCGCTCTCGTGATCGGCAAATCGTGTCGCATCGTGGAAGACGGAGTATTCCGGGCGGCGTGCCCGCTCGACGGAAGTCAGCATCCCGTGCGCACGCTCGTCGGCGCCCAGGGTGATCTTTACTGCGACGGTCACCACCGCCCAGGGGTCGTGCGCAGTGCGAGTCGACCCGTTCAGCATGGCATCGAACGCAGCCACAGCTGCGTCTTCCGGCGGCATTCCGTGCTTGCGCGCGAGAGCCCCGTAACGGTCAACAGTGAAGCGCATCAGATCGGCGGCCTCGGCATCGTGCCGCCAGGCTCCGGGACCGGCCCGGTGCAACCGAGTTAGTAGGGCGCGCAAACCTTCCGGGCTGGCGAAGGCCGGCCGGGAAGACGGATTCGGATTCGTGCGTGGTATTGACAACGGTGACTCCTCGTCTTGGACGAGAGTCAGGTGCGCGCCGGTGCCCTGGTGGGTCGGCGTGGCGCCCTGCGGTGAGCGGTCGGCTAGAGCCGCAGCCCCATCATTGTCGTGCTGTTCTCTTCTGCGGTGGCGAACCTGTCGAGCGTCCGCATGGCTGAGATGCACCCTGCTCCGCGTGCAGCCGAGCGAAGCAGGGCGCGGGGGCTGCGGTGCAGGGCCGCGGTGAGGGCGATGCCATGGCTGGACAGGTGGGCGCCGGCGTCCGAGAGCAGGTCGCCCGCGCGCACCCAGCGCGCACGCGGGATCCCCGGGGGCTGCGGACTGCGCAGAGCGTCCCTGATCTGCGCTCGCAATTGCTGATCAGCAGCCCTCGGAGCTTGCACAGCGTGCTGCGTTGCAGCCTCGTTCTCGGTCAGACCGTCCGGGTCCGTCCGGTCGGTGAAAGTGCTGTCGGACACGGCAGCGCCCCCTATCTACTGCAGTGATGAGCCTCGTTGCCCATCGGATTCCCCGGAGGGTGGTTCCCCTCCGACGCTCTCGATCGCGGCCGGCAACCAGCGGCCGATCGTGGATGGATGCACACCCAGCTCGCGGGCGATCCGCCGATTAAACCACCCGGAATGGCGCAGCTGCACGGCTGCCGTGCGCGGATCACCGCCCGACTCAGCCAGCACCCGGACGGAGTCTCCCTGCGCCCGGGAGCAGGAGCCGGCGCCGCATCGACGCTGACGGGTACAGCGCTGCGGGTGTGGCGGGTCAACTCGACGGTCAGATGCGTGATGGCCAGTAGCACGACGGGTGGGACCCCCCGATACACATGCCGCCAGCGGCTTCGGCACGGCCGCATCCGTGGCCACGAGCGCATGAGTCGTGTTCGCCGTGACCGACACGATTGCCCCGGCGAACAGCAGACTCCAGGGATACCGCATCGCGCGTCGCCCATGCGGGCTGAGCGCGACCACCGAGATCGTCGCAACGACGATGATGCCGTCCACGATCAGTGGCCAAACCCACGCCTCCCACACCGGCACCCCGGCAAGCGCGGTCAGGCTCGCGAGGGCGGTGAACGACAGCCAGAAGGCTCCGAGCGCGATTCCCACCGTGCCGGCTATGGCGGTGGTGAGCACCCAACGCGAGACGGGTCGCTGAGCAGCCTCAGCCATGCTCATCGCGACATCCCCATTCCTGCGCCCCCGCTTGCTCTCGAGCGTTCAGGGCCGGTCTGTTGGTACGCGGAGTGGATCGTCGCGACGGCCTCCGCCCTCGGCAGGCCGGCCCGTTGAGCGGCACCTACTAGCAACCCCTGAGCGTCACGTTCGGGAACCGATTGCTCCGCGAGACGGCAGGCTGCCCAGTACAGGCTCCCGTTGCGCGTGCCTTCCGGGCGTCGCGACACCCAGGCCGCGATCCGCTCACCTCGATCCGAGGACGCAGGTCCGATCCTGCGACTCTGCTGGGCAGGAGTGGTCGCTCGCGGTTGCAGGAATTCTTTGAGAGCAAGTGCGTCGACCGGATGCGGATGACGACCGACAGCGATCACTTCGTATCCGCCCGAGCTCCCGTCCGCACGATGAACGGCTGACGGGGCGACGAGCGCGTAGCCGCCCTCGCCGCGAAAGTCGATATGCGCCTGCCCCAGACTCCACGAGCGCTGCGGATGCCCGGCGGTGGCCGGGTAGTAGAAGTGCAAGCCACCGGACGGCGTGCGGACGACCGCCGACCAGCCGTCGACCAGACCTGCTCGCCGCGCCCGCTCCAGCACCGGGAAGCCGTGCCCCGAAGCGTGCGCGTCAACATCGACCACATCGATCCCCTCTCCGCCGGTTGCGATCGCCAAGTTCGCGTCAGGCCAGCGCAAACTCCAGCGCTCGATCTGCGCCGCTGAGGTCGTTGCATCCTTGAAGCCATGCGGAGTCAGCGGAGTCTTGCCGCCCGGAACACACGGAAACACCGGCACGCCGGCAGCAGCCAGCCGAGTCGCCGACACAACGAAGTCGCTGGTGCTCGTCACCGCAGTTCGTCTTCCTTTCCCGGATGCCGTGGGCATCGCAAGCCCACACGGCAGTGAGGTGCGCCGGGCAGAACAGCGGAACGAGACGGACGGAGCCTACGAGTGAAGCGGCCGTCAGGTTCGACGTTGAACCCGACGTAATCCGCGCTGATACGCCGCTGAATGACGAAAGGCGGCCACAGGCAGCCCATGGGCGCGGAAGAGCCGTCGCGGCCCCGAAGAGAATGATCGGGGCCGCGACGTCGCGTCAGCAGCCGCCGAGCGACGAGGTGCTAATGCATACGGTCAGACTGCTCGAACTTGCGGAGAGCTCAACATCGAGGGAGGACTCGCGGGCCTCAAGGCTCTGGAGCTTCAGGAGAAACGCGTTCATGTGGTGTCACCTCCCTTCGACGTCACCGGCCGAGAAATGCCCGCGCGCGTCATTGCGGTGGGTGGCGCAAGGAGAGGGAGAAGATCTCGCCAGCCGTCTCGCTGAGAGTCGAAGACCAACATGGTTGCCGCCTGAATCGCGCTGAGCACGCCGGCGGTGCCGGTGGCGTAGTCGCTGGAGGCGCGTAGCAGCCCACCGCCCGCGAACGCAATGCCATCACTGTGGTGCAGGGCGTGGAGTTGCAAGCCGCCAAGGTGCTCATATAGCGCGGCGAACGAGTCCGCAGTACCAAAGCCGAGCCGTTGGAAAATGGCGAGCACGTGGAGGAACCCGGCTCGACCGGTGAATACGCCGCTCTCGATGGAAAATCGCACCTGGAGTGCCTTTTGGATTCCAGTGACGGCCCGCTGATAAGGATCCGGATCCGGGACCTGCCCGGCCAGCTGTGCGGCGGCGAGGCCAACACCAGCGGAACCGGTCGCAAGGTAAGGCATCAATCGCCATCCCTCATCGAGTTGGAGGGAGCCGTCGACAGCTTCGACGCAGTCGTCAAGATCGACTTGCAATGCGGCGCGTGCCAGCTCGAGGTGGCGCCTCTCGTGCGTGTGCTCATATAGCCGAGAAGTGAAAAGAGTAAGCCCGCTCGGACCCCACATCAGCCCCTTGCCAGTGCGATGACCTGTGGCCGGGAACGCGGTGCGCGCCTCCAACCGTCGGGCAAGCTCGTCTGCAATTCGATCGCACAGTTCGAGGGAACCGGCAGCGTCTTGATCCAGGAGATAAATGCCGATTCCCGAGAGCCCGCCGTGCAGGTCGGAGCCAAGCGGTGCACCTGCGCCCGCAAGGCTGGCCGCGGTGTGGTCGGAGATCCGGCCGAGCAAGCTGTCTGCGCGAGCGTCGTCGCCATAGCGGCGCCACAGCCAGCCGACCCCCGCGGCACCGCTGTAGAGCCCGAGGTCGAGCTGGTTACCTCCGTGATCCGTCGCTTGGGCAAGCCATTCAACGGCGTAGGGGGAGATGTCCAGGCCACTGGTCAGCTGCGCCGCGATCACGCCTGCGGCGCCGTTTGCGAGGTTCCAGCCGTTGTCACGGAACTGCTGGGGATCGCCGGGGTAGCAGCGGTCAGCGCGTGATCGATCCAGGCTCGCGTCGATAGATCGGTTGAGCATGATCTGGAGGTTAAAGAGGTCGTCCTCCGTGGCGATCGGCCACCGGGTGATTGCCTGGTGAGTCTGTTCTGCGCTCTTGCTCCGCGGAGGGATGGCTGACCCGGCCAGGGTCCTCATGAGCGAAGCGCGCAACTCCTCGGGGAGGGCGAAGATACGAGCGGCGGCATTGATGAGCTGTCGCGCCTTGTCCGAGTCCAGGCTGAGAAGCGCGGTCAACGGAAGGAAAAGGAATAGCTTCACAGCCGCCAGAGACCAGTCGTCTGCCGCCGCGTCGACCAAGCGTGCCGGGGGAGTGAAGCCTGGGGCGCCGATCCGGCCGGTGCGGGCGATACCGAGCGGCCCTGACATCTCGAAATCGATCAAGACGACATGCCCGTCGTCGGTCACGAGGACGTTCGCTGGATGCAGATCGCCGTAGTAGAGGCCGGCTGCGTGGATGCGGCCAACCACGGCGTCGAGTTGCTCGATAATGTCGAGGGCCCATTCGCGGTATTCGATGTAGTCGCTCAACGTTGCGTCGGCGCGCAACAGAGGGTTCCGTGTGACGAAGAGCTTGTTCAACGGTGTGCCATTGATCTCCTCGATGGCAAGGAAATGGTGATCGCCCACGCTGAGTTCTTTGTGCAGGTCGGCCACGGCATCGTCGTCGGCCAGCCGACGCAGTGCCTCGGCCTCCGCGGCCAACCGCGAAACAGCATCGCGCCGATCGGGCGTCAGTCCGGCGAAAGGCCGCGCCTCCTTCAGAATCACCTGCTTCCCCGCCGCGTCGGATGACTGTGCGCGATAGACCCCGCCGGCGTTGGAGAAGTGAATTGCCTCCTGGATGCGATAAGGGAAGGACTCGGGTGCTTCGTTGTCGCCGAGTGCATCGATCTGCTCCTGAAGGAACAGGGGCATCTCGACCCAGGAGGGTGGGACAAACTGTGCTTCGCGACGATCAGGTACGCGCGAGCCGTCTGGGGAGATGATTGCGGGAACATCCTCGCCGCCGTAGCGAACGGTCAGGTCGCGACGGAAGCCGCCGTAGCGCACGAACAGCGGGCCGTCGTTCCAGCGCAAGTCGGACAAGATGTAAGGTCCGGGGCGGCCGCCGACGAGCTGGTCGAGTTCCGTGAGGATCGTCTGGAGGGCCGGCTGGTGGTGGGGGTACACGGTGATGAACTTTCCCGACGAGCCGCGGTGTGCTTCTTTGCTGTTCCGTGACAGGAACTCGGCCTCTGTCGGGATGAACTTGAAATTGAGCTCGTTCCGGTGGGCGTATGCGGCGACCGCGGTCAAGATCGCCTGAGCATTTTCGGACGTCGCAGACACATGAATCTTCCAGCCTTGGGTGGGCAGCGATATGCCTGACCCAAGTGCCATCCACTCAGCCGAGGGGTGACGGTCCCAGCTCTCCCAGCTGAGCGTGTCGGGAAGAAGGTATTCCCTGGTCGGACCTGAGATCTGGCGTGGACGGCTGTCGTAGAAGAACGGATCACTTGTGAACCGCAAGTATCGAAGATCCACGCGCGCTCCTGTGGGATTGTCAACGACCTGAAGTCGGGTCGGTCGCCCAGAGCGATTCTTGTCGGAATCGAGCCTTCCTCGGCACCCTCGAAAGTTGGGGATTTTTGTCGTCAGGAATCCGTGCCGTTCGGCTTGTCCATGCCGTGGTCGATGGCCCAGCGCATGATGGAAGCCCGGCCTTTCGCACCCGTCTTGCGGCGGACCTGGATCAGGTAGTCCTTGACGGTGCTCTCTTTCAGCCCCAAGGCATCTGCGATCTGTTGATTGGTCATGCCGCGGAGAAGAGCGGCAACAGTGTCGTATTCACGTGGCGCAAGGATGCTGCGCGCACTGGCGACCGGGGCGACAGCTCTTCCGGGCTGTTGTCGTCGATTGAACTCCTCAATGACGCGCCGCGTGACAAGGGATGAGATCATCGCCTCGCCGCGCGCAGCTCGATGGATCGCGTCGACGAGTTCGCTTGTTGCTGCGGCCTTCGGAATGAAACCGGCAGCTCCGTTGCCAAGCGCGGCGAAGAGGGTTTCATCGTCGTCGAACAGCGTCATGATGATCACCGGGATTGGGGCGGCGGCATCGGGCCCGGAGAGCGCGCGCGTCGCGGTGATGCCGTCGCCGTCTGGCATCCGTACGTCCATAAGCACCACATCCGGGCGTTCGGTGAATGCCAGTTCGACAGCTTCCGGGCCGGAAGCCGCTTCAGCGATGACTTCGATGTCGTCGCGGCGAGCGAGGATTCTCCGAATGCTCTTACGCACGCTTGCGAGGTCATCGACGAGCAGTACTCGGATTGGTTTCGCGACGCGGTCGCTCATACGAATGAAAGTCCATACGCAGGAATGGTTGCTGTGGTAGCCCAGCCGCCGTCTTCAGTGGGACCGCTGGACAAGTCCCCGCCGAGAAGGCTGGCTCGTTCCTTCATCCCTGCCAGCCCTTGACCTCCGCGTAGCCCAGCTGCCGCGCCGACATGCGTGGGCTGGGTATTGCGGATATTCAAGACGAGGTTGTCGAGATCGCGTGCGAGCGTCACTTCGATGGTGGATCCTGCAGCGTATTTGGTCGCGTTGGTCAGCGACTCCTGCACGATGCGATAGCAGCCGAGTGCCGCAGCCGGGCTAACATCCCCCAATTCCCCGTCGACAGCCAACGTCACGGAGGCATGGTTGCGTCGCGCGGTCTCTACGAGCATGTCCAACTCGGCGAGTGGGGCCGCGCCAGCCGGCGTGTTCTCGGCGATATCTGTGCGCAGCACCTGCACCAGATCCCGCAGGCTTCGCCAGGTCAGCACGGCTTCTTCGCGCACGGCGGCGACGATTTCGTCAGCATCGGCATCGTGGTGGCGGATGGCATCGACAGCCGCCTCAGACTGCATCAGAATCCCGGAGAGATGGTAGGCGGCCACGTCGTGCAGTTCGCGTGCCATGCTTGTGCGCTCGTTCGCGGCGGCGGCAAGCGCCACAGCTTTTTGTTCTCGTTTCGCGCTCTCGGCGACCTCGTGTGCGAGCTCCGCTCGTTGCCTGTTCACCCGCACCAGCAGCCCCACAGGGATCGCCGGCACGTAGGTGGATAGCGAGCGGGTCAGATAGGTGAGGATGAAGACGGGGGAGGGGGGAACTCCGTAAGCGCTCGAGATGAGCAGCTGGAGGATTACGTCACAGCTAGCTGTAACGCCGATGGCTACCGACCATGTGCGCCGGGGTGCGACTGCCGTCAGTGCGTATACAGCGAAGAGCTGCGGCAGATTCGCCACCGCATTTCTGTCGACGACAAGGACCATCGACGCGAAGAAGAGGGTCATCACAACGCAGAAGAGCATCAACGGATGCTTACGGCGTAGCGGAATGGCGAGCACCTGCCCCAACAGGAGCAGCGCGGCGCCCCACACCTGGACAGGGGTGAGATGTCCGCCGCCGTGCAGGGCGAAGAAAAAGTCAGTTCCTGTCGCAATGAGCAGGAAGTAGTAAGCGAGGGAGGCGAGGCCCAGCCACAGCATCCACTGAGCGTCGCTGAGGTCGCGTAAGCGATGAGCCGACCTCGCCTGGGAAGGCTGAGACACGGCGGAAGTGTAGCCGTCGAGCGTTAACTCGGAACATCTGCAGCGTGCCCTAACCTGGCGTCATGCCCGCCACCCCGCTGACCCGCTTCGAGCGGGCCGAGCGCAACAAGGACGCCATCCTCGACGCGGCCGCCACTGTGTTCGCCAAGCGCGGGTTCGCCGGCGCGAGCATCCAGGAGTTCCTTGATCTCGCCGGCGCGACCAAGGGCGGTATGTACTACCACTGGCAGACCAAGCTTGACGTCGCAACCGAGTTGCTGACCCGCGGGGCACCTCGATGGCAGGAACTGCTGTCTGGCCTTGCCGTGGGGAGTCGGGGGCTGGGAGCGCTCAGTGAGCTGTGGCACGGCGTGGCCGGTGCGCTGGAAGCTGACGTGAAGTTGCTTGCGTTCGTGCGGATCTTCGACGAGATCGAGTCGGGAGCGAGTTCACCGCTGACGTTGCTCCGCGACCAGATGGTCACTCGGCTGCAGCAGGCACTTGTTGACGGCGAGGTGGATGAGCGGATCAACATGGCGCGCACGAGTACCGTGCTGATCGATGCGATGTGCGGCGTTCTGTTCACTCCGGCTCCATGGGGGCGGGAAGCTGAGACGGCGGAGCGACTCGATCGGTTGTGGTCGCTCCTCGGCATCGGGGTATCCGCGTCCTGACCTACGCTTTTTCCGCGATGCGCTGAAGGAGTCGGATCACCGACTGCGCGCGTGTGGCTGCCACCGTCGGCGCGACTGGGCGCGGCGCGACAAGAACGACTTCCCCATCGAGGACAAGCCACCATGCGGTCCGGCCCACGGGATCGGCGACAGACACAGGGCGGAGCGCGGAGGTCGCACGCAGGAGGCGGCGGAGATCCTCGAGTGCCGCGTCCTCCGACGCGAAGTCGCGTGCGCGGATGGCCACGGGTAAGTCCGCTGCTGACGTCGCGTACCAGGTGATGCCAGCGTGCCGTGGCCGCCGTGCATCGCGTCGAGAAGCGGGGCGACTGCTTGGACGCATCTCAAGTACGCGAGTCCGTCCGGCGGACATTGCCGCGTATCGAGCATCGCCAGGCGCGCACAACGCGATTCCGCGGTCGGCAAGGTGTGCGTCCGCCATGTCGATCAGATTACAGGCAACATTCCCCGTAATGTGACGGGTTGAAAATGCCGGATTTGTGCGTCGAGCTAGTCGCGGCGCTCTGCGGATGGGGCTGTCGGCGCGTTGCCCAATGAGGGCTATCTGTCAATGCCCAAAAGACGAGAAAGTCCTGATTGGGCTGAGATTTTCCTTCGATAAATTCGCGTGGACGCCTCGGCTCTGACTTCGACTTGGTTCGCGTGGCGGGTTTTGATACTCGCGCCGTAACTTGCGGTTCACCGCACGTCCCCTGTCCGTACGAACTCGTAACAGGCATGAAAGATTGCAAACCGAACCGGTCCCGCGCAAGCTACGAATGTCCGGCTCAGGGGTCTCAAGCAAGAAGAGCTTCCTAGGCGGACAAGCAGTTGAATGCCCGCTGCATGCAGCGGGCGCACGAGGAAGCCTCGTGCGCCCGCCAGGTGAGAACTGCTGCTCCTAGCTCAGAAGGAGCAGACGAACTCACCACGCCGCAACCTTGTGGCTGCAGTGGTTCCTAGTAGGAAAGCACACCCTCGAAAGGAATTCCGTTCATCATGAACAAGTCATTCAAGCTCGGCGCCGCCGGGGTTCTGGCCGCCGGTGCGGTCGTCTTCGTCTCCTCTTTCGGCACCATCGCCGCCAACGCGGACCCGTCGGGCTCGTACACCTACGTCGCCGTCGGCTCGGACACCATCCAGGACCTGTACAACAGCTTCTCGGCCCAGAGCATCGGCTCGTGGAACGCGACGATCCCCGGACAGAACGGCGACGCCGGCCTCGGCAGCACCATCGTCCCGGTCAACGGCCAGAACCCGACCAACACCGCAGCGATCGGTCGCCCCAACGGCTCCGGTGACGGCCGCAAGGCGCTCTCCGCCGCCTGGAACCCGTCGAACCACACCTGGAGCCAGACGGTCACCAAGACCACCGGCGCCACCACCACGACCTACACGGTGCCGACCGACAGCATCGACATCGGCCGCTCCTCCGGCAAGCCGGCCACGCTCGTCGCCGCCGGTGCCAGCAACGACAACCTCACGAGCGTCCCGCTCGCCCGCGACGCGGTCGCAGTCGCCACCGACGGCTTCAGCTTCAACTTCACCGAGCCGGAGCTCCAGGCCATCTACGGCGCTCCGAACACCACCGCCTCACCCACCTCGGCCAGCGGCACCTACACCCAGGTCTCCGGCAAGTTCACCGTCGGCGACATCACGCACACCGGAACCGAACCGGTGCTCGTCACGGGCGTCAACGCCGCCGGAACAGCAGCCACCAGCACCGTGCAGCTGAACGTCCTGCTGCCGCAGGCATCCTCTGGTACCCGCCAGTTCTTCCAGAACGCGCTCGGTAACACGGCAAACACGACGGCGACCTGGGTCAATGCGAACAACGAGGAAAACCACGCTGACGCCCTCACGGCCACCGGCGACATCATCCCCTTCTCGGCCGCGCAGTTCATCTCGCAGTACAACGGTGTCGTCACCGACACAGGTGTGAAGGCCTCCACCTTCAACCTCGACTCGATCGGCGGCAACGCTCCCGTGACTATCAGCGGCAGCACGGCCACCCCGGGTGCGCTCTTCGGCAGCGTCAGCACGGTTCCCAACGGGGCGGTCGGCACCTTCAACCGTGACGTGTACTCGGTCGTCCCGACCCAGGTCATCACGCCGACCGGAACGCCTACGACGTACGACACCGCGATCAAGACGCTCGTGACCAGCACCCTGCCGAACCTGAGCAACATCACCAACTACGGGTTCGAGAAGCTCAGCTACTCCGGCACCAGCACCGACTGGCTCCACTCGCCCTTCGAGAACTGACACAACGTGGGTCGGGCGGGCGATTGCCCATCCGACCCACGTTCTCACGTGTCCCCACTATCACCCCTTCTTGCCCGTCTCGATCCGGGACGGGCAAGAACCGCGTCCAGCACATCGCGGGTTCACTCGGAGCTCTTTCAAATGCACTCACATCAATGGCACCACACCCGTCGAATCGCCACCGCCCTGGCCACAACGGGCGCCATCCTCCTCGCGATCGGCATCGGTACCAGCTCGGCCCCAGAAGCTCACGCCGACATCTCGGGCGCCGCCATTACGGCCGCGCCCAGCTCGGGATCAAACGGCGACCAGATCAACGTAGAAACCACAGGACTAGGCTGCGCCAACGACTGGGCCGGCGTCTTCATTCTCCGGGACCCGATCACCTCCGTTACCGTCGACCTAGTCAATGAGATGCTCGGCAACGTCGTCAGCCCAAGTCTTGACAGCTTCTATTTGGCGGGAAATCCCACCACCAACGGGGATGATTTCGTCCGGACCGGCCCGAACGGCAATTTCGTCAATTGGCAGAGCGGAGCTGGCGTTGCCGATCTGAAGACGATGGCGCAGCAGTGGGGTGCAGCTTCGACCGGAACCTCGTATCCGCTCGTCACGGTGTGCGTTGATCCCACTACGTTCGCGCCTCTGAGTGCCCCAGATGGCTCCGCGGTCGCCGCGCAGAGCACCATCACGATCATGCCGGACGGGTCGTGGCAGATCGGATCTGCGAAGGCCGACGTGTCGGCGGTGGCGGTGACCGCTACACAGGATCAACCCGGTGGAAGCACGGTGCTGACGGCGACGGTCACGGATACGACAGCAGCGGGAACGGTCCCTGCCGGCACCGTGCAGTTCCTCGACGGCACGGGGTCGAGCGCGACGCCGCTGTCTCAGCAACTCACCCTCGATAGCACCGGCACTGCGACCTACACGACATCACTGACGGTGCTGCCCGTGGGAACCCACACCATCACGGCTGTTTATACCCCAGGGGCGGGCGTGAACATCGCCGGGACGAGCGGTACCGCCACGGTCACGGTCGCCGCCAGTACCCCGACGGACACGAGCGCGCCGACGCCAACCGATTCCAGCACGCCGACTCCGACGGACACGAGCACCCCGGTTCCGACCGACACCAGCACGCCGACCCCGACGGACACCAGCACTCCCGGTGGGACTCTTCTGGATGGCGGGACGGTGGTGCGGGGCACCGCGTATGCGGCGGTCTTCCCGGCGGGAACCTTCGGTGATGGCGATTCGATCGATGTGGTGCTGCATTCGACGCCGACGGATCTCGGCACGGTGACGGCGGGCAGCGACGGCAGCCTGACGTTCACCCTCACGGCGGCGCAGACCTCGGCACTGGCGGCCGGCAGCTCGCACGAGCTGGTGTTCACGGACGCGACGACGCCGGCGGACAGCCAGACGGTCGCGTTCACGGTGGCTGCAGCGCCGTCCTCGACGAGCACGTCCAACCCGGGCAGCACCGACCCGAGCACGGGGACGAACACGCCCTCGACGTTCCTGACGGACTCGACCCGCTGGGCGACCGGCACCCCGCAGGGGGTGGCTTCGCTGGTCGGGTTCCTGGTGCTGGCGGCCGGTGCGGGCCTGTTCGGGTGGAACTGGTTCAGCCGTCGCCGCGCACGCGTGCGGCAGGGCAGCTGATCTCACCCCGTGTCGCGGTGGTGCAGGTTCCGGGTGAGCCCGGGGCCTGCACTCCCGCGTTTATCCCGCCTTGACCGTCTCCGATCCTTGTTGAGTTCCCGATGCCTGTGATGTCTTTCCTCCTTCCGTCCCGCAACCGCCGGACGGTCTTCGGCCTGTACGGGGTCGCCGCGGCGTTGCTCGCCGGCAGCCTCACTCTGGTCGCCTTCCAGCCGGCGCAGGCCGGTGACGCCAGTTCGTGGGGGCCGTCTGGCTATACTGGGGCGACGGATTCCGCGGTGACGGTGAACTGGGACGACTCCGGCAGCACCCCGGCTGCGGATGTCGTGCCGCGGGACAGCAGCCAGGTGATCCCGCACACGGGTGGGAAGACCTACGACGACGCGAACCAGGCACTCAGCACGGCGGTGCAGGCCGACTTCTCACACGCCCAACTGACCGTCTCGCAGACCACTGGGCTCGTCCATCAGGCTGTCAACCTGACCGTGAGCGGGGTGACCGGCATGGCGGACTCCGTCGCACCGGCCGGGTTCACCGTCATGCAGTGCTGGGGTAGCACCACCGACCCGCAGCCGGACCCCGAGCACTGCCAGCAGGGCGTCGGGGTCGTCGACGGCGGCAGCAGTTCCTACGTCCAGGGCGAGTACCACATCTCGACCGGTGATGCCGGCCTCGTCGCAGGCGGCGACCTGAAGGCCAACACCGTTGTTGGCCTTTCCGGAACGCAGGACGCGTCTACGGTGACGCTGGTCGCCCAAGTCAGTGCCGGACTGAGTTCAGGCTATGAGGTGGCGACCGGGGCGGCCGGCAAGATCGTGTTCGGCACAGCCGACGGCACCACGATCGCCACGGTTCCCGTCAAAGACGGGCAGGCGACCACGACGACGGCCGTGCACAGCGGCGAAACTCTCTACAACGCCGCATACATTGCGACCCCGGATGAGAACTACCTCAGCGCGGAAGCAACAACCAGCCTCGGCGCCCCATCGACCGTGGAGCTGCCGGCGCCGGACCAATACAGCGTCAAGTGGCCGGCTCCGGCACCGCTGACCTCCGGCGGGGCAGGAACCAACAGCGCCCCGAATAACGGCACCGTGCAGGAGAGCTTCCAGGCCGTCGATGGCACCTACACCTCCGAGCTCGACCAGTACTACACCTCTACGACGACCAATGAGATCGGGAACCTGCAGAACGGCTCCCGCACGTTCGACGTGCAGACCGGGGCGGAGTCCCCGGGCCTCGGCTGCGGGTACCGCGCCGATCAGGCCTCCACAAGCGTGTGCTGGCTCGTAGCCGTTCCCGCCAACGACACCGGCGTCGGCGCCGCCGGCTATGGGATCACCAGTGCCAGCCCTTTGACGCCGTCACTGTGGGCGCAGCGGATGCAGGTGAAGCTCACCTTCGCCGACGTCGCCCCCTCCTGCGGAGCCGGTTCCCGTGAGATCTCCATCGGCTCCGACCTGCTGCTGGGCGCCGTGAACTCCTGGATCCCCGCCCTGTGCACCCAGGCAGGCGTGGATCTCGGGTACATCCAGACCGAGGATGCCTCCGCCCGCGCTCAGTACACCGAGGGCAACGCCTCCCTGATCTTCACCAGTCAACCCGTCGACGACACCGCCGGCCAGACCAGCACCCTCTATGCGCCGGCAGGCTTGACCGGGGTGACCATCGGAGTGCTTTCCGCCAAGGCTCAAGCCGGAGGCGTGACCGGATTCAGCACTGTCTCCGGGATCAAACTCAATGCGCGGCTGGTGGCGAAACTGCTCACGGAGAGCTACCTCTACGCCATCGACGTGACCTCGGGCAGCGTCTGGAACAAGGACATCCCGTGGGCGAAGGCCTTGCCGACGAACCTGGCGACCGATCCGGAGTTCCTGGCACTGAACCCGGACCTGCCGAGCAGCCTGCTCGGCACCGACCTCATTGTGACCGTCACCGGGTCGGACGCCACCGAGGCAGTATGGAACTGGATCACCAGCGACCCTGACGCGAGAGCGTTCCTCGACGGCTGCCCGGATGCGGCATCGAACGACACGGTGATCAACCCGTTCTATTCGACGCGTACGTATGCGGAGTGCCCGACGAACGCGGCGGATTCGGCGGCGCAGCAGCTGCTCGAGAAGGACGCCTTGGCGGCCACAGCGGACGCCGAGCGTGCCCCGCAGACAGCCGCGAACCCGAACGGCACGCTCCTTCCATCCACCTACACCGACTCCGTGCCCAGCTACCCGCCGGTCGGCGGTGTGTTCCCGCAGCCGGGCTACTACGAGCGCCCGGCGGTCACGGATGCCACCGGCAAGGTCACGCAAGATAGCGACAGCCTCGCCAACCTGCATCCGGGCGAGAACACTTTCGACGCCATCGCCACCGACGTCCTGAGGGGACAGGAGAAGTCCTTGGATCAGTGGTGCGTGGGCTCGGTGATGTGCCCTGGAGTGAACGGCTTGTCCGGCACCTGGGAGAACGGGGCCCCACCGTATCAAGGTGTCGGAGTCTTCGGCCTCACCGACGGCACCGCGGCGGCCCTGAACCAGCTCCCCACGACCCTCTTGTGTGACGACTCCGGTTCGAACTGTGTGGGTGCGGATAACGCCTCGTTGACGGCGGCGGCGGCGAAGTTCACGGCGTCGTCGACCGACAAGCATTTCCAGTCCTTGGATGCGGGCAGTTTCGCGAAGAACGACTGGTATGCGGATGGGGCGTATCCGTTGACGGTGCCGGTGTATGCGGAGATCAACACGGATGGGCTGAGTCAGGCTACGGCGCGGGACGACGCGAAGGTGCTGTCGTATATCTCGACGACCGGTCAGGTGCAGGGGTATGCGATCGGGGACCTGCCGGCGGGGATGGCGCCGCTCACGGGCGCTCTGGTGTCGCAGGATGATGCGGCGATCGCGACGCTCTCGGCGATCACGGATCCGGTCTCGTCGTCAGGATCGAGTCCATCGTCGTCTCCGAGCTCGCAGCCCTCCTCGAACCAGACCCCGGTGTCGAACACGACGCCGTCGGATACCCCGTCGGGTGAGGTGCCGCCGATGAGTTTGGTGCCGGTGGATTCTCCGGCGGCGAACCCGCCGGGTGGTTCTTCGCCGCAGGTTTCGCCGACCTCGAGTCCGCAGGCTCTGCCGGGGGCGACGGCGGTGACGCCGGCGTTGCCGGCGGGGGTGTACCCGTATGCGGTCGGCGGCGGGCTGGCCGGGGCGCTCGCCTCGGGGGTCGCGGCGCCGATC
>Ga0131853_10000672_pt1 | contig 61643 bp, 51 predicted proteins | sample TergutLab28metaG_FD_92764 | JGI IMG/M metagenome (GOLD analysis project Ga0131853, IMG submission 92764) | Labiotermes labralis P1 segment gut microbial communities from Petit-Saut dam, French Guiana - Lab288 P1 (version 2) (version 2) | ecosystem: Host-associated > Arthropoda: Insects >...
TAGGAAGTGTGAAAAAGAATTAAATTCACTACAGCTTTATATCAAATCACAAAGCCCGCATACCCAATAACGGCATAGGTATGCGGGTCTTTTTGAACGTATGTTCTGTCAAAGTCGAGATAATAATGCGGAAAAATCAAGAAAATCAAAAATACAGGTATATTAAGCAGAATTAGATAAAAATAAATCCATTAAAACAGGTTTTAGATTCTTATCATACCCGCTTAATTTTCCCCCAAGTATTTTTGTTTTTCCCATATCGAAAGAATGCGATAAAGCGTACGACAACAAGAACATATCGGAAAAACGCAAACTCCAGTATACACAAAAGCAACGTCTTTAACATATCCGAAAATAATACCCGAAATTTTTGGGTGTATACTTGCTGAGAAAAAGCACTCAGACTTATAATCGAACCATATATCGCATACATGACCAAAAATCCAATCATATATCCAATATTTAGCACATCCAAATAAAGTGCTAACATAATCGTTAAAATCCCAAATAACTCAATAATCGGAGCAACCAACTCATACATTAAGTAATACAAATAAGAGAAAGCACTAACCAAACCAAATTTTAAATTAAACATCACGCGCCGATGCACAAACATACTTTGCAATAATCCAACATGCCATCTGCGGCGTTGTGTCCGTAAGTCGCGAAAGCTGGTTGGTGCTTGCGTCATACAAATGGCACTGGGCTGATAACACATCCGATACTCCATATTATTGTTACGACAATATCCATGTAACTTTAGCACGAGTTCCATATCCTCACCTAGATTATCCGGGCTATACCCCCCAGCGGCAACAACTGTTGACTTCTTAAACAAACCAAAAGCCCCGGATATAATCAAGTTACCATTAAAGGTATCCATCAAAATACGACTCGCCAAGAAAGAGCGGTTATACTCGACTGCCTGTATACTTACCAGCAGGTTAGGCGGCAGCCGGTATCGCACTGCTTTACCGTTTTCCATCTGCACACATTGGGAAATCAGCACCATTCCCCCGGCAGCTACGGTCGTATCGTCCTCAAATACCGGTGCCACAATTTCTTTCAGGGAGTCTGTTTGCAGTTTTGAGTCTGCATCCATACAGACAAAATAAGGGTAACGAGAAGCATTTATCCCCATGTTAAGGGCATCACCCTTACCACCATTTTTTTTGCGGATGAGGGTAAGGTTCACCCCTTTTACGATATTTTCGTAAACAACTTCCTCCGGCTGACAGACCAACACATGGTTAATCGGACGATTCATCAACTTCATGCCAAATTCATCAATTAATTTTTGAGCCATGTCATCTTCCGAACCATCGTCTATAACAATGATTTCATATTGTTGATAATCAAGGTTCAAAAGAGAGTTAACGCTGTTTACAACGGTAACAGATTCATTATAAGCCGGAATCAGAATCGAAATCGGCAAATCATCGTGATTCAGTTTATTTTTAAACTTTAATATACGATCATCTACATACAACCGATAAGCACCTACTATAATAGCAAAAAACGAAAAAGTTGCAAATATGATTAAGTATACAATATAAAATATGCTGACATAATAGAGGAACGTTCGTAAAAAATCCATCATATGACGTCTTCACCTTCCCTCTCTTTTTGTAGGTTGACGTTTTGCAATGCACTTTCTAGGTCAAGCATATATTCTACAATCTCTTTCTTGTAGATACTCTCACTTTGCAAAACTTCTAATAAATCCGCTTTTTCACCCCACTCTACAAGTGTGGATGATGCATTATATCGCACATGCCAATTAGGGCTTAAGAGGGCATTCTTTAATGCCGTAACAGTATCTGCTGCCGGATATAAACTTAAAGCAATGGCCGCCCTGATGGCTAAATTAATGTCTGGCGGATTGACGATAAAATCAATCAATATCGGACGTACCGGCTCATATTTATGTTTCCCATAATAGCGGATGATGGCATTTCGCACTTCGGCACTAACCGAGGCATCCTGTAACACCGGGAAAAGCACTTCCCGATATTGACACTCTGTAAACTGAGTAATAAATTGTATCACCGGCACAAGGATATTATCATGCCACTGTCGCCGTTCATTCCACAGATAACGCGCCAGAACCTCCTTATCGCCTTTAAATCTTAACAATTCCCTTGTTAAGAGATTCTTGTGCATGAACAAAGATTGTTCATTCATGATCCGCAATGCATTTACCACACCTTGGACACTGCCAATGCTACAAAGTGCGCTCAGGACATTTGCACGACAATAAATACTGGAGTCATCCATATATGAAATCAGAATCTCCACCAGTTGCCCATATGTGTCTCCTGCTACTTGCGGAAAGGTATAGACAAAATCAGCATAGCATGTCCGTTCAATGCGCGGCTTCCGGCTATATATTCTGGCAAGTTTCTGAAAAGTGGCATGTCTCTTGTGTACATAATCATCGTAAGCCTCCGGAAAATCATTTTTTAGATATTGTAATGCCTGAGAATACACCAACAGATTTTCTGCATTTGGCAATTTTTTCAACAATAACTTCTCGTGCTTTGATACACTAGCTTCCACACCATGAATCATGGTTGTTTGATTACGAAGGACAGCCTTCCATCTTTTCACTTTACCTTTTGAAACAGTATTTTTGCCTCGACTATAACGGATGATTACAAAATTAAAAATCATCAATGAAATACAAACCATTATAAATAAGCCAATCAAAACATATACTCTTAAATCAGAAACCATCTTCATCACTCCAAAATTCTTGCATCATAAAGTAGGACTGCTTTAGGCGCTCATGGGTATACACCTGATTTCTCCACCCGTGCAACGGTATTGGTGACATCGAAACTTCACCGCCTGCCATTGCAATACCGATATATATTTCTTGAATGCGAATCCCTTCCACCCCAAACCTCTCATAATAGTCGTCATGCACCTGCATATAGGATGGATCATAAAAATTTAGTAACATCCACGGCAAGCGTACTTCAACCAAATCTTCACCAAAGCAGAAGTCAGCTAAAGAATCGAAGTCTGGATTTGCCGGATCTCTTGTGCCATGTGTTAATATTCCCGTATCCCAAGACGGCAAGCGCCGTAACTCCCGAGCCTCATCAGTTAGTCGCTCAAAAAGAGAAGCCTCAATCACTAAGGTATTTTGCAGTGCTAGGGTAATTGGCACAAACTCTGAGTCCCACTTTGACGGAAATGGAATTGTAAAAGGGTTTACCCCAGTCATTTCCTCATAAAACCGCTGATATGTTGCATCGTAACGCCGGTTGACCAACAAACGACTGTTTTCCTCTCCCGATAATATCAATAAAAAGTTTGCCGGACGCTCAAACTCTAGGTCATCAAACACAGAGGTTCCCGAATGTGGTGTTACATCAATGGGTAGATAAAGGGTATTTTGCGGACTCACTCCCTCACCGCGTATCAACAGATTTAGCCCTTCCATGTCATATTGTGCATAGATGCTAATCCCATCATACTGATGAACCCGATGAGTTTCATCCCATTCATCCGCCTTACCGTCAATCAGAACAGGACGGGCATAACGTCCCGGCTCAAAAGCCATCAGTCCATACCATTGGTCAACCGACTGTAGATTGTGCCAGTATTGGTAACGCCACGGATCTGAAGAAAAGGCTGTGTTCCAAGTACGTCGCTCCCATGTATCCTGCCAAGTGGAAATAAAACTTCCGCCCCAGCCACTTTCTTCTATCTGCATCACTGTTTTGGCAAGGGCTTCACCTTGCTGTTGCTCGTTAAGTGGTGGCTCATCCATTCGACTCGGTGCGCGACCGGTTGAAAAACCAAAGCCTGTTGCAATCACCGGCATACTATGGTATTGTGCCAGCAAATCTAAATACCCATTATAGATACAACTACGATCTAAGTCTGCCAAAATTGGTGCCAAAGCTTCATATTGATTGACTGTTAGATAGTCTATAAAATCCTCAGCAAAGGGAAATAGCCGATATCCTGCAAATGTACCTGCCATCATAGCTTCCGAGGGGAGAATATTCTCCGCATCTAACTGCACGTATTTCCGCAACTGCGTTGCATAAGCGGGCGCATACTCCAAAAAATCTATGGCCGGATTTGAAATAAAACCAATCGGGCGCTGTACTTTAAACTTCCTTGATTCGTAGGAAGTTGCAGTATCCATTACTTGCGCAAGCATCACTTCAAATCGTGAGGCACCCTCCGCTGCACGAAAGAATTCGCCTTCAAAACGATCAAGCAAATCCGGCTCAAAGTGATTCATGAATGTGATTTCATCCGGATCCCAATCAAGACCCACTAAAAAACCAACCACCCAAGGTGATACATCAGATAGAAACACCTCTACCCCGCTGCTATCAAAAAGATTGATCCTACGCCCATGAATAATGTCTATCGCTTCCTTGAATGCAGAGGTCAGGCTATTATAATCGTACCCATCTACCCCTTGCAAAAGAAGCAACGGCCTGTCATTCTTTGTATTGAAATTATATAAAGCATAATAAAAATTAGAGTCCATAATATTGGGAACATAAAGCGCATTGGCATTCATCGCATCAATATATCCAAACCATCGATAATAATCATACGCATTGGCACCGAAGTCCCAAGCCATGTGTCCCGGAGTAGATGGAGGCATCTCCACACCACGTAAGGTTAAGGGCGTATAAAACCCATCCGGGTCTTGATACATAATGGCATCTCCCTCTGCTCGAAATATAGCCGATACAGGAGCATTTGGTCTAAAATCAATAAACATACTTCTGGAAAAATATGCATAAAATGCTCCTAGTACAACAGACATCACGACTAATATCATAATGAGATACTTCCGCATAGAAAACCTCCTAACTTATTGCAAAATCCACAGTGCATGGCGGGAGGGGTGGCTAAATTGTCGCAATGCTTCAATGTGGTCATCCATAAATCGCCCACGCTCTATCATATAATCACGCATCCACTCTTGGGCCTCGGCAAAGCTTGACGGGTTCAAATCATATATCGTCATACCCTCCGCCGCTTGTGCAAGAGTTGGAATACGATGGGAATAATGATTTACCTGGGATGGGTCAAAGCTATATCCCCAAACCTCATAATTGCGCTCAATTGCACTGCCTAACCAGTCTTCTACTTCCTGCATATAATCAACCAATCGCTCTTCAGCCAAAGGGCCGCTACGTAACTCATGCCAACGACGGATGACCCGCCCGGTAAAATCAGGGCACATCATCAAGCGATCAAACCATCCGCGGTCAGCAAGCAGAAATTCATCCGCCGGCATTGATAAGAAAAAATTATCCATTACATTATTGAAATCCCAAACCGGACCTGCCACAAGCCGACCACGCACATCCTTGTGGAGGTAGGTGGAGCCGGCCCATAAATCATTATTTCCTATAAACTCATTGATGATGTAAAAATCAACAAAAGAGTTTACATCAATATACTGCTCATATACGCGAGAATCCCAAATGATTTCCGGCGAATATAGGAGTCGCTCGACAGTGCTTACACTTCTCGCCACATAGTCACGTACCACCTCATCTTGTTGGGCAAGCGGAGGATATAAAATCTCCATCGTGTTACCTCCTTCCAGACGATACGTATAAGTAACGAAGGTGTTCATTTTCCGTTCAGGGGTGTGAGTCATTGTATCCAAGCGGACAAGATAACTTGTAACCGGTACGCCTTCCCGGTGGCGGTTTACACTAACCCGATATGGGCTTACTCTTATGGTTTCCATCAGAGCGTAAACACCTTGATATTCCCCATTTAGGATGAGTTCAAAAAACCGCACCTCCGGAACAAACTGCTCCGGTCCCATAACCTCAGCGGCCATATTCATCCACATATAATTACGCATCAATGTTTTATCCAAAAATGGACCATGCAATGCCCATTCAGCATGAGGATCCATACCAAGGAGTGGTAATGGGTTCCCTTCTCCATCGGGCTCAATCAAACTGAGACGGTAGTTTGGTTTGTCAAAGAAACGTGAGGAATTACCGCGCAAACGCATCATTGCCAAAGACTCATAAGCCGGAACGTCATCCGCATGATTCCAATCATTCAGATTATCTATTACCGATACCGCAGCCTCTATTTCACTCTCTCCATCGGGCGTTGTCACAACTCCTGCATTAAGTCCCCGGTCAAAAAGACCTGATTCATAAGTGACCGGTCTTCCCGGTATTTCCGCACCAAAGGTATTGATTTCAATCAGTGGTAAATGCGTACAAAGCGTACCGTCATCGCAACGCAAACAATCGCCCAAATCCGCTTCGCTTGGACGCTCAAGGTGCTGCTGGTAACGCCGCACATCTTCGTTTGCCCCTACATACGCTAATCCCACTATAGTCGCCACAATAACCAAAAAAGCGACTACATAATAAATCATACTCCGTCTCATCTTTTACCCACTTATTTCGTCATTTTGCGTGACAATGTTTACGTACTCCATACCATCTCTCTCATACAATAGCTGAGTGATACTTTTCTCTCCTTTATAGGTGCGCTCATATGTTTTCCGGCCCATTTCAAAGATAAACTCTACGCTACTGGGGGTAGTATTTTTCACCCGAAGCAAAGGCTTCATATTGAAGTGCTGGAATACAATTCCCTCAATGTCATCCTCCAGGCCTTTTTGCGCTTTAATAATCAGTAGGATTCTATTTTCGTTGCGGACTCTTCCCATGAAAAGCAAAACAATAAACACAACACCACTGCCGATAATCGCCGTCCAAAAATCCCCTACACCGCTGCATAAGCCGATAATAACCGCCCAAAAGATATAGGTGGTATCTCTTGAATCCTTTACAGCAGTACGGAAACGCACAATCGACAACGCCCCCGCCATACCCAATGACAAGGCAATATTATTGCCAATTACTGTCATAACGGTACAGGTTAGAATCGTAAGTGTCACCAAGGAAACATTGAACTTCTTACTATAAGAAGTTCCCCCTGCGTGGGTATACCAGTAAGAAACGTAAATAACCACGCTTAATAGTGCTGCCACCGCAATACGGATCGCAATCTCACGAATCGTTAAACCTCCACTTTGTGCAATCATGTCTAATAGGATGTTTCTCATTTAGGCACCTCATTTCATAAAAATAAATATTTTTTTCCGATTGCCCTGCCAAGGCAATACTTACTAACTGCTAATTCACTGGCGTTGATCTCATTAATGGCATCTTTGATATAACTGAGCAAAAAGCCATTAAACTTAACTTCCATAACCACCAAGGACGGATCAAATATCATATTCTCCACTAAATCCTCTGAGAAGATATCGAAACTGGATTCCGATCCTTTGATATGGTGGTCAAAGGTAATTCTTATTTCATTCTCATCCGCCACAAACACTTTTCTTGTGTATGCCACTACCGCCTTCGGTCGATAACACTGCATATGCATCAGCCCAAAGCATTCGCCGGCAAAACCGGAATTGAACTCTAGAAGTACCGAATAATCCCCATTTATCAAACGACGCGACTGTTCTTTATTTAATGCTAAAGAACGTTTTTTCTGCATCATGCCTTGTTTTTGCTTCATCTCAAGCTTTGCATATTGAGGGTCGGTGCCATAATTACGCAGCCGTATCTTTCTGCGCAGGTCAACACCGTCAATCTTTTCCTCAAAGTCCTTATCATCGATGGTGTCAAAGTAGAGCGAACGAACTAAATAACCATCTCCGCTGCTATGCTCGTCCTCCATAAAGAGTTTGCTAAATCGACGAGAGATGTTATAATATTGTTCGATGTTAATTAAATACTTCTTTTCCTGCCTTAATACTTCATTCATAATCCATTTCCCTAACGGTTTTTCTCAACAATAATATATGGCTTAATTTTAACACAATTTCACTATTCGTACAACCTTTATCTGAAAATATGTATTGTTTCTCAACTTCCTCTTATGTTATTTCAAGTAAGTTCGAATGTTTCGTAAATGATAAAACCTATATGATTATTTTTTTCACAAAACAAAAAGTGCTATAAAGCCTACAAATGACAGCTTTCTAGCACTTTAGTAGCGGAAACTGGACTTGAACCAGCGACACTACGGGTATGAACCGTATGCTCTAGCCAGCTGAGCTATTCCGCCTTATTTCATAACTCGAGAATAGGTACTTTTCTATCACCGCATACCAATCCCCTATACAAAAAGAAAAACTATGGGACCTACTGGGTTCGAACCAGTGACCCCCTGCTTGTAAGGCAGGTGCTCTCCCAGCTGAGCTAAGATCCCATACAATCTAAAAGGGCTTGAAAACAAACCCGCTTTGCTATTATACTATTTCCGCTTTGCTACTGTCAAGTACTATTTCGCATCTAAATAACTATATAAAGTATACTTAGAAATATTAAAAAACTCCGACACTTTATCCCCTGATTTTGTAACCAAAAAGGCCCCTTTGTCATTTAAAAATTGGACGCATTTAATCTTATCATTTTTACTCATCAAAGGAACCGGCTTACCTACCAGTTTCACAGACTCTTCTATTAAATCATCCAACAATTCATTCACATCCTTGGGAATATATTTGGTACCCTTGGATTTTTCTTCTTCATTAATAGAAACCAAAGTCTTAATCGCATTTTCCGCCACAATCATATTGGTAATGTCGTAATTAATCGCAAAAATACCTGTTAGTTTTCCATCATGATCCTTTAAATAAATCGTACTGGATTTCAAAATACGCCCATCATGAGTACGGGTCAAATAGTTAATTTCATCTTTTAATGTACGCGGGTCTTTATTCACCGCCTCCATCACCGCCATAGATGGACCGTCACCCAATCGCCTGGAGGTCACATGACCATTTTCAATATATACAATGGTATTGTCTATATCTTTTTCATCAATCCGATGAATGACAATCTCACAATCCTCTCCAAATTGTACAGAAAGGGCTTTCGCCACTTGGGTTAATAAGTTTAATTGGTCATCAAAAATCATTGTAACCGCTCCTTTCAGCCGTCTTGTCTTAATTGAATCAATGCCGCCTCTAAAGCTGCCCCACCGAGCGCACGTGCCTTATCAGATATCGTCTTGCAATCTACAACATCAGGGGAACGCGGATCAACATCCGCACATTTTAAGCCTTTTCCTACCAGCAATCCATCCTGTATCAACCCTCTTAAAGTACCTTTCAAAGGGGAATGCACAGGCATTTCCTCTATATAAAAAAGAATATCACCTTTATTTACAGTATCACCTATTTTGCAAACATGTTTTATCACACCGGCAGCAGGCGCATGTAATACTCTGGCCGCACTTTCGCCGCCTAATTCACCGGGTATTCCCGTATTGGGCATGGCTTCACCTGTAAAATATAATCTACCCAAATGATGACCACGCAATGTTTCAATCACAACATCCACATCCACACCTGCCTGAAAACCAGGTCCTAAAGCTATGGTAATGGGGGCCAAAACTCTATGTGTACCCAGATTTCGTTTTGCTAAAATGGCATCAACCACAATCGCCGGGGATATGGTTTTATTGAGACATCTTCCCGCAGGATCCACAAAAATAGGAATTTCACCTTGTTCCCAGCATCGATCACACTCTACCAATGCATCCACTACACGAGCAGTCATATCCTCAACTTGATATGTTCCTGCATAAACTGCCGCACACAATGACACCGTTCTTCGAATGGCCAAGGGTTTTTCCACTTCTAACACAAGCACTTTAAAACCCGTCCGAAAAAACTTTTGAATCACACCTGTGGCCAAATCACCACCACCACGCACAACAACCAACATCTCAGCAACGTCCCAATGATTCTTTCCAACAACTTTCATACGATTATGCCTCGTTGCATTTTCACACTTCCTATAATAATTTTAGAAAGGCTTGCCCGAAATCCTTTGGGTAATAATGAAACTACCGCAAAAGCATTCTCCAAACTACTTTCTTCTTCTACTTGATTGATTAGCAAAATCTTTTCACCAATGGCCCTTTGAAACAAACCTTGTTGACTGCTGATTACTTTTGCCAATATTGCTTCATTTATAATATCATCTCTTTTTGCTCCCGTCATCTCGAAAAAAGATTGCAAACGATGAATATACGCTTCCCTTATCATCTGCCCAAAAGCAGTTATGGGTATCACGCCGATGCTGATTGTCGTTTCAGGTAAAATAACCGGCTCATACCCATTCCACCCCTTTAATTGTAACCCCTTAGCGCCATCCGTTTCAAGAAAAACTTTTTGAAAGCTAACAAGTTTTTTTATAAAACTTTCTTCCGACGGCATTTTTAGCTTTTCCACACCATCTACGATAACCCTTTCGCCTGCATAAGTTATGCCCACACCATCCATTCCCATTGCATCAAAATCATTTAAATATAAATAATCATAAGCCCCCGGTTCAGGAAACAAAATCTTGGTGGTGGTACTGAGTAAAACCTTTTCATTTCTATAACATTGCGCAAAAAAATCTATCAAACTGCTTTTTCCACCGCTGCCAAAAACAGAAATTACTTGTTGTCCCGACAACCCAAAACATTCACGCAAACACATCATAATACTTTCCTTGTTCACTTTCTATGATTCGATAAACAGTTCCATAAGGAATTTTCAACTCTTTTAAAATAAACAGACCCATTGTTACATCTTCCAACCACAAACGCAAACAAAATCCACAACTATCTCCCAAGTCTGATGGCAGGGGCATAGAACGAGTCGAAATGCCTTGGCTGTTCAGTTGCATTTCAGCCTTTAACATATTGTGGGTACCGGGAAAGGTAATCAAACATTCACTTCTCATCATACAAGTACGATGGGCAAATCTCTTGGTTCAAATAACACATGCCCTATCATCTTTGCCGCCGGATCATCTCTTTGAATCAATTCCAATAATTCCTCGCTTTCCGTTCTATCCACACTAAATAAAAGACCGCCGGAGGTCTGTGGGTCAAATAGCACCTCCTGCATAATTGGATCCACTGTTTGCAAATCCACTTTTCTTTCTACAAATTTGCGATTTCGCTTACCTCCCGCCGTAATCCAACCCGCTTCTATCAATTCCTTGACTGTCGGTAACAACGGCAATTCCTTCGTGTTGATTTGGATGCTACAACCATTACCTGCCATTTCCGACAAATGCCCAAGCAAACCAAAGCCTGTTACATCAGTACAAGCATGAACCTCAAAACCCAGCCGCTTTTCTGCCGCATATTTATTCAAACGCTCCATAGAAGCAATGGATGCTTTTTCCGCCACTTCCTTTGCCGCACCTGCACGACCGGCACTTTGAATCACACCTGTACCCAAAGCTTTGGTTAAAATAATCACATCACCCGCTTTGGGGGTATTATTTTGCAAAAAGCTCTTTGGCGAAACCATACCTGTCACTGCCAAACCATACTTTGGCTCATGGTCATAAATAGAGTGGCCACCCGCAATACTTGCCCCGGCTTCTAATACTTTTTCTGCACCGCCTGCCAACATTTCCGCCAAATACCGCTTATCCATCTTCTGGGGAAAACAAACCAGATTCAAAGCAAACAAAACCTGACCGCCCATGGCATAAATGTCACTCATCGCGTTAGCAGCAGCAATTTTTCCAAAAATCTTTGGGTCTTCCACCATAGGCGGGAAAAAGTCTGTAGTAGAGACAATCGCTTGTTCTTCATTTATTTTATAAACCGCTCCATCATCTGAAGCATCAAAACCCACCAATAAATTCGGATCTTGAATGTTTGGTATTGCCTTTAAATAATCCCTTAACTCACCCGCTCCGATTTTTGCTCCACACCCACCTGAGGTGCAATTTCCCAAAAAAGACATCCGTCACTCTCCTTTTTAAGTTGTTAATTCCCTGAGTGCCCTAACAGCAATCCCAATCTCTTCTTCCGTGGTATCATAACCAAAACTAAAACGTACCGCTCCCCCGGGAAATGTACCTGCCACCTGATGGGCAGCGGGTGCACAATGCAAACCACTTCTGGTCATTATACCATATTCATTATATAAACGAAAACTCAAATCACCGGCCGGTATCTTTTCTGAAATAAGAGAGACCAAGGGAACCCGTTCCCTTTCATCCAAGCAACCCAACACAGACACAGGTAAATCCCCAATCCCATCTAAAAAACGACGGGTTAATGCTGATTCTTTTACTCTAATCTGTTCCAAACCAATCTCTTCTATATATTTTATACTTTCACTTAAACTGAAAATGCCTACCGCATTTAAGGTGCCTGATTCAAATTTTTCAGGCATTACAGCAGGTTGGGTCAAATCATGTGAAAAATTCCCCGTTCCGCCTGTTAACCATGGCTCCATGATTTCAGCTATTTCCGGACGTAACACAAAACCACCAATTCCTGATAAGGCTTGCAACCCTTTATGCCCTGTAAAGGCTAACACATCAATAAAATCCGCTTCCATATGAATCGGTAAATAACCTGCCGTTTGAGCTGTATCCAGAACCGTAATCACACCGTATTCTCTTGCCTTTTGGAACACCTCTCGAATTGGCTGTATTGTTCCCAACACATTCGAAGCATGAGTCATCAACAACATGTTCGGTTTTGTTTCCAATATTTCTTCCAAATCTTTCCCACACAACCGCCCTTGCCAATCACAAGCCAGTGTCGTTACTTGAATGCCCCGTTTTTCTTGCAACAAATGCAAAGGCCGCATAACGGCATTGTGCTCTAAACGCGAAACAACCACATGGCTTCCCGGTTGCAACAAGCCATGAAGTATCATATTCAAAGACGTAGTGATATTTGCTGTAAAAACCACATTGGAAGCATCCCGCACATGAAAAAAAGACCCCACTTGTTCCCTGCCTGCAAAAATGAAATGGGCATTTGCATCCGGAACAAAGCTGCGGTTATGATTGGGCCATTGATTTTTTTGTAAGTAGTGACAAAGGGCATCTATCATGGGCTTGGGCTTGCAAATAGAAGTCCCTGCATAATTGAGATAAATCTCTTTCTCCATAATTATATATCCTTTTCCATTTCTTGCAACTGTTGATATTTTTCAGGTGTATCTATATCAAATAACTGAGCTTGACCTTGCACTCTTATTTTAACACAAAATTCAGGATAGCGATCACGAATCACGCGACCGCCACCCTTTTTATTTTCTTTTGTCACCGCGAGTAATTCTTGGCGAAATGCTTTGCCAAAACAAGTCGGACTACTGGGACTACCATCTTCTTTGATGGGATACACAATATTATGTTCCGTAGACGCTGCCATCATAGACTCTAATAAAGCAACGGTTAACAAAGGCTGGTCTCCCGTAAAGTACATGTAAGACAATCCACCGGCCGCCCGGGTTCCCAAAAAAACCGAATACGCCTGTCCTCGTTTTGGGTCGTCGTTTTGAATCACCTTTATCCCCACAGGTATCGTAATACCCGAAGCATTCTCAGGGGATATCAGTAAGATTCGTTCATAAAACGGCAAAGACAAAACCAAATCAAAAGTATGTTGCAACAAAGATTTGCCCTGATATTCCAAGGCCAATTTGTTTTGTCCCATCCGTTTTGACTCTCCTGCTGCCATTATAATTGCACTTATTTTATTCATAGATTTTACTTTTTCCGATAAAAATTATTTTCTATGGGCAGTTTATTTCTAAGTTCACCATCTAAAGCGTAGTAAGCACCTGCAATGGCTGGTGCGGTTGGAATGGTCGCCAGCTCACCAACCCCTTTGATCCCATAAGCAATACCCTCATGTAAATCAGGTGCTTTCACAAAACCAATCTCGATGGGCGGAATCTGATGGGCTTTTAATAAACCTAATGTACCATACTTGGATTTCACGTAGGAATCTTCTACTTCATACTTTTCGGTTAAAGCATAACCCATGCCCATAACTACGCCACCTTCGATTTGACCCTCACAGGCTTTGGGATTAATGACCTGACCCACATCATAAGCGGCTACAAATTTTTCTATCTTACCTGCTTCATTTAAAATCGCTACCACCGCCGCATAACCATACCCTGCATGACTCACCGGAAACGCTTTGTCATTCACCAAAGGATCCGTTGGTGCAGTGTACTCACCATAAAATTCCTGCCCTTGCAAATCAGACAAGGCACGTCCCATATCCAACTCATAGCGCAGTTGCACCGCCGCCCGCTTCACCGCCTCACCTGTAAACAACGATTGGCGTGATGCAGTGGTGGTCCCTGAATTTGGCGTTCGTTTGGTATCCGGCATTTCTACCACAATCATCTCAGGAGCTACCGCCAAGGTTTCACAAGCAACCTGCGTCATCACCGTTGCCATACCCTGACCAATACAAGCCGCACTACTTCTCACATGTATTTTATCACCCTCTACCGAAACAATGCAACGCCCATAATCAGGCAAACCTATACCAAGGCCACTATTTTTGTGGAAACTGGAAATACCTGCTATCTTTGCATTTTCATAAGCATCTTTCACAGACAGCAATGCTTCTTTTAAAGCAGCGTTTTTTGACACAATTTGCCCGTTTGGCAAAGAATCTCCGGGTGCCACTGCATTGCGATAACGCATTTCCCATGGGGAAATCCCTACTTTTTCAGCCAATAAATTCAAATTGTTTTCTGTCGCAAAAGAAGATTGACATACGCCAAAACCACGGAATGCGCCACCCGGTGGGTTATTGGTTATAACCGCAAATCCCTCCACATCAATGGCCAAATAACGATATGGCCCGGCCGCGTGGGTGCAAGCCCGTTGCAACACCGGTCCACCCAAGGAGGCATACGCTCCCGTGTCTGAATGAATCACCGCTTTCATTGCTGTTAAATTGCCGTGGGCATCACAACCTGTGGTAAATTCCATTTCCATGGCATGACGTTTGGGATGTATCATCAAACTTTCTTGTCTGGTCAACAATACCTTTACGGGTTTTTTCAAACACCAAGCAGCCAAGGTCGCATGGTGTTGCACACTCATATCTTCCTTGCCGCCAAAACCGCCACCTACTAACTGACCTTTTACATGAATCTTCTCCGGGTCAATGCCTAGCATACGAGCGCATTCCCGCTGCTCATCATAAATACTTTGTCCACCACTGTATAAAAGAATACCATCCGTGCCATCGGGCATGGCAATGGCGCACTCCGGTTCCATAAAAGCATGCTCCGTAGCCGGTGTAGAATAATGCTGGGAAACCACATGTTTTGAGCTTGCCAACACAGCATCCACATCACCACGAACCAAACGCTCATGGGATAAAATATTTCCTGCCATATTCTCATGAATCAAAGGAGCACCTTTTGCCAAAGCAGACTCTATGGAGGACAAAGCTTCTAATTCTTCATATGTCACCTTGACCAAATCCTTGATTTCCGGCAAAGACTCTTTTGTCTTAGACACCACCAAAGCCACCGCATCACCTACATAACGTGTGATATCCCCCACAGGAATCATCACATCCCAGTCAGAAATAAAAGCCAAATGACCGATTTTATTGTTGCCCGGCACATCAGCAGCTGTTAAAACCGCTTCGCAATCCGGATGCGCCAAAGCCTGGCTTACATCAATGCCCAATATCTTTGCCCGTGGAAATTTTGTACGTACCGCTGAGCCATGAAGCATGCCGGGCACCTTGATATCGTCCACAAAAATACCTGTTCCCAAAGTTTTTTCCGCTGCGTCCACGCGTGCAAAATCCTCTCCTAGTTTCCCGCTTGCAGATTCCTTTGGAATCGGGCTGTTTTCACGAAACATCTCCGCCGCCATACGAATGGCATCCATAATCTTTACATAACCGGTACAACGGCAAATATTCCCCTTAATGGCATTGGTAATCTCTTCATCATTTGGTTGGGGATTTTGATTCAATAAGCCTTGTGTCGCCATCACAAAACCAGGCATGCAAAAACCACATTGCACAGCACCGGCTTTTGCAAACGTATAAGCATACACATCCTTTTGTCTTTGCGATAAGCCCTCAATGGTAATAATTTCCTTACCCGCCAATTTCTCCAATGCAAGAATACAGGCTTTCATTGCCTTGCCATTCACCAAAACCGTACAAGTACCACAAGCCCCTTGCTTACACCCATCTTTGGTACCGCACAAAGACAAATCCTCTCGTAAAAAATCAATCAACTTTTTGTTTTCTTCACAGGATACTTCTTTTCCGTTTATCATTAATGCGTACACTTCGTTACCTCCTGACTAGAATAACTAAAACTGTCGTAACTTTACTTCACTGCAATCGCTTCGATTTCAAATAATGCGCCCAAAGGCAAAGCTGCCGCTTCCACGCAAGAACGTGCCGGTGGATTGTTGGGAAAATACGTTGCATAGATTTTATTTGCTTCGGCAAAGTCACCCATATCTTTTAAAAATACCAATGTTTTCACTACATCACTATAATCCATACCTGCTTCGTTTAAGATTGCACCTAAATTGGCAAAGGCTTGTTTTGTTTGCTCAGCAACGGTTTCTTTCATCACACCATCAGCGGGATCAATGCCCAATTGACCGGATGTATATAATATATTGCCGCCTACCAAAACCGAATGAGAATAAGGTCCCACTGCTGCAGGTGCTTTTTTTGAATTAATGATTTTCTTTTCCATGTATTTTTCTCCTTTTAAAACTTAGTTTTATATCAACGGAGCTGTTGCAAAATTATTATTTTTGCAACAGCTTCGTTTTTCAAATATTATAACTGAATCATAGTTCCTGTTTGTCCTGCAATACCATCCTTTGCTTTTTCCAGCAATGTAATCAAAGATTTACGCCCCGGCTTTGACTCTGCAAAGCGAATGGCCGCCTCCACCTTTGGCAACATAGAACCGGGCGCAAATTGCCCGTCCGCTGCATGTTGCTTCATTTCCGCAACCGTCACCTCAGACAATGCTACCTGATTCTCCTTGCCAAAATTGATATAAGCCTTTTCTACTGCCGTCAGAATAATCAGTAAATCTGCATCCAACTCTTCTGCCAACAATTCACTGCAAAAATCTTTGTCAATCACGGCAGGAACGCCCTTTAAATGATTGCCCTGCGCAATCACAGGGATACCACCACCGCCGCAAGCAATCACTGTTTGCCCTTGCTTGACCAAAGCCCGCATGGTTTCAATTTCAATGATTTTCTTTGGTTGGGGAGACGCAACTACCTTACGATAACCACGCCCGGCATCTTCCATTACAGAAATACCTTTTTTTGCCACCAACTCATCCGCCTCTTCTTTGGTCATAAAACTACCAATGGGTTTTGTTGGTTTCTCAAAAGATGCGTCATTGGGGTCTACCCCAATTTGTGTAATCACGGTAGCGACCGGTTTCTCAATACCTCGATTCAACAGTTCCTCACGCAATGCATTTTGCAAATCATAACCCACATAAGATTGGCTCATTGCCACACACACGGACAAAGGAATACGAGGGTATTTCTCTGCATCCGTCTTGCTCAATTCATCCATTGCCAATTGAATCATCCCAACTTGCGGACCGTTGCCATGAGACAAAATCACCTCATAACCCGCCTCAATCAAATCTGCAATGGCTTTGGATGTGCTTTTCACCGCATCCATTTGCTCTTTTAGATTATTACCCAATGCGTTACCACCCAGGGCAACAACAATACGTTTTGACATAAGTTTCCCTCTCTTTATTATAATACGGCTCTTTTTACTTTTTGTGCTTCCAAAGCCTTTAAAGTAGCTTGTGGATCTTTTATTTTTTGCAAGAACATCATAGCTGCAATAATATATGGCTTGTAGCTTGCTTCTTTGTACAATGGCACACGATAACGGTCAAATACAGATGCCGCAACTTCACCCTCTTTACAACTTACACCGGTAATGTCTGCAGGTAAGCAGTGCATATAAAGTGCTTTTCCATCTTTTGTAGATGCCATCAACTCTTCTGTGCATTCCCAATCTTTATGCTTTGCATTTTGTGCCAACAATTCTTTTTCCAAAGCATCAATGCCTGCTTGATCGCCCTCTCCATAAAGGTTTGTACGTTTTTCCATTGCTGCAAAAGGTGCCCAAGATTTTGGATAAACAATATCCGCATCCTTGAACGCTTCACACATGCTATTTGTTTTGGTGAAAGAACCGCCGGATTCCGCCGCATTTTTCTTTGCAACTTCTTCTACTTCCGGCATCACTTCATAACCCTCTGGATGAGCCAACACAACATCCATACCCAAACGTGTCATCAAACCGATGATACCTTGCGGTACAGACAATGGCTTACCATAAGATGGAGAATATGCCCATGTCATAGCAATTTTTTTGCCTTTTAAGTTTTCAATGCCACCGAATTCATGGATTAAGTGTAATGCATCAGCCATAGATTGGGTCGGATGGTCAATATCACATTGTAGGTTGACCAATGTCGGACGTTGCTCTAATACACCCTCTTTATTTCCGTCTACGACAGAATCCGAAACCTCTTTCATGTATGTATGCCCTTTGCCAATGTACATGTCATCACGGATACCGATGATATCAGCCATAAAAGATACCATGTTTGCTGTTTCACGAACGGTCTCACCATGAGCGATTTGGCTCTTGCCCTCGTCCAAATCTTGCACTTCCAAACCTAATAAGTTACAAGCAGAGGCAAAACTAAAACGTGTTCTGGTCGAATTGTCACGGAAGATAGAAATACCCAAACCACTATCAAATACTTTTGTAGAGATGTTGTTTTGTCTCAAATAAGCCAATGCATCCGCGACAGTAAAAATAGCTTCTAATTCATCACGGGATTTATCCCATGTTAAAAAGAAATCATCATTGTATAGTTTTTCAAATTGAAGTTTGTCCAGTTTTGCGATGTAATCGTTAAATGTTTGCATCATTTTTTTCTCCTTTTAATTGAATGTTTTTTTATAGTAACTAAATTACTTTACATAGGTTTTTGGCAATGCCGCATAAACTGCTGCGCAGCGTACCAAATCGGATTTCCAAGTGATTTCATCCGGCGCATGGGCCTGTGCTTCTGCACCCGGTCCAAAACCGATACAAGGAATGCCATTGCGTCCCATGATGGTAACGCCATTGGTTGAAAATGTCCATTTGTCCAACAATGGACGGGCTTTACGCATCGCTGCTTGCGTTTCGTCTTTTGGTACTTGACGCTTCGCACCATACAGATTGTGGTGTACTTCCATCAATGCTTTGGTTACATCATGATCTTCCGGAATCACCCAAGTTGGGAAGTAGCATTCAATCGGATAAACCAATCCTGTATAGGATGGTGTATCATAATCATACATGCTCACTACCACATCATCACCGTATTTTTTCACAGCCGGAAGATTACGGATTTCATCTAAACAACTTTCCCATGTTTCCCCTGCTGTCATACGGCGATCCAAAGATACCGAACAACCATCTGCAACGGCACAACGACTGGGAGATGAGAAGAAGATTTGAGAAGCTGTAATGGTTCCTCTTCCTAAAAAGCCTGCTTCTTTCCATTGTGGATTGAATTTTTCATCTAACATTTTTACCAAACCACGAATGGCTGTACTTTCTGTGGCTCCATTGTTGTTTAAAGCACGTACATCTTGTAAAATATCTGCCATTTTGTAAATCGCATTGTCACCACGATCCGGTGCCGAACCATGACAAGAAATGCCTTTCACGTCAACACGAATTTCCATACGACCCCGTTGTCCACGATAGATACCACCGTCTGTAGGCTCTGTTGAAACTACAAATTCAGGGCGAATATTTTGTTCTTTGATGATGTGTTGCCAGCAAAGACCGTCACAGTCCTCTTCTTGCACGGAAGCAACCACCATAATTTTATAACCTGCCGGAATCAAATCAAGGTCTTTCATAATTTTCGCACCATAAACGGCTGAAACAATACCACCCTCTTGATCCGAAACCCCACGACCACCAATTTCTTCGTCATTTTCATAGCCATCGTATGGGTCAAATGTCCAGTTTTTGATTTCCCCAACACCCACGGTGTCAATGTGACCATCATAAGCAATAATCTTGTCGCCGGTTCCTACGAAACCTTGTAGGTTCCCCATCGCATCAATTACCACTTCATCAAAACCAAGCTTTTTCATTTCTTCCGCTGTACGATCCACTTTGGCTTTTTCATTACAACTTTCCCCGGGAAATTTTACCATATCACGAAGTAGTTTCGTCATATCCGGTTCGTATTTCCGGGCTAACTCTTTGATTGCATCAAAATTCATTTCCTTACCTCCACAAAGTTTTTTTATAGTTATCCGGGTCTGTATCACCCTCCGTTGAAAACATCAATACTTCTGCATTTTGATCTAATTTTAAAGCTTTTTTCAAATCACTGTACATTGGGTCTTCCATAATCGTTGCCAGCAAACCCATTGCGGGAGCACCTGACTCACCTGCAATAATTTGCGAATCTCCCTTTAATGGAGCACCGAGCATGCGCATTCCTTTTTCTGCCACCCAATCAGGAGCCGAAACAAAACAACTTGCATGGTTGGCCAAAATATCAAAACTAATGGTATTTGGCTCACCGCAGGCCAAACCTGCCATCACCGTTTGTAAATCGCCGTCTACAAAACGTATTTTTCCATCTTTTTCAATGGCACTTTTGTATAAGCAATCGGCTGCTTGCGCCTCAATCACTACCATAATAGGCGGATTGTCCGGATAAATATTTGCAAAATAACCAATGACTGCCCCTGCCAAACTACCAACACCTGCTTGTACAAATACATGACTGGGACATGTCACCTGTTCTGCCTTTAACTGATCTGAAGCTTCCAAAGCCATGGTGCCGTACCCCTCCATAATCCAGGTAGGTATCTTTTCATAACCATCCCAAGCTGTATCTTGCACCATAACACCATTTTCGGTTTCTTCTGCCATCTTGTTGGCCATTCTGACACATTCATCATAATTTACTTCCTCAATGGAAACCTTGGCGCCCTCTTTTTGAATGTTCTCAAAACGAATTTGTGTGCTGCCTTTTGGCATCAATACAACTGACTTTTGCCCCAATTTATTGGCGGCCCATGCCACACCACGACCATGATTGCCATCTGTCGCCGTAAAAAATGTAGCTTGGCCAAAGTCTGCTTTTAATTGGTCTGAAGTCAGATAGTCATAAGTCATATCCGAAACATCCTTGCCTACTTTCTCGGCAATATAATTTGCCATCGCAAAGGAACCACCTAAAACCTTAAACGCATTCAAACCAAAACGATACGACTCATCTTTTACAAAAAAACCCTTAATCCCTAAGTAATCCGCCATCTCTCCTAATTTAACCAAAGGTGTTTTGGTATATTGCGGAAAGCTTTGATGAAAATTGAGTGCTTGCTCAATGCTATTACGTGACATCAGATTTAAATACTTGTCATCTGTTTTTGGCATTTCATTCCATGTCCATTTTATTTTCTCCAATTTTACGCATTCCCCTTTCTAAATACATATTTCCCTGTTTTCTCCTGCACCACTTGCCCATTTTCCGCCACTTTTATACCACGCAAATATACTTCCTGTGCCGCCCCTTTTGTCTGAAAGCCCTCATAGGGATTGTAATCCACATTGGATACCTGCATTTTTACGGAGATTTTCCCCTCCGGCTTTGGATTCCAAATGACAATATCCGCATCGCTGCCTACTGCAATCGCACCTTTTTGTGGATACATCAGAAATTGTTTGGCAATATCTTCCGATAATAATCCAACCATTCGCTCCAATGTAATTTTTCCTCCGGCAACCCCTTTGGTATAAATAATCGCCGGTCTGTCTTCTACTCCCGGTAATCCACTGGGTGTTTTGCTAAAATCATCCTTGCCCAAAATCTTTTGGGTTTTGTAGTTGAACGTACAATGATCTGTAGAAATGGTATTGATGCTACCATCTATAATCCCCTCCCACAAAGCTACCTGATCTTCTAAACTACGAATGGGCGGTGAGCAAACATATTTTCCCCCCTCAAAATTTGGCAAATCATACACACTTTCATCCAAAGCAAGGTAATGGGGACAAGTTTCTACAAATACTTTTTGCCCGCGCTGACGTGCTCTTCGCACCGACTCCAAAGCCCGTTTGGTACTTAAATGAACGATGTTTACAGGATAATCTGCCATTTCCGCAATGGTCAAATAGCGTTCTACCGCCTCTGCCTCTACCGCAGGCGGTCTAGTCAATGGAAAATAATGGGTGGAAAGCTCTCCGGCCTCACGACAACGCAAGGTTACTTCATCACATAAATCACCGTTTTCACAATGAACACCAAGCATACCGCCGTGTTTTTTGATTTCTTCAATCGCTTCAAAAATTGCTTTGTCCGATGTGCGCAAATTTTCATATGCCATATACATCTTAAAGGTAGTCAATCCTACCGCAAACATATCAGCAACTTCTGCTTTCATCTCTTCATTCCACTCAATAATGGACATATGATAGGTATAATCGCAAGAGCTCACTCCCGCAGCCATGGAATTCCAACCGGCAAAACACGCTTTTAAGGTTCCGCCTTTGTCGGGTGTTGCCATATCAATAATCGTTGTGGTACCCTTTGCCACCGCTGCCTTACTACCTGTGTAGAAATTGTCAGCAGAGTTTTGAGAACCGGCTCCATTGTTCAACTCCAAATGGGTATGGCCGTCTATAAAACCAGGAAGAATAAAACACCCTGTAGCATCTATCACTTCACTCCCGCTATCATCCAAATTTGAACCGAGCTCTACTATTTTTTCACCTTCTATGCGAACATCTTGTTGTATACGTCCCGTTGCCGATACAACAACGCCGCCTTTTATCACTTTTGCCAATGTAAACTTACTCCTTTCATTTTGAAATGAAAACCGGTATCTCTTACATGGTTAAAAAATATTTATAATCTGCCATAACCGCATTCATAACCGCTATTAAATCAGGATTCATGTCATTTTGTTCGGCCAAGTGAATGGTTTTTTCCACATCACCAAGACGCAGCAAACAGACTTTCTTTTCTACATCAGAAACGTAAAACCCTTGATTTGTGCTATCATAGAAATCTTCCTTATTGATAAACAATGTAAATTTATCTTTATAAGGCGCACTGGTGTATGGGCAGAATACCTCACAGTTGCCGCATTCATTACACATTCTATCTATATGAAGAATCTGCGGCTTACCTGCTGCATAAACAACTACATTGGCACGGTTCGGACATACGTCCATACAAGATTCACAAACAGTAGAACACTCTAAACATTGCTCCGGATTACAATCGTTGCTTCTATATAGTATGCCACGTTTTCCTCGCACTACAGCTACATCATCATTTTGATTCTTTGTTTCATAGTTTGTATTATGAATCGCACAAATATGATTTACTGCTTTTGTTGCGTCTGCAATGGCTTCCACAATTGTCGCCGGTCCTAAGTTGGCATCTCCAATCACGTATACATGTTTTAGATTGGTTTCCAACGTGCCCGGATTTGAATCAACCATGCCCCATTGATTACAGGCAATGCCCAATGATTGATAGAATTCACTGTCTACCTTTTCTCCAACGGCAGCAATCACTGTATCAGCCTTTACTGTAACAAATTCGCCCGTTGGCTCCGGTTTTCTTCTACCTGAACTGTCACGCGCTCCCAACTGCATTTTTTCACAAGTCAAAATGCCATCTACCAATTTAACGGGGGCCAATAACTCTAAAAATACAACACCATCAGATAATGCTTCATATAGTTCTTCTTCATCTGCCGGCATATTTCGTTTGTCACGGCGATATACCACCGATACCTGTTCCACATCCGGTAAACGAACGGCCGCTCTGGCGCAATCCATCGCTGTATTACCACCACCAACAATGATTACTTGTTTGCCATAAGGATTCACCTTGGTATTTTCACGATTGGCTTTCAAAAATTCCAATGCATGCAAAGCCGTACCTGCTTCTAGTCTTAATTGGCCTGGTTTCCAAGCACCAATGGCATAAATCACATTGTCATACCCTTGAGCACCTAATTCAACCAAACTTGGTGCTTCTTTGCCTATAATAAACTTCGCACCATAAGCTTTTGCCAACGCTACGTCTTTTTGAACAGATTCTATCGGAATTCGAAACTCCGGTACCACTTGTGCTACAACCCCACCTAGCACATCGGCTTTTTCAAAGACCGTAACCGCCTGTCCCTCTCTTGCTAATAAGTAAGCCGCCGCAATTCCGGCCGGACCACCACCCACAACAGCTGTTTTGCTTGTACTCATTTTCGACGATGCTTTCACAGTTGCCAAAATTTGATCATACGCTTTTTCTGCCGCTATCAACTTAGCTTGGCGAATTTCAATAGGCTTTTCATAATGCTGGCGCATGCACTTTGTCATACATGGGTGCGCACACAAGGTTCCTGTGATAAAAGGCAAAGGATTCTTATCTACAATTACGTTTAAAGCCGCTTCATAATTCTCTTCACTTACATAACGCAGGTATGCAGGAATATCTTGACTGATTGGGCAACCGCCCTCTTCCCGGCAAGGTGCTGTATAACAGTCCGTTAAAGGCACTGTCTTATTTATGTTTGTATTTACATCGATTTTGATTGCTTTTATATAAAGTTCGCTGCTATCCAAACTATCTAGCAAAAGATTTACCTTATCTAAATCTACTTTTACGGTTTGTGGATAATCCATCTTGGTCAAAAGCTCTGCCAATTGATGCATTCTTCCATATCCACCTGTTTTTAACAATGTTGTTGCCATCGTAATGGGCCAAATGCCTGCCGCAAAAATCTCTTCTATGTTGAATACATCCGCACCACCTGAATAGGAAATCTGCAATTTTCCATCAAACGCATCCGACAATCGCTTTGCTACACTCATACTGAGTGGGAACAAGGCACGCCCTGACATATACATTTCTTCGCCGGGCAATTCATCGGCAGTGATTTTCACCGGGAAAGTATTGGTAATCTTCACACCAAAATTCAAACCGCTCTGATCTGCCAACACCTGCAACCGTTGCAACATCGGTACTGCATCCTCAAATTGCAAGTCATTGTTGAAATGATGATCGTCAAACACCATATAATCAAAGCCTAATTTATTTAAGGTTTCACGCGCATATGCATAACCCAACAACGTAGGATTGCATTTAATAAAGGTGTTTAATCCTTTTTCTTCTAATAAATAAGTCGCAATTCGCTCAATCTCTGCCGGCGGACACCCGTGCAAGGTAGAAAGCGTAATGGAACGAGATACTTCTGGGCTAATCGCTTCAATATAAGCTTGATCCACATTTTTAAAATGACCCAGATATTTTAGTGCTGTTTCTTGACATTCCCGCCAAATATCCCTGTTTTCGGCATTTTGCATACCTGTAATATAGCTATCTATCTTTTCAGATTTAATACCCTCTAAATCATAACCAACACTCATATTGAAAATAAATCCGTCCGGTGAACCTAAGTCCAATTCTTTGCTGAAAATCTTCAATAAATACCAAGCTTTTACATATTCCTCATAGGCTTTTGGTATGCGAAGTTCTGTGGACCATTCTACATTGTAACACTCGTCAGGCACAGCAATACAAGGCTTGTTTACAGGTAAATCTTCTCCGTCTAAAATTTGACAAGTCTTTAATTCCAAGAAACGGGCACCTGTCAGGTAAGAGACAATAATGTTTTGTGTCAACTGGGTTTGAGGTCCTGCCGCTGGTCCACAGGGTGTTTCCATTTTTTCCCCAAACAACGTTATGCTTTTTTCTGCATCCGCTTTGTAAAACTTGCGAATACCAAACATTGTGCCTTCCTTTTTATATTCACTCAACATCCAACCAAATAATGCATCAATTGAAATCGGTCGCATCATATCACTCATCGTATTCCCTCCATTATTGATTTTTAATTTACTCTCTTCCAGAAATCTGCTGCTTGCTTTTGTACGTCTGCGGCTATTTTTTGCTCATCCATACCCAGTACTTCGCGGTTTCGCATTTTTACTACCCCGTCAATCACGGTATCCCTTACCATGGCTCCATTGACACCAAATAAAATATGTCCGTTTACATTATCTCCATCCAATGGTGTCGGACCTAAGTAATCTACCACAATTACATCAGCTGCCGCATCTGCTTCTAACACACCCAACTTGGTATCAAAATAACGATTTGCCAATTTTGGATTATTATCAAACAACATGGTAGGCATTTCACCCCAAGCTACAGTCGGATCTGCCAAATGATGTTTGTGGATAATATTTCCTACCTTATAAGATTCTGTCATATCGCTGGTATAACCATCCGTTCCCATACCCATAGCAATATCGAACTCATTCATCATGCGAATCACAGGGGGGCAACCGACCGCATTGCCCATATTGGACTCGGGATTGCTCACCACCATCGTATTGGTATCACGCAACAATGCCATCTCCGCAGGTCCTACATGAACACAGTGTGGGGTAATGGTCTTTTCTCCTAAAATCCCCAAATCAAACAAACGATTTACAACCGGCTTACCATATTTTTTCAAGGAATCTTGTACATCCGAAATAGCTTCTGCTGTATGAATATGGAAACCAACACCCTCCGGCGTATGTGCTTTGCAAAGCTCTAAACTTGCGTCGGACAATGTAAATGCCGCATGCATTCCCATCATTCCATACTGCATATCATCACTGCGTCCTTGGCAAGCTTTGATAAAATCAGCATTTTCTTTCACTGCCGCTCGCATTTTCTCCGTACCGTCTCTGTCGGATACCTCATAACACAAACAAGAACGAACGCCAAACCGATCGGCTACTTCGGAAATTTTAAATAAACTATCACCAATGGCTCCATAACTGGCATGATGATCAAAAATCGTCGTTACACCGGACTTCACACAATCCATATAAGTTGTCATGGCACTTTGATAACAATCATCCAAATTTAACTTGCGGTCAATGCGCCACCACATGCCCTCTAAAATATCCACAAAATTGCTCGGACTATAATGACTTAAACTCAAACCCCTGGCAAATGCACTGTAAATATGGTGGTGCATATTTATAAAACCGGGCATAATCAAACCACCTTTGGCATCTATATACTCTGCATCCGGAAACTCTTGTCGCATTTCTTGGGTGTTACCTACTTTTTTAATTCGTTTTCCCTCAATTACCACCGCTCCATCGGACCAAAAACTATTTTTATCATCTCTTGTGACCAAACGTCCATTTCCAATTAGCAACATGATAAACCCCTCCATTTTTGTAGGTTCTATTGAAATTACAACCTTTTTTCATGAATCTTATGTGACTTCTCTACAAAATACTATAGCATATTACCTAAATAAAATCAAGGCTACCTAAAAAAAATTTTTATAAGCTCTTGAAAAAAATAAAGAAGAGAGTAATAGCTAATAAAAAGGTTTACAGAAACACTTTTGAGGAAATGCAACACGGCATCAAAAAAAACACCGTAAAAACGGTGCTTTTGAGATGGAGATAAGGGGATTCGAACCCCTGGCCTCTTGAATGCCATTCAAGCGCGATCCCAACTTCGCCATATCCCCGGATGGTATTTGACCAACAAAACTATAATATATCATTCTAAGTAAAATAGCAAGCCTAGAATCATTTTATCACAATAAACCTACGCCATCTGCACCTTACACAATTTCGCATATACTCCATCCAATTTCAGCAACTCCTCATGGTTTCCGGATTCAACAACCTTACCCTCTTGTAACACTAAGATTTTATCCGCCTTTTGCACTGTTGACAAACGATGGGCGATCACAATCAAAGTCTTTGTTCCGGCAATGGAATCAATCGCCCCTTGTATCTCTTTTTCTGTTTCCGTATCTACCGCAGATGTTGCTTCGTCTAATATCAAGATTGGAGCATCTCTAAGCACAGAACGGGCAATGGATATCCGTTGTTTTTGCCCGCCTGAAAGACGGATCCCCCGCTCACCAATCACCGTATCATACCCCTCCGGCAAAGAGGAAATATATTCATCAATACAGGCTGTTTTTGCCGCAGCTCGCACCTGCTCTTTGGTTGCACCGTCACAGCCATAAGCAATATTATCACAAATGGTACCGTTAAATAAAAATACATCCTGCAATACCAAAGACAACTGCTTACGCAAACTCTGCAAGGTCATGTTTGATATATCTATCCCATCCATTGTAATCACGCCTTTACTAGGTTCATAAAAACGAGTAATCAAAGAAGAGATGGTAGACTTTCCTACGCCGGTGGGACCCACCAACGCCAACATTTTCCCCGGCTTTAAATCAAAACTAATATCATCCAAAACAGGTAACCCGTCTTCATAAGCAAAAGAAACATGTTCAAAGGCAAGTTGACCACTTAACATATCCACATCCAGTGAATCGGAACTATCTTTTATTTCCGGCTCCGTATCCAACACTTCAAAAACCCGCTCACTTCCCGCAACTGCCATTTGAATATCCTCTACCAAACGGGCTATTTGTACCACGGGTGTATACAACAAACTAATATACAAAATAAAAGCAACCAAATCAGATATGCTTAATCCTGTATAATAAGCCATATAAGGACCTGCAATCAAAACAATAATCGTTCCAATGGCAGTTACAAAACCTACGGCAGGGTTTAATACACCCACATAAAACAGCCCTTTTAAAAGAACCGAACCATGCTTGTCCACATACTTGCCCATCCGTTTATATTCGTACTCTTGCTTGTTAAAAATCTGAATTTCTTTCATGCCTGAAAAATTATCCTGCAAAATACCACTTAATTCAGCCAAATTTTTTTGTCCCTCTTTAAAATGCCCTTTCATCTTACGGATAATCAGACCCATCAAAGCGATAAAAGGAATAGGAATCAAAACCAATAAAGCCAATGTGGGATTGATGGTCAGCAAAATAATAAAAACCCCAACAAAAGTAACAATATTGGTAATACAATCCGGAATGGAATGCGCTGTCATGTCTTCAAAGGTTGCCGTATCATTCACCACCCGTGACATCAACTCTCCTGTTTGCCGATTGCTATAATAGCGCATAGGCAATTTCTGAAAATGCTCATAGATTAATTTACGTGCATGCATAACCAAACGCCAGGAGGCGATATGAGAAATATAACTGGTTAGAAACTGGCAAATGGTACGAATAATAAACAACCCAAGCAAAACCAAAACCAGGGTCGTAATATTACTTAAGATTTCTCTGTTTATTCCGGATTCCATCAAGGCAATGATACGTCTGATAAATTCCGGCACTGCCAGATTTACTGCCGAAACAACAAACAGTGCCATAGTTGCAAGAAATAACAAATGATACCATGGCTTCGCCATCTTTATGATTCGAATAATAGATTTCATGAATTAGTCATCGGAATAGTTATCAAAATAACCTTGCACAAACACCACCGGCGTGCCTCTGTCACCACTGCCACTGGTCAGGTCTGCCAAACTACCCACTAAATCTCTGATACGCCTTGGCGTGGTCCCCAAAGACTCTTTCAAAGATACTTTTTTCTCCTTTATTTTTTCAACAATTTCTTCATCTTTCATTTTTAAACTATCAGCTAAGTATTTTAATTTATATTCGCTGGGTGTTCCCTCCAAACCGGCTGTATAAGCAGGAGACACCACCGGATCAGCCAACTCCCAAATACCTGCCACGGGATCTTTAAAAGCACCATCCCCATAAATCATCACTTCAACATCCTTGCCTGTTTTTTCTTTTAATTTCTCCTGCACATTTTTAACAAAATATTCACCATCTCGCGGAAATAACTTTAAAACTTCATCCGTAGATGCATTGGAACCCAAAACACCATAGTCCGGATTAAAACCACTGCCATCCACACTTGCTGTCATAATATCACTTAAAGTAAAGACCTTTTCCCCACCGGCTTCCAATACTTCCGCCTGACTGCGGTTTCGCGTGTGAATATCAGCCACCACCACATTTTTTGTATATTTCAGAATCTCACAAGGATTGTTGGCAAAAATAATTTCGATATTGTCATTGATACTTTTATAAAATTCAATGATATCAATTTTTGTAAAGGGGTGAATGGTACTTTCATAACCAAAGGTATCCCGAAACTCTTTTTCCGTAAACGTTTCAGAAAATGGATTTATCTTTTTTTGATAAACAACCGATGGAGCAACGATGGGGTTGCCCACCTCATCATTGGGATAATTCAATTGCAAATATATTTTTTTTGCTCCCAAAGCGATGCCTTTTAATATCATAGAAAAACGGTTTCTGCTAAAAATCGGACATACCACACCTACCTCAGCCTCCGCACCGAATTTACCCACGATATCATGCGCAATATCACTGATATTGATATAGTTGCCTTGTGCTTTTGCCACAATTGACTCCGTCACTGCTACGATATCTTTATCTCTAAAACAAAAACCCTCGCTTTCGGACGCTTGGATTAAACTATCTACAATAATACTTTCTAAATCAGCACCTTTTCGTACTATGGGCAATCGAATTCCTCTTACAACTACTCCAACATTTCTCATGTTTCATCCCACCTTTTATTCTCTGTTTTTATAAATTGCTTTTTACCCCGGTGCAATCCTCCTGTATTATATCACGATTCTTATCATTGTACTAGAAAAATAATAAACCAGCCGATCAAAAATATGTTTGAACCGACTGATTTATTATATATTTTACACCCTATCCTATTTTGTTATTTTTAATCAACTCGCTCAAAGAGCACCCACTCAACTTCACCTGTGTAAGTTCCCAAACGAACATTGGCTCCTTGGGTACGTATTTGTGGTCCCACCGTACTACTCCACAGATCAGAAATAACCGTAATCTCTTCACGTGCTTGCCCAAGTTGTGTTTGCAAATGAACAATTTGTACGCTATCTAAAACCAAGGGAGTACCATTTACATTGTACACCAAAGCATCATACAATGTATGGTTTCTTATCTCATTGTACAATCCATCCGAAAGAATAGATCGGATTTCCCAAGGTCCCCTACGACTGGCCGGTCTTCTATCTCGCACCGATAGCTCCACATAATAATACAAAATATCAATCACCATATCAGCACCAATAACATGACTACCAAAATCAATCAGCTCTGTGGTATTGTACCATTCCAAAACGCCACCAATCACATCCAACTGAGTTCTACGCGGGAATGTTGCGTCATGGAACACGTAAGCCTCTGTCGGATTGATGTTCCCGAGAATACCCGTGTAAGTTGGTGTCAAACCTCCTGCTACCACGGATGCCGATATCGTCGGTATCCCTCTGCCATGAGACGTTTGGTGCGGACTGGCAATGATATCTTGTACCGTGTTTTGTTCACTGGTCGCATAAATCGCAATGATTTGACCTTCCTCCAAGTCCACGTCTGCTATATGAAACGTCCAATTGCCCTCTGCATTTGCTCTTACATAACGACGATAGGCACCATCCATGATCCAAACATGGTCTACGGCCACAAAAATCCTAGCACCGGGTTCAGCGGTTCCGGATAATTGACTGTCACCGGTTATAACCTCAACCACATCCCCGGTAATAGCCACAGGAGCCGGAGGTCTCACGTCACGACTTACCACCGGATCCGCCAAAACGGTTCCTATCACATAACGTGGTGCATTTACGGAACCTCTGCGAACAGAAGCTACAGAAACCGTATAACCCTCCGGTAAAAACGCTGCCTCTGTTTCCGGCCCATCCGGTCTAAACTCCAATGTAAACAATCCTTGCCTAAATGGTTCATCCCACATCTGCTGTGCCTGTGTTGTTACCCACTCTCTTTGAACCTCAACACCTGCCGCATTTGTAATGACCACTTCTACATAGACTTCACCATCACGCGCACTTCTAAACTCACGTAACCCTTGCGGAAATCTAACATGGCCAAAAATTCTTTGATCTGCATTGGTTGGAATTCGCAACCAATCCACCTCCGGCGGAGAATTATCGGCACTAAATCTTGCAAAACGCTCCGCACCCCAATGATTGGTTCTATTTGCCGGATGACTGTCCCCAAATATTTCCACAAAATGTGCATTGGGATTATTGGTCGGATGTACACGATGAAAATTGATATTATTAAGATCAAACTGTAAATCCATCCAAGAATGATATGGAGGACCATCTAAAGCATCCGGCCCGCCGCCCGGTCCGTGATGCGTTCTCCATACAGCAAAATCCGTATTCACACCAGTCCACCAACAATTTGAACTGGTATTTCCGCTTGAAGTATTAAAAACACGATTTCCTGCACGATTTCTAAAATCAAAGAAAGCCGGATTATCTATGTGCATACGTAAATAATCAGTATTAAACACCCCATTTAATCCTGAACTGCTGCCGCTTACAACAAAAATAGTCCCCGGACCTGCGCTGATATTAATAATGGGTGAGTTGGCACGATTTTGCACATCTAAAGCGATGGTATTTGACCATAAATTTGCTTCGCTGCCTGCTCCCTCTACAATAAAATGCTGTGTCCTGTCTCTTGGCGCAAAAATAGGCGAAAAGATATCAAAGAACACCGCCGGTCCACTTGCTCTATTTTGTACATCCAAGACACCACCGTTGATGACACGTACTGTATTGTCGTGATTGATAAAACGAATGGAACCATCACCACCTGAACCCGGCGCTGACAATACAGTCACGGTTGCGTTATCCACTTCCAATGTTCCATTTGCCTCACTGGCAAAACGCAAGGTCGAATGAAACCATTGAAACCAACCCCCCTCCCAGAAACTTGCCGCACCATATTGCACCATGTTGACATTGGCACCGCTTCTGGCATTTAAAGATATGCCATATCCATGCAACTGCACTGCCGTGGTACGCGTACTGACTACGTTTAAATCAGCACCATCGGTCACATTGAGTTCCGAATTCGGACCTGACACACGAATCACACCACTATGAAAGGCTGAATCTGAACTATAAGAAGTCAAATGCATCCTCGTATTCGCACCACTGATATTGACCACCGAACGCAAACCTGTTCCAATCACCGGTACCGGTATCAATATAGAATTTGCCGTAGTCATCATACGAATGGTACCGGTTTGGAAACCATCGGAGTCACGATACCCGGTTGAAGCAACAAATGCCAATGCATTTGGACTATGGGCATACATAACAGCACCATCCATCATATTAAATGTATGAGCAACACGTGAGCGATAAGCCACTGCCGTGGCAGCAACATCGAGGGTACCTCCCGTTATATTGGTGTTCACAATAGAACCGTAAATACCATGGGGCAACGTAGGTGCATTGTTGTCATCATGGGCATTTAATCCAATGTCACTCAACAATGCCATCGATCCATTGTTTCGTACGTGAAGTAATGCACCTGCGCCAACATTCAAATTACCATCATGAATGTGAATGGCAGCACCTGCATTCCCTAGTGTTGTTGATGTTGTTTGCACATGCAAACTAGCACCTTCGTTTAATGTCAAGTTTCTAACATTAAGCTGATGATTTTGATCCGGTGAAAAAAGACCTGAACCTGCTTGTGTATGCAAGTTTAATACATTGTTTGCCCCACTTACTACCACATTGGCCCTTGGTGCATTAATCAAAGATCCTGTATTGGGATCAGAACCTGCCGCACCTTGTACAGAAGTTCGCGTTCCTGTACTTACATTATTTTCAATAATAATCGTCCAATTGGCACCATAAGCACCGGCCGGCGGAATCAAAAAATAATCTTCCGTGCCGATAATGCTTCCATTTGCCGAAGATGTTCCAAACACACCACTCTCTCTTGTGAATGAAACATTGTTTAAACGTAAAGTTCTGACATTTGCAGGGCCAACTCCGCTCATATTCGCCAACTCAATTCGCTGGGGAACAGGCCTTAAAAATGTAGAACGCATGTTAATTCGATTGCCATTTCCATTGATGGTTAAATTCCGATTGATTACAATAGAATCCACAGGAAGATTTAAAAAACCACCTGATGTTGGAGCAAAATCCACATGATTGAGCAATACAATCTCTGTCACACTTGTATTGTTTAACGCTGCGGTCAGCTGTGCCGATGTTGATACTTCTGCAATGCTTGTGGCCACAATATCTACATATGCAGGTTCTAAAACGTCCGTATCATCAACCCCTTTGGCATCTTCCCTCCGCAAGTCATTGTCTTGTGCTTCCGCCTCCAATTCTTCAGAATGCTCCTCTGCATCAAGCGCATCCGAAGTATCCTCGTCCATCACATAAACATCCTTAAAATCCATACTCTCTGCCAGTAGCCCCGTCGGCACTGACACAAATAGCATCGCAAATAACATAAAACCACTGATTACTACTTTAAAACGTTTCTTTACACCTTTACTGAAATTACCTTTCCTTTTCCTAATCATAATAAACTAGTCAATCTAAAATACAATTTCCCCTTTCATATTTTCATTAATTATTCCACTAGCATATTCGTTCCTCTATCCTCCTTTCTTTATCGTACCCTTTTTTATCATTATAAAGAAAAGATTTTACAGCTTCAACTCCATATTTTAGTACAGAGTTCACATTATTTGACATTCAGCGTCTGTTTGTTACATAATAATGAACTATTGATAATGCTTCATCACCAACTGTAGGGTTGTTTCACCGCAATACACATTTACCTGGGGATAGAATGTCATAGCAATTTTATCTTTATCACGTAAATAGGCCAAACACTCTTTTGCCTGCCCAAAATATACCACCGGCAAACACACACCATAAGCATCCCTACCTTGAAATTTCAATACATTCTCCTTTGCACCAAATACCCCGGGATTTTCTACTTGTACATCTTTGGCCGCAAACAAAGGTGTTACATTGCCTTTGCCAAAAGGCTCCAATTTTTTTAGCTCTTTCACCAATTCAAAACTAACATGCTGGAAAGGCAGTACCATATCTATGGAAATCTTTTCCACCAAGTCTGCCTCTGTTAGTTCTGTCATTTCATTCATGATTTTACGAAATTTGTCTACATTTTCTTTGGGTAAGGATAATCCTGCCGCCAACTTATGCCCACCAAAACGCGTAAAAAGTGTACGGCACTTGCACATTTCATCAAACATAGGATAAGCTTCAATAGAACGGCCCGAACCCTTTACCCCATCTTCGGTATCCGTTAATATAAAAACCGGGCGACAATATTGCTCACGAACACGTCCGGCAATAATGCCTGCAATACTCTCGTGACAGTCCGGCAAATAAATCACCAATACCTTATCATTGGTCAAAGATGTGCTTTCTACCAATGCAATCGCCTCTTCCACGCCTTGTAGCGTCAATTCCTTTCGCGCATCATTTAAAGCCTTTAATTCTGCTGCCATCGCCAAAGCCGTTTCCTTATCTTTGGCATTGAGTAAATGCAACGCTTTTTTTGCCGTATCCAAACGACCGCCTGCATTGATACAAGGTCCGATTACAAAACCAATATGATAGGCCGATAAACTACCCGGTTCAATTTCATTGATTTGCATCAGTGCTTGCAAACCAAGATTGCTTGTCCGCCTCAACATTTCTAAACCTTGTTTGACAAAAATACGATTTTCACTCAGTAAATCCATTACATCACCAATGGTAGCCATGGCAACGTTTTCCATTAAATAATCAATCTCGTCACTATCTCGATCCATCACCTCAAAGAGGGTTTCAATCAGCTTATAAGCAACAGCCGCACCGCATAAACCCTTAAAAGGATAAGCACAATCCGGACGCTGCGGATCTACCACCGCATCTGCCTGGGGCATCAAATATTCCCGTTCCTCACTCATATCAATATGAGGCACTTTATGATGATCCGTAACAATAATGGTTAAACCCAAGGCTTTTCCGTAGGCAATTTCATCCGCCGCTGCAATACCATTGTCACAAGTAATAACGGTATCTACACCATCCGCTACCGCCCGCTCAATCAACAGGCGATTTAAACCGTAACCATCCTTGATACGATCTGGAATATCCGTATCTACCCGAGCACCTAACTTTGCCAAACCCTCTTGTAAAATATAAGTCCCATTGACCCCGTCAATGTCATAATCTCCAATCACCCGGATAAAAGATTGACTGTGAATCTTCTCTATTAGAATATCCACAGCCTTGTCCATATCCTGCATAAACATACCATCGTAAAGATCCGCGATGGTACCGTTTAAGTAGGAATCAATATTTTCATCACCAACCACGTCACGGTTGCGAATGATACGAGCACTAATCGGAGAAATGTGAAATTTGTCTGCAATCTCTTGGAAATTCGCCTTTTTCATGGCGATAAACCAACTCTCTTTTCGTCCCATTTTTCTACTCCACTTTAAGCCAACAAAAGGCAAACCTATGCTTTCGCTTTTGATACAAATTTGGTTTTCATTGTATACCATAAAGAAGCCGCTATACAAACAGAAGTATACACCCCAATCCCAATACCAAACATCAATGGCAAGGCAAATGGTCGAATCGCTGTTACACCTAAGACATATAATGCCGTGATTGTCACCAACGTACTAATCGTAGTATAAATGGTCCGTGTCAAAGTAAGCGTAACACAATAATTTGCAATTTCTTTGAAATCCGGGTTTTTGCCCTTGGTTTTTAGTTCTTCTCGAATACGGTCAAAGATTACAATCGTTGAATTGACCGAATAAGCGAATATCGTTAGCATCGCCGCAATAAAGGTATTCCCTACAGAAATACGTGTAAAGACATAAAATGCCAATACAAATAATACGTCATTAAACAGAGACAAGACCGCACTGCCGGCAAAACGAACATCCCGGAAACGAATCCAAATATAAGCCAACATAAATATGGCCGCAAGTATAATCGCCCAAACAGCATCCGCCTGCATTTCCGCACTAATGGTGGAGCTGATGTTTTCCGTCGCAATCAATTCTTCCCCAACATCAAATTCTGTCAACATCAAATTTGCAATGGCTTCCCGCTGATATAAATCCAAGGTTGCAGTACGGAAAATAATCTCGGTACTACCCTCCACCATCTGAAATTGTACAGGTTCGTTGCCAATCACGGCAGAAATCTGCGGCGCAATCTCGCCATCCACTTCTGATAGCGTAAAGTTTTCATTGAATGTAACATGGGTAGAGGAACCACCCATAAACTCCAAGCTATAATTCATGGCTCCCTCTCCACGAGCACTATTGATTCCCATGGTAACAAATGCCGCTATAATAATTACGCCGGAAATAATCAAATACTTCACACGATGGCCAACAAAATCAATCACCTTACGTGGTTTTACTTTGCGTGCATACAGCTTTGGATTTTTCAATCCTACACCGTACAAAAGATACACAAGCAAACGTGTCACAAGTAAAGCCGTAAACATAGAAACCACTATACTCAAACTCAAAGTCTGCGCAAAACTTCTTACCGTTCCGCTACCGCGCCACCAAAGAATCAAAGCAATAAAAAACGTCGTAACTTCCCCGTCAATAATCGCTGACATTGCTTTTTTGAAACCATTTTTCAATGCAAGGCGAACAGATACACCGGTTGCCAGTTCCTCTTTTACACGAGCAAATATAATAATATTGGCATCTACAGCCATACCAATACCTAAAATGATACCGGCAATACCGGGCAAGGTAATGGTAATGTCAAAAGCATTGATTAAAATCAAGGTTAATGTCGTATAAATCACCAAAGCAATACTGGCCGCAAAACCGGGTAGCAAAAATACAATACACATGAAAATAATAATCGCAATCAAACCAATCAAACCGGCCAATAAACTAGTATTGATAGCCTCTTCACCAAGCTGAGCACCTACCACATTGGAGCGCAACTCCTCCAGTTCCAGAGACAAACCACCAATACGAATGGTGGACGCCAAACGCTCTGCCTCGTCAAAGGTGAAATTGCCGGAAATCTGAGCTTCCCCGTTGGTAATCGGTACATTTACATTGGGCGCGCTAATGATTTCCCCGTCATAATAAATGGCAATGGTCTCACCGGCGGCAAACGCCCGTGTGGTTGCATCCGCAAACATTTGCGTGCCTTCTGCTGTAAATGTTAAACTAACAGCAAATTCTGTATTGCCTAAATTATCTTGCACAGATCCGGCTGAAGCCGTGCTGACTTCCGTACCGGTTAAAATAATGTCACCTGTCTCTTGCAACTCTTCTACCGTCCTGGCCAAAACTGCATTGCCCTCTCCGTCAAAGTGATAGTTTTGATTGCCGCTATCATCGGTTTGCCGAATAAACAACAAAGAACCCGGACGTCCTAACTCTTGTAAAATCAAATTTGCATCTGATACACCCGGAATCTCAATATTGATTCTATCATCTCCCTCTTGAAATACAGAGGATTCATTGCTAAAATCTTGCACACGCAGTTGCAAGCGGTAAACCGTATCCGCCATATCCTCTCGGGAAGGTGTCTCTCCCAATACTTGATAGGTAATGCTTACACCACCCTCTAAATCTAAGCCTAGATTGATATTTCTAGCCGAACCTGAGTTGTTTTCTCCCCAACCCATCACTGTGGTAATCACCAACAACACTGTAACCGCAATTACCAGAATCAAAGAAAAAATTGACTTACTCCTATTCATGATTCCATAATCCTCTCTTTTGTTTTTTTATTTTTATTCTTCGTAAGTTATTCTGCATCAAACTGAGCCACTTTTAACATAATGGCACATTCTACCCTTTTTCGCTCCATCTCACAACCGATGTCGTACACATCATGGATGGTTTGCTTGCATTTGTATGAATTTGCCATGCAACCACCGCTGCAATAAAACTTGGCAAAACATGTTTTACATTCTTCTTTGGAATAAACACTACAAGTGCTAAACGCAGCAGGAATTTCCGTTTTTACAATACCCCGTTCTACATCCCCTAGCAAAAACATCTCCTGTCCAACAAATTGATGGCAAGGATACAAATCACCCCACGGTGTGACGGCCAAATACTCCGTGCCCGCACCACAACCTGACAATCGTTTGGCTACGCAGGGACCGCCCTCTAAATCCAACAAAAAATGAAAGAAATGAAATCCCGCTCCAGCTTTATTGCGCCGTACCATCTCTTTTGCCAGCACATCATACTCCGCCATAATCTGCGGCAGGTCTTCTGCACGGATTGCATAAGCATCCGTTTCTTCTCCTACCACCGGTTCGATTGAAATTTGCTCAAACCCCAAATCTGCAAAATGTAATACATCTTGAGCAAAATCCAAATTGTTTCTCGTAAATGTTCCACGTATATAATAATCTTTGTCTGCCCGGTGTTTTACCAGATTTTGAAACTTGGGCACAATCAAATCATAACTGCCCTTTCCATTTCGAAAGGGGCGCATACAGTCATTGACTTCTTTGCGACCATCTAAACTCAAAACCACATTTGCCATCTCTTTATTTGCAAACGCCATCACTTCATCGTCCAATAACACACCATTGGTCGTCAAGGTGAAACGAAAATTTTTGTCATAAATCTTTTCCTGCTCTCTGCCATATGCTACCAAATCCTTGACCACCTGCCAATTCATCAAAGGCTCTCCACCGAAAAAATCCACCTCCAAATTGCGGCGATTGCCGGAATTGGCAATCAAAAAGTCTAACGCTTTTTTGCCTACTGCAAAAGACATCAACTCCCTATGCCCGTGATATTCACCCTCCTTGGCAAAACAATATTTACATGCCAAATTGCAATCATGGGCGATATGTAAGCACAACGCTTTCACAACTGTTTTGTGCTTTTTAATATCACTGATATAACTTTCATAAATATCCGCCGTACACAATTGACCTGCTTCAATCAGTTCCATCAAATCATCACAAACTTCCAGCAATTCTTCTTTTTGATACCGATCACTTAGTTTTCCCAGCAATAATGCCTGTACTTCTTTTCTATTTATCACTGCCTTAGCTTGCTTTTCATAAAAAGGCTTCAAGCAAGCAACGGCATCATAAGCAATCTTATCTACCACATGAACGGAACCACTATTTACATCTAATACGATATGATATCCATTATTTTGATAATGATGAATCAAAACCAAAAACCTCCTTCATCATTTTACATCTACTCTATATCAAAATCAGCAATAAGGCAGCGGACAAATGTCGCTGCCTTTGTTGCACTTATTTTCCTACTGCTTTTTTTGTTCACAAGTTTGATTTCCTACTGTACAAGAGGTCTTACATGCCGACTGGCAAGAAGTCTGACACTCGCCACAACCACCTTTTTTTATTGTTTGATTCAAAACCTGAGTGTTTAATGTTTTAATATGTTTCACGCTTTAAACACCTCCTTGCTTTCATTTCTACTTTAACTCAAACAATTATACCATACTCATAGAGTCTATACAATATTCAAATATATAATTTTCCAATTCTTGATAGTAGGGAATTGAAGATGCTGCCCCTTTCTTTCCTACAGCAATCGCCGCCGCTTTAGATGCAATGTTCATCGCTTCACTTTCTGAATATCCTTTTACCAAAGAGGCAATGAAATATCCCGTGTAGGTATCACCGGCACTGGTGGTATCCACTTGCTTTACCGGATAACTCTTTTGGCGAATTGTCTGTGTATTATCCTTGTAAAAAGAACCCGCACTCCCAATCGTCAACACCACGCGCAGTGTAGGAAAACGCTCTACCAATTGATCAATCAATGTCTCATACGAACAATCTTTTTCAACAGCTAAAATCTGCCTGGCCTCAATTTCATTTAACATCAAATAATCAATTTGCTCCAAGCAATATGTGGTGATTTTCTCATCCATTGGTGACGGATTTAAAACAATTGTCATCCTACGCTGCATGGCCTTTTGAATCATATAACCTACTTCGCTAACTTCATTTTGCAAAATAAGGATATCCTGCTCATCAAAATCAGCAATCACTTTATCGACATATTCCTTGGTAATTGTCTGATTGGCACCACCATACAAAATAATACAATTGTCACCGGACGAATCGTTTTGAATAATCGCATTACCCGTTCGCACATCCTTTTGCATCTGAATATACTTTGTATTAACACCGACCTTTTCCAATTCATCCACCAAAAAAAGTCCATCTTCACCAATGCAACCAGCATGATATACCGTCACACCTGCTTTTGCCAGTGCAATGGATTGATTCATTCCCTTACCTCCACTAAACACTTGAAGGTTATTGGATGAAATTGTTTCACCCTTTTGCACAAAATGACGCACACTATAATTATAATCAATATTCAATGAACCAAAATTAAGTAGTTTCTTCCTTTTTTCATCACGATGTAACTGTTCCCGCATAACTATAACCTCCACGTTCCGGAGCATCTTTTTCTTGCACAAAATGAAAACTTTCACTTCCCACCGCAATATGATACAAAGCAATCCCCATGTCCACACGAATCATTTTATTGTAAATCAATCCCAGCAAAGGGTTTTTCTTTTTGATATAACAATGAATTTTATCATTTTCGGCAATGAAGTACCAGTTCTGCCCATTCACAGCACTAGGCGCAAGCCGAGCCGCCTCTAATCTCTCATCATTTCCCTCGCTCATCTCATTTAAGGGTTTTCGCTTAAATTCTGAATATTCACGATGCAAAGAACCCGCCGGCCTACCAAAAGCCATGGAAATCACATGGGGTAATTGAGACTCTATCTTTTCCGCTGACTTTGCCACACCCAACCAGCAAGCACCCATACCCGATTCCGAAAAAAACAAATCTAGTTGTTGCCCAATAAAACCTATATTTTCACAATCGCCCTCTTTGCTTTCACTGCCAAACACCAGATAATGAGGTGCCTTTACACCCAATATTCCCTTGGTTTTACTCACAATTTCTATCGAATATTCAATATCCGGATAAAGCGGAATCAAGGTGGCTATTTTTTCCTGCAATTTTTCAAGAAACCCTGCATCTAAAGGATTTAAATCATATTTTCGAATCGATTTTCGCTTACGGATTATTTCATTCATACAGCATTCTCCTTCCATTCTTTTCAACATCTATTTCGTTTTAGTATATCACAATTCTTCACCCAAAGACCCAACTTTTCCCTTTAAGGAAAACTCACATCCCATACTTTTCGTACCGCCCCATAAATCACCAAAGCCAACCCTATCACCGCCGCAGCTGCAAACATGAGCATAATTGCTTGAATCGAAATTTCATTTGCCAGCAATGCGGTTGTCATCAAATTCGCCAAAATCCCCGGCAATGAACCTGTAATCGCAGCAAAAGTAGTAATCGCAGTAGAGCGAACACGCTCATCCACAATTTTTGCTAAAAAACTAATTGCAATTGGCAATAAAACCGCAAAACCAAAGGCCTGTAGCAATTGTATACCATAAACCACAAAAATACGAACGGCAAATGCCATGGCCAACATTCGAATCACAAAAAATATACCGGAAAAAATAAATAACTTTTTATAACCAAATTTTTTTAATAGAATTGCCATTAGAAACATAATCGGAATCTCACTACCGGCCGTAATGGCTATTGCTGTTCCTATTTGGATGGTGGTGCCACCTAAATCAAGAATCAATATTTGTATTAAAATATTTAATGATGCTTGACTTAGAAATAAAAAGAATACCACAGCCAAAAGCAAACAATATTGCTTTGAATGAAAAATTAATTTCAGTGCTTCTATTCCACTTAGCCGAGTTGTTTCCTTTTTTTGTCCCGATAAAACACGCACACGTTTTGTTGAACGAAAGCGAATGGCCAAGAGTAAACTTAAAAATATAAAAATACTACCAAGCCATAGTCTGGATTGATGTCCAAAATACCCTGTTATAATCCCTGTCACCTGCGCCGCCAAAGCAAAACCCAATGAACCGCTTCCACGGATAAAACCATAATTGATACCTGCAAATTCTTGACTCAAACCAACAATCCAAGAATCTACCAAACCTGAAACTTGCATACAAGATATGGTCATTCCTACCATGTTAAGCAAAATCAAAACTCTGTTGCCTGAGTACAGTGCCAACGGCAACAATACCATAAATACAACCGACAATCCAATCAAACACACAGACATTTTCTTTTCTGAAAAATATCGATCACACAAATAACCATACATTGGCTGAATCAAAAAAATAATGACAGACATAATTGTTATGGCACCTGCCGCCTCACTTTGGGACCAGCCAAAATCAATTAAAGTAACTACCATAAATCCTATATAGGAACATGCTCCAAACCAAAATACCGCCTGCAAAAACATGCCATGGATATTTAATCTACGTACATTAACTTCTCCCAAGATTGTTATGCCCCACTTTCTTTCACAATCTTCTATTAAAGTAAAAAAGGGTGCTACTCCTCGGCCACACCCTTTTTGCTTTTATTTATTTTTCTTCTGCTTCCGCTCTTGCTGCTACCTCTTTTTCCTGTACATCTGACGGTGCTTGCTCATATCTGGCAAACTCATATTCAAACACACCACGGCCGCCTGTCATAGAACGTAATGTCGTACCATACCCAAACAAACCTGTCATAGGAATATCTGCCTCAATCACTTGTTTGCCACCTTGGATTGGATTCATGCCCAATACACGACCACGGTTTTTATTTAAATCACCCATAACATCCCCTGTATACTCATCCGGCACTGTAACTTTCAAGGAAACAATCGGCTCTAATAAAACAGGAGTTGCCTCTAAGAAACCTTTCTTAAAGGCTTTCACCGTCGCCATTTTAAATGCCATCTCTGATGAATCCACTGCATGGTAAGAGCCATCATACAAAACAGCCTTTACACCAACTACAGGATATCCGGCCAAAGGACCTTTGAGCACACACTCTTGCAAACCTTTTTCTACCGCCGGGAAATAGTTTCTGGGTACATTCCCACCAACCACTTCTTGCTCAAACACATAAGGTACCTCCATGTCGCCGGAAGTGCCAAAACGCATCTTAACATGACCATACTGTCCGGAACCACCTGTTTGCTTTTTATGTTTCATATCGATATCCGAACTCTTGCGAATGGTCTCTCTGTAAGCAACCCTTGGTGTCTCCAATTCAACCTCAACTTTATAACGGGATGCCAATTTACTTGCAACAATTTCTAAATGTTGCTCGCCAATGCCATAAAGCAGATTCTGACGGTTCTCAGCATCATTCAATATCTTGATTGTAACATCTTCGGCCATAATCCTTGCCAAAGCCTGGGATAATTTATCTTCCTCACCTTTATTTTTCACACTGTACTTCATATAAGTATATGGACGGGAGTAATCCGTTCTCGCATAAGTCACAGGTGCTCCTTTTGTGGAAAGGGTATCGCCTGTATTGGTATTTGATAACTTGCCAATTGCACCTATGTCACCGGCAAACAACTCACTTACTTCTGTTGGTTTATTGCCGCATAATGTAAATAGTTTGCCCAATTTCTCTTCGGCATCTGTATCTGCATTAAAAAGAACATCGTCACCTTTTAACACGCCGGAACAAACCTTAATAAAAGAATACTTTCCAATAAATGGATCTACCATGGTTTTAAATACATAGGCTGTTTTTGCTTTTGCAAAGTCATAATTTGCTTCAAACATTTCATTGGTGGTTCGATTGATACCCACAACACTACGTTTATCCGGACTTGGAAAGAAACGTACAATATCCGACAGCAAGTTGGCTACACCTTGTGCCAACACATTAGAGCCCATACCCACAGGTACAATATCACCATTTGTTACTTCACCACGCAAAGCAGAACGAATTTCTTCTACGGAGAACTCTTCTCCCTCAAAAAAACGCTCCATCAAGTCTTCACTTGTCTCTGCAACGGCTTCCATCAGAGCTGTTCTTAATAATTCCAAATTATCCGCGGAATAAGAGGGAATATCACAGGCATCCCATTTTCCAATCTCACCATAACGGCGGCCGGCATTTTTTATAACATTAATATAACCAACCAACTTTTCATTTTCACGAATCGGCATATAAATCGGAGCAATTTTCTTACCGTACATATTGGTCAAATCTTCTACAACCTGGCGGAAACTGGCATCATCTACATCCATCTCTGTCACATATATCATCCTAGGCAAATGGTATTTATCACATAATTCCCAAGCCTTTTCCGTACCGACCTGAACACCTGCCTTACCTGACACTACAATCACAGCCGCATCGGCAGCACTCACTGCCTCTTCAACCTCACCTACAAAGTCAAAGTACCCGGGTGTATCTAAAATGTTAATTTTTGCTTTTTCCCACTCAATTGGCAATAAACTTGTGCTCAGAGAAAAGCCACGTTTTTGCTCTTCTTTGTCAAAATCGCTCACGGCGCTTCCATCTTCAACCCGCCCCATACGATTTGTTGCGCCGGTAACATAAAGCATCGCCTCAGCCAAACTAGTTTTTCCGCAACCACCATGTCCTAGTAAGACTACGTTTCTAATCTCATCTGTTCTGTAAACTTTCATCCAGTGCCTCCTTGTAAGTCTTTTTTACTAATGTATGTGACGACCTCTTTCACACACCATGGGTATATTCTACTAAATATATGCGCATGCCGCAACTCTTTTTATAAATTTTTCACAACTCTTCTGTTCTATTTGCTTTCATTTTACAATCCAAGAGAAAAATGATAAACTGGATACAGTTTTTATGGAAAGGATTCTAGGGAAAAATGAAGAAAAAAGTAGGTTTTATCGGTCTTGGTCTCATTGGTGGCTCTATTGCCAAGGCCATTCGCAAAATTTATCCCCATTATCACATGATTGCTTTGGATAAATATCGGGAAAATCTCGCTTTGGCAAAAGAAGAAGGTGTGATTGACCTTGCTTGTCAAAAAGTGGATGCAAACTTTGCCGATTGTGATTATATTTTCTTGTGCCTACCTGTTTCTCACAACATTGCCTATTTAAGCCAATTAAAAACCGTCATTTCAAAGGATTGTATCCTAACGGATGTAGGTAGTGTAAAGACTCCTATCTGCAATGAAATTTCCGCCCATGGCCTTGATGCGTATTTCATAGGCGGTCACCCCATGACCGGCTCTGAAAAAAGCAATTTTGCCAATGCAAAAGCATTACTTTTGGAAAATGTCTACTATATTTTGACCCCTGCTCAAAAAGTGTCTTCTGAGCAAATAAAACATTTCAAACATTTCATCGAATCACTGAAAGCACTGCCCATTGTTCTGGATGCCCAAAGCCACGACCGTATCGTGGGAACGATTAGCCATTTGCCCCACCTTATCGCCTCCAACTTGGTAAATTTTGTCCAAGGAAAGGACAACCCGGATGAGCAAATGAAGATGTTGGCGGCAGGTGGTTTTCGAGACATTACTCGAATCGCCTCCTCCAACCCTACCATGTGGCAACAGATTTGCTTGGAAAATCGGGATAATCTTTCCGAAATACTAAACGATTACATCGCACTGTTAGAACAGACAAAAAACGCTTTGGAATACAATGCCAAACAAGAAGTCTATCAGATTTTTGAGTCCTCCAGAAGCTATCGCAACTCCATTCCAAATGAATCCCGCGGTGCTATCAAAAAAGTACATTCTATTTACTGTGACTTGATAGATGAAGCCGGAGGCATTGCAACCATTGCAACCATTTTGGCAAGCAATCAAATTAATATAAAAAACATCGGCATCATTCATAACAGAGAATTTGAAGAGGGGGTTTTACGCATTGAATTTTATGATGAAACTTCTACAAACAAAGCAAAAAATTTATTAGAGCATCACCGCTATGTCATTTACATTCATAAATAGAAAGAAAGAGGAACACGCAGAAAATGATAGAATTAGGAAGCATCACCGGTCTAAAAGGAAAAATAACCATTCCCGGTGATAAATCAATCTCCCACCGTGCTATTATGTTTGGAGCCATCAGCCAAGGCACTACAAAAATCCGCCATTTTCTAAGCGGTGCAGATTGTTTGGCAACCATAGCATGTTTCAAACGGTTGGGTATTGAAATAGAGCAAAACAAAGAAGATGTAACCATTTATGGCAAAGGATTACATGGATTACAAGCACCCACCGATATACTGGATGTGGGCAATAGTGGTACCACTGCAAGGTTACTGGCCGGCATTATGGCAGGACAACCCTTTGAAAGCAAAATTTCCGGTGATGAATCTCTCAATCAACGCCCCATGAACCGTATCATTGCACCTTTAGAAAAAATGAATGCCAACATTTCCAGCATTTTAAGAAATGATTGCGCACCCCTTTATATTGCGCCCAGTCAACTAAAAGGTATTTCGTATCTCTCACCCATAGCCTCAGCGCAAGTAAAATCCTGTGTTTTACTGGCAGGTCTCTTTGCAGAAGAAAAAACCAGTGTGACAGAACCCTTTTTGTCCAGAAATCATACCGAATTGATGCTAACAGAATTTGGAGCAGATATTCAAACTTCTGTAGATACAAATAATAACATGGCAACTGCTTCCATACAACCTTGTCCGCAGCTATATGGACAAGAAATCACCATCCCGGGAGATATTTCCTCTGCGACCTATTTTATTGCCGCAGGGTTATTGGTACCCGATTCGGAAATTATGATTCAAAATGTAGGTATCAATCCCACTCGTAGTGGTATCATCAAGGTTTGCCAAGATATGGGCGGAGATATTACACTAATCAATACAAGGCAAGCAGGCGGCGAACCCATCGCTGATATTTTGGTGCGCACAAGCCCATTAAAAGGGATTACCATCGAGGGAGAAATCATCCCTACCTTGATTGATGAAATCCCTATGATTGCTGTTATGGCCGCTTTAGCTGAGGGTGACACCATCATCAAGCATGCCGAAGAATTGCGCGTCAAAGAAACAGATCGCATCGAAACCATTACAGATAATCTAAAGGCCATGGGAGCAGATGTGACAGCAACCAAAGATGGTTTGATCATAAAAGGCGGTCAAACCTTAAAAGGGGCAATGATACATCCATTGCTGGACCATCGTATTGCCATGACATTTTCCATTGCTGCCTTGGTGGCTGAGGGTACTACAAAAATTTTGGACAGCCAATGTGTGGATGTATCCTATCCTAGTTTTTATGATACTTTTGAGGAATTGTTGTAACACTTGATAAACACAGTAGTTTTCGCTAATTAAAAAAGGAAGTCCTTAGACTTCCAAAAATTCCTCCAGCCGCTCCTTTGTAACCCCTACCATCGGCACTGCCGGCAGTAATTTTACGCCATAACGAAACGATGGCACCGCCGGAAAACCATGGGTTACCCAAGCTTCCCGGTTGTTTTGTTTTACTTGTTCCTGATAAGCCCCTGCCTCCAAAGCCTTACCAAAAGACTCCGCGTCTAAGATATCTTTTACAAGCTCTTTTAAAACGGCAATCTCTTCAATATCAACCTTATCCACACAAGCCCCATGATATATCAACTCATGATATGCCAATAAATCCGCACCTAAATCTCGCGCTACGTACATGCCTGCCGCCAACAAATCACTATGTCTATCCCAAACTTCAGGACGTGGATGAGCTTCACAAGGCATCCATTCCACCTCAATATCAGGATGTTGCTCTAATACCAACGATAGAATACCATATCCTTTCAAACAATAGGGACAGGAATAATCAAAAAACATCTGCAATTTTTTCATAACAGTCTACCCTCATTTTTTATAAACGTTCAAAATGGTCAAAATCAAATCCTGCTTTTTGGCAAAACGAATCTCTTCGCTGCTTAAGCCTGCTTTTCCAATATCTCTGACAAATTTTCTAAGCGCAGCTACCGTCATGGTCTTTAATTCTTCTTCCGTTTTTTTTGCCACTTTCTTTACTGGTGTCACCTCCACAGGTTTACGCACAGATTCCGTTTTTACCACCTCTGCAATCTCTTCCACCAACGCTTCTTGCCGGCTAATCAATTTTTCTACAATACCATCCGCAGGTCTTGGAATCACATGCACACTCACGATCCGGCCGACTTGCCCTGCCGCCGTACGGGCCGCTTCCATAGCCGCTTGAACCGCTGCTACATCCCCACTTACAAACACAGAAACCATGCCGCCTTTGGCTTGACCTAAATTTACAAATGTGACATTTGCTGTCTTTAGCGCACGATCCAACGCCTCCACCGCCGTTAAGTAACCGTACACTTCAATCATACCCAATGCTTTCATCCGTTTTCCTCCTGTGAAATTGCAAGTTTCATTTTGTCTGTAACATATCAATCAATACATCCTCTACTATCTTACGAGCGTGTCACTTTCGTTGAAGCAAACCCCATACTATCACAAAGTACAACCATCACTTCTTTCATCGCAGCTTCCACGCCTGCCACATCACCGGTAATAATCAAGGAACCATTGAAGCGATCCACAAACCCGATTTCAATATCCGCCGCCTTACTCGCCACGTCAGCCGCAATAATCGCCGCCTCACTGGGGGTAATCGTAAAAATACCAATCGCTCCTTTTCCATCCACCAAACCCATCTTTGCATACAAAGAAACCACAGGGGATGGTATCACATGCGCTAAGGTAATCTGTCTCCCCGGTACAAATTCTTGGATAATTCGTTCTTTTTTTTCATCAAACATATTGCTTTCCTCCGTACACTTATTATATCTTCATCAACCTGTGCTTTCAAGTCCTCAATCGAAGCAAATTTTTTCTCTGTTCTGACAAATGAAATCAACCCAATCTTTACTTTCTTTCCATAAACATCCCCATCAAAATCAAAAACGTGAACCTCCGCCAACAACCTCTCCTCATTTGTGATTGTTGGTTTTACGCCTAAGTTGCAAATACCATCATAGTTTCTTCCATCCACCTCTATTTTACTATAATAAACCCCGCTTTGGGGTAAAAATTTACCTTCCGGCGGAAGCAAATTTATGGTAGGAAAACCTAACTTTCCAGCCAATTGGCGCCCATACTCTACAACACCGGAAACTTCATATCCATAACCAAGCAAATCATTGGCCAACTCCATCTTTCCGGCCAGCAATGCTTCTTTGATATAACTGCTACTAATCTCACGCTGCCCATATTTCACTTTTTCTATCACATGCAATGTATAATCATATTTTTTAGCATAATCTCGCAACATATCTACATTGCCGCCGGCACGATAGCCAAAATGAAAATCCGTACCCACTACAATATGACTTGCCTTTAAACGTTTCTTTAATACCCGCTCTATAAAGGTCTCCGCCTCCATTTCCCGAATTTCACGGGTAAAGGGGCAGCGAATCAAAACATCTACCAGCCCATTTAAATGTTGAAATTGTTCTTTTTCTGTCAAAAGACTTTTTTCATGCATATCAAAAGCAAAAACAACACTATCTATATCTTGACTAGAACATTCTTTTACCTGATTTATTAAAAGTTGATGACCCAAGTGTAGTCCATCAAACTTTCCCAAGGTCACCGCCGTTTTTCTCATACTATAAAATGAATCAATCCCGCTTATATATTCCATTTATTTCCTCACGATCCAAAAACATTTTATCCACCACAAATGTTCTATCTTTGGTAAAACGAAAAATACCAATCAAAACATCCTGCCTATCATATAGGCGAATCTTTTCTCCCTCTTGAACATGTAATCTTTCTATTCCCTCTAAATATTCTAAAAGAACAACATTGCCATTATAAGCAGCAAAGGCTTTCTCTGGGCGCACCCTTACTTTTTGCAAAAAAGAAAACACCGCATCTATCGGATAAAGAACTTCTGATAGCCTGCCATGGGCAACCAATTCTTCCACTTGACTTAATCTCAAACTCTTATCTATATTAAAAAAGCCTACTTTTGTACGTAATAGGCTTTCCATCAGACCACCACAGTTCAATTCTGCCCCAATATCATGACAAAGCGTACGAATATAAGTACCTTTTGCGCATTCTACCTCCAAAAAAACCCTTGGCAAATCTATTTTTAAAATTGTAATCCTTTGAATATGCACCTTTCTTGGTTTACGCACTACTTCCTGACCGGCACGTGCCAAGGCATACAGTTTTTTTCCATTTATTTTAATTGCAGAATACATAGGCGGAATCTGTTCATAATCCCCGCAAAAAGATTTCACTACATTTCTAATATCCTGCTCTTTGGGCAATATACCTGTGTACGACCTTAAAATAACACCCGAACTATCTTGGGTATCAGAAGTTTTTCCCAACAATAAAGCCGCCTGATATACTTTATCTTTCTCTATCAACATGTCTACAAGTTTGGTCGCTTTGCCAAGGCAAACAGGCAATACACCTTCTGCATCCGGATCTAACGTACCGGTATGACCAATTTTCCTTTGTCCCACAATTCCTCTTAACTTTGCTACCACATCATGGGAAGTAAAACCTTTTTCTTTGTAAACATTCAAAATTCCATTGATCATAATTCCTTGCACAGCTCCTGACTGATGGTACGGATGGCCTCTGAAACGGGCCCACTTATATGAAAACCAGCAGCACGTTTGTGCCCACCACCACCAAAATAAGCAGCAATGCGACTTACATCAACACGCGCACCGGAACGCAAAGATACTTTGTATTCATTGACATCCGATTCATATAAAAACATAGCCACATCAATATCTTTTGTTAACCACAATTGACTAACAATCCCATCCAACTCATGAATGCCCACACCAAAAACTTCCATATCTTTTTTACTTAACGTAGAAACAATACAACGACCATCCAAAATCAAAGAACTCTGATACAGCACCATTCCTGTCACTTTCGTTTGAGCAAATGATTTTTCAAAAAAGGTCTTGTCGATAATTTCATTGCCATTGATCCCTTTGCGTAGCAAATCCGCCGCAATTTCCATGGTTCTTGGGCTGGTACTATTAAAGCGAAATACCCCGGTATCATGGGCAATGCCCATGTAAAGAACCGCCGCTATCTCTTTGTCAATCAACAATGGATCCAACAGTTCATAGACCAATTCACTGGTGGAACTCGCCGTTGGCACAATATAACAAAAATCTCCAAAACCTGCATTACTCACGTGATGATCAATACAAATCTTGGTCTTTGCAGCCGCAAGCAAAGGCGCAGAAAACCCCAAACGATCTATATCACCACAATCTAAGGTGATAAATAAATCATACGCCTTGCCTTTTTCTATTTTGTGTTTCACCAATTCGATGCCCGGAATCATTGCAAAAGCATCCGGAATTACTTCCAAATACACATCCACTATGATGTTTGGAAAATTTTTCTTGATATACAAATAAAGACCCATGCATGAACCAATGCAGTCACCATCCGGGCGAACATGTCCGCCCAATGCTACTGTCTGATGTCCCTTTAGAATTTCAGCTATTTTTTCTACCATACCCATCCAACCCCATGTTAAGCCCATGTTCACCGGCTTATGAATCTTTTATAACCTCATCTATCTTTTTGCTCATATTTACACCATACGCAATGGATTGATCCAATACAAACTGGACAGTCGGTGTATTGCGCATATTTAAATTACGCGCCAATTCCCGACGAATGAAACCCTCCGCGCTTTGCAAACCGGCAATGGTATCTTCCTGTACTTTCAAATCACCTAGCACACTCACATAAGCTTTGCAGGTTTTTAAATCAGAAGCCACCTCTACAGCAACAACCGTTGTCATTTCCGCCACACGGGGATCTTTCACCCCTCCACGGAGAATGTTGCTGAGTTCACGTTGTACTTCGTTGTTAATTCTTGTATTTTTTATGCTATGTTTTCTCATGGTTATTTGTTTATTACTTCCTTTCTACTTCAACCATTTTATAGGCCTCAACTTTATCTTCTTCTTTTACATCATTAAAATCAGTAAACACCAAACCACACTCATAACCGGCACGGACTTCCTTTACATCATCTTTGAACCGTTTTAAAGATGCCAATCCACCTTCAAAAATAAGCGCACCCTCTCGGGTAATTCTCACCTTACAACCACGCTCAAAGATTCCATCCAACACATAAGAACCGGCGATATTACCGATGCCTGATGCCTTAAAGATTTGACGGATTTCAGCATGCCCCAATACTTTTTCTTCAAAAATCGGATCCAACATACCTTTCATAGCTGCCGCAACATCTTCAATGGCACTGTAGATTACTTTGTATAACCGCAAGTCAACACCCTCTGTATCAGCAATTTCCTTTGCTGTCACATCCGGCCGAACATTAAAACCGATGATAATGGCATTGGAAGTAGAAGCGAGAATAACATCCGATTCATTAATCGCACCAACACCACCGTGAATCACCTTAATCACAACTTCCTCATTGGACAACTTCAATAAATTTTGCTTCAAAGCCTCCACTGAACCTTGTACATCAGCCTTAACGATGATTTTCAACTCTTTTAGATTTCCTTCATGAATCTGAGTAAACAAATCATCCAATGACATCTTAGATTTCGTATCATCCAGCAATTTCACACGATTATGAGAAATAAAGGTCTCAGCAAAACTACGGGCATCTTTCTCTGTATCACAACCCACAAAAATCTCACCGGCATTTGGCACACCATTTAAGCCTAATATCTCCACCGGCTGAGATGGGCCTGCTTCTTTCAAACGACGACCTTTATCGTCTACCATGGCTCTTACCTTACCATAAGCAGAACCGGCCGCAATGGAATCTCCTACACGCAAGGTTCCTTTTTGTACCAATACGGTCGCAACGGAACCTTTTCCTTTATCCAACAAACTCTCAACCACCAAACCACGTGCGGCTCGATTGGAATTGGATTTTAACTCCAACACCTCCGATGTGAGAATGATCATTTCTAACAACTCCGTAATACCATCACGTGTTTTTGCCGACACAGGCACAAAAGTGGTGGTACCACCCCAGTCCTCAGAAACCAGCTCATACTCCGTCAATTCTTGTTTCACACGCTCAATGTTGGCACCCGGTTTATCAATCTTATTAATGGCAACAATAATTTCTACACCCGCATCTTTGGCATGGCTAATCGCCTCCACTGTTTGCGGCATCACACCATCATCAGCAGCAACCACTAAAATAGCAATATCTGTTGAATTGGCACCACGCATACGCATAGAAGTAAATGCCTCATGACCCGGTGTATCTAAAAATGTAATTTTTTCTCCATGCACCTTAACGGTATAAGCACCAATATGTTGGGTAATACCACCGGCCTCACGGTCTGTTTGATTTGCATCACGAATCGCATCCAAAAGAGAGGTTTTACCATGGTCGACATGACCCATAACACAAACCACAGGAGGACGTTTTTCCATACTGCCCTCATCTTCCGCTTCCTCTTTTAATAACTCTTCGATTACATCCACAACAACTTCTTTTTCGCAAAGCACTTCAAATTCCATTGCAATTTCTTCTGCTGTTTCAAAATTAATTTCTTGATTGACTGTAACTATCTTGCCTTGCAAGAAAAGCTTTTTCACAATCACAGAAGGTACCACTTTCATTGCATCCGCCAATTCTTTGATGGTCAACAATTCCGGAATTATAATTTCTTTGATTTTCTCTTCTGCTTTCTCAACTTTTATCGGCGGTTTTTTCACTTCATTGGGTCTTTTGCCGCGACGGGGTTTATTGCCAAATGATTCATTTCTGATTTCATTCTTCTTGAACTCTTTTTCTTTCTCTTTGACTTTATTTCTCGGATTCCTTGATTGGCTCTGAGCGGGTGTTTGCGCACCATCTTTATCGTCTCGGCGTGGACCACCTGGGCCACCCGGGCGTCCGCCGCGATTAAAGTTTTGTCCCTGCCCACCCGGTCTATTCCCTTGGGGGCGGTTCCCTTGACCTTGGGAACGGTTTTCCTGGGGTTTATTGCCTTGATATCCCCCTTGACCTTGTGGTCTAGGTTTGCGATTTTCCATGGAACGTTGCCCTTGCGACTGATCGCCTGTTGGTCTCGGACGTTGTCCGGTGGAACGTTCATTGTTTGCTCTTGGACGTACCGGACGGTCTCCACCCGCCCTTGGACGTACCGGACGATCTCCATCCGCTCTTGGACGCGCCGGACGATCTCCATCGGTTCTTGGACGCGCCGGACGATCTCCATCCACTCTTGGACGTGCCGGACGATCTCCATCGGCTCTTGGACGTACCGGACGATCTCCATCCACTCTTGGACGTACCGGACGATCTCCATCCACTCTTGGACGTACCGGGCGATCTCCATCGGCTCTCGGGCGCATCGGACGGTCTCCATCCACTCTTGGACGCATCGGACGATCTCCATCGGCTCTCGGGCGCATCGGACGATCTCCATCCGCTCTTGGGCGCATCGGGCGATCCCCATTCGCTCTTGGACGCTGGCCGGATGGACGTGGGCTTCTTGCACCACTTGCCGAATTTTGCGGACGGAATACACGCACAAGCTCTTTCTTTTTCGGCTCTACTGTTTCCGCTTTTTCAGCCATTTTTTCCTCTGCCTCTTTTGCCGCAACAGCCTTGGGAACTGCCGGCTTTTTACCTGCACGCAATTCTGCCGCCACCTCTTCCGATACTGAGCTTGAATGACTTTTCACTTCCACATTCTTACTCTTTAATATCTCAATTACTTCTTTATTTTCCATACCCAATTCCTTGGATAATTCATATACTCGCACTTTCGTCATCTATATCCTCCTATGCCTTTGATTGTAATTCAATTCGTTTTATTATTTCTTTTGCAAATCCCGCATCTGTAACCGCCAATGACGCACGAAATTCTTTTCCCATGGCATGACCCAGAGTCACCTTGTCAACATAAAAATACAAAGGCACTTGATAATATTGACACATATCACAAAATCTCTTTTTTGTATTGTCTGAAGCATCCTCTGCTACAATTGCCATAAAAGCACGACCGGCTTTAATCATCTTTTCAGACATAAACTCACCACTCACCGCTTTACCTGCTTTGGTCGCCAAACCAATCATTGAGAGTATGTTATCTCTTTTCAATATCAACAATCTCCTGTTCCAGCCTATCGTAAATATCCTTGGAAATGGCCTGCTGCAATGAACGCTCCAACCCTTTGTTTTTCACTGCTTTTTCAAAACACTCATGAAACCGACATACATAAGCACCTCTCGCATTTTCCTTACCTGTTATATCCAAATCAAGTCGACCCTCTTTTTTTATAACACGTAGCAACGCACTTTTTGGTTTCATTTCTCCACATCCTACACATTTACGCATCGGTATTTTATTCTTCGTCCCCGTCATATTCTTCATTTGCATATTCCTCGTCGGAATACGCCGCATCAGCGTATTCATCATCCGCATATTCGTCATCTGCATAATCATCATAAGGATAATTTTCATCGTCCAAATATTCGTCATCTGCATACATCTGTTCCATATAATCCTCTGGCAATTCTCCTGCTTCAATGGCTTGGGTTTCGCTCTTGATATCAATCTTATAACCTGTCAAACGAGCCGCCAAACGAGCATTTTGCCCCTCTTTTCCAATTGCCAATGACAATTGATAATCAGGCACAATAACATTGGCCGTCTTTTCTTCCGGGTCCGCCATAACCGAAATAACCTTTGCCGGGCTTAAAGCATTTTCGATTAACAAGGCCGGGTTTTCATTCCAATTAATAATATCAATCTTTTCGCCACGCAATTCATTTACCACTGCATTTACACGGCTACCATTTAATCCAACGCAAGCACCAACCGGATCTACATTCTCCTCTGTGGAGCACACCGCTATCTTCGTCCGGGAACCTGCCTCTCTGGCTATGCTCTTAATCTCTACCGTACCATCCTGTACCTCAGCAACTTCTGCTTCAAATAAACGCTTCACCAGCTCCGGGTGGGTACGGGAAACCACTATCTTTGGCCCTTTTGTTGTATTTTTCACTTCTACCACATACAACTTAATACGATCCGTAGGCTTAAAATGCTCACTTCTTACCTGCTCACTCTCCGTCAACATAGCGTCGGCACGTCCCAGATTTATACTAATGTTTTTCCCGACAATACGTTGTACTACACCGGTGACAATATCTTTTTCTTTTTCAAAGTATTGATCAAATACAGCTTTTCGCTCTTCCTCCCGAATCTTTTGCAAAATCAGGTTCTTTGCATTTTGCGTTGCAATACGACCAAACTCTTTGGACTGTATCGGCACTTGTGCAATATCTCCCACACCCAACTTCGAATCCATTTCTTTTGCCTGCTCCAAAGAAATCTCCAAATTCGGATCCGAAACCTCATTTACGACTTCTTTTTCTGCAAATACAGTATACTCACACGTTTCCCGATTCATATTGACCTTAATATTGTCCGATGTACCAAAGTGATTTTTACAAGCACTAATCAAAGAACTTTCTATGGCCTCTAGCATGGTTTCCTTGCTGATGTTTTTTTCTTTTTCCAGAATCGTCAACGCATCCAATAATTCTGTGTTCATTTTATTGATCCCTCCTATTCATTTAAAAACGAATGGCCAAACGAATCAATGCAACTTCGCTTCGCTCAAACGTTTTTTTAAGTCCACTTTCATCTTCTATGGTGATTGTTTTTGCATCATAAGCTTTTAATACACCAAAAAATTCCTTTTCTTTTTCAATAGCTCGATAAGTTCGTATTTCGATTTCTTCCCCCATACTTTTTTGAAAATCTTTTTCTTTTTTAAGAGGGCGTCCTAGTCCCGGTGAACTCACTTCGAAAATATAAGCATCCGGAATATAATCCTTTTCATCTAAAATTTCAGAAAAGCGACGGCTCACCGCCTCACAATCATCTACAGCAATACCACCCGGTTTATCAATATAAACCCGCAGATACCATGTGCTCCCCTCCTTGACGTATTCTACGTCTACCAACTCAAAACCCAGCTGATCCACAATCGGCGCAATCAGAGTTTCTGTTTGTTGTTCGTATTCTTCTCGTTTTGCCAAACTTATCGTTCCTTTCTGTTTCATCTATGCCGTAAAAGAAGAGTGAACTCTCGTCCACTCTTCTCACGCACACCTCATTTACCCAGCTATTGTATCATTAAATGCCTTAGAAAGCAAGGACAATCGCAAAATTCTTGCACTTTATCTACACCCCTCATTTGCCAAACTAACTTACACCTTTGGGGGGCTTTCCGCATCAAGCCGCGGTGGTGTCGTAAAACCCTCTCCTAACGTTTCATAAGTGTGGCTTACACTAACAAAACTATGGTCATCTATGGCATTGACAATTTGTTTCAAAGGCACCAATTGCTTTTTCCCTACAATAACCATCAATATTTTTCGCTCTGTCTTGGTATAAGCACCCATCCCTTGTATATACGTAACGCCCCGGTACAAGTCTACCTGAATGGCTTTGGCAATCTCTTCATATTTATCAGAAAATATAAGCACCTTGTAGCCGGACAAAAAACCTTCCTGCACTTTGGTCAACGTCTGAGAGGCCACAAAAATAGCAATCAGTGAATAAAAAAAGTCTTTCACATCAATAAACAACAACAAAGAAGCCCCAATAATCACTGCATCCGTATATAACATCGTTTTTGCCACAGGCACGCCAAACTTTTCCTTTACCAATTTGGTAACCACAATCACACCACCTGTGGTTCCCTCTTGTTTGAGAATAATTCCGGTACCTACTCCAATCGCAGCACCAAACCCAACCGCAGCCAATACCATATCATTGGTCAAATCGGGCATAAACGGACCCATCATTTCAAAGAGTTGCAGAAAACCCGATAAACATGCAACTCCATAAACCGTCAGCAAAAACGCCTTTTTGCCGGAATGACGGTAATAAATAATCAAAAGGGGAATGTTCAACACAAGTGTACTCGCCCCTGTACCAATACCAAACATATGATATAAAATCAAGCTAATACCTGTCAGCCCACCACTGGCCAGATTGCTGGTTACGGAAAAATTAATCACACCAAAAGCAATTATAATGGTACCAAAAGCGATAATCAATAAGCTTTTTATTAATTTTGCCAATTTGTTTCCTCCCTATATCTATAAATCAACCCAATTGGCAGGAAATCCCATTTCATTACGAATCTCAGCCTCTGTTAAAATAATCAGTTTTTTATTCAGTGTTTTAATGGCAGCAAACAACTCTCGTTTCATCCTCCGAAAATCATTTTTGGATAAAAATTGTTTCAAGGCAAGCAAGCAAGCAAACAAATCTCGCTTTCCATATAAATACTCACCATCTTTATCTGTGGGAATCCGCAAAGACACATGATAATCTGTATCCAGCAACGTATTTCTCGTACTAAAGCAATAGATACGATTGCTATGCGCACAATAGTTTCGTACCGCCGAAATATAAAATAACGCATTTTCCAATTCATCATCCGTCATTGCAAAACTTTCCGAAACCCTTTGCCGCTCCGTTGGCATCATCACACTATAAAACTTACTGATGGTGCCCATCGTCAAAATATTGTTTAGCACCCACAAGGGAATATAACCATAATTTTTCAGATAATGTGCAATGCTTGGATCCCCACTGCGATTGGCTGTTTGATAATGAATTTCCGCAATCACATTGGTAATTTTTGATTCTGCATCTCTTAGTTCTGTATTGAAATTGGTATAAACCAAATAATTTTTATAACCATGTACTTCAGAGAAATAATGAGCCACCAAGTTTTTTACATTTGCCTCAACCTCTAAAATATAACGAAAAAAGATATTGCGAAGAACCCTGTCAAATTGATACAGGGCATTAATCTCCGCAATTGTTGTTCCTTTTTTATATCGTTCGCTATTTTTTTCATCTAGCAAGAACAATTTGTTATAACCATTGATTATATTATAGTAACCATGTTTCTCCAACACTTTCAAAGCATAATTTCGTTTTGCTTTTCCGTTTAAATCCATACCCCGCTCGGCCAAAAGATTAATCAGCTCCTCAAAGGTTTTAAATTCTTTTTCTGTCATACATTCTCCTCAATTGATTGATACCTCTGAGCGAATTTTATTACTCGCACTATTTACTTCTTTTTATTATAACGTGTTTTCACTGATTCGTTAAGCAAATATTCTATTTGGCTATTAATAGAACGAAAATCATCTTCTGCCCAAGTCGCAATTTGACCCCACAAAGTCGGGGAAAGCCGTAATAACACCTGCTTTTTAGCACTTTCTTTTCTCTTCATCGCTTTTTCTTTTTGACGAACTTCCTCCTCCAATGCCTGAATTTGTTCTAAGCGCTTCTTTAATCCCGCTTCTCTTTCATCCGTACCCATAGGCAAAACCTCTTTTCGTGTTCTATTGTTTCTTGCATATCCTTATAATCTAACGCGCAATCTAATAGATACTTCCGCTATTTACAATAGGTTGGGCATCTTTACTACCACAAAGTACCACCAATAAATTAGAGACCATGGCCGCTTTTCTTTCATCATCTAAAACAATGACCTCTTCTTCACCTAACTTATCAACAGCCATTTTCACCATGCCCACAGCACCCTCCACAATTTTTTTCTTGGCCACAATAACCGCTGTCGCCTGCTGTCTTTGTAACATCGCTGCGGCAATCTCTTCAGAGTATGCCAAATGTGTGATGCGCACTTCATCCACCGACAACCCAGCTGCCTCAACCCGCTTTTGCAATTCAACTTTCATCAAATCGGCAATTTCAATCGCACTGCCACGTAATGTTTTTTCTTGTACATCATCATCACAGTTGTCTTCATCAATGATATCATACGGATAAAGACGGGCCACATTACGTATCACGGAATCCGCTTGAATACTTAAAAATGCACGATAATTTTCCACTGCAAAAACGGCTTGCGTCGGATCTTCCACTTGCCAAATCACAATGGTACCAATGACAATCGGATTGCCCAACACATCATTTACTTTTTGCTGCCCATTGTTATAAGCTTGCTTTTTCAAGGATACTGCTTTTGGAGCAGACACAGGTTCTACTACGGTTTTACCTTCTTTGGCACCTTGTGTCACACGCTCATCCCGTGCAGCTTTGGCCGCGGCAAACTCAGGTGAAAAAGACGCACTAAAAGGGTTAACAAAATGAAATCCCGCTTTTTTGATCGTACCATGATAGTTGCCAAACAAGGTAAATACACGTGCCTCATTTGGATTTACCACTTTCAGCCCGGCAAACAAAAGACCAAAGACCAGCCAACCAAGAATGCCAAGGCTCAACAATACACCACCCCGCACAGAGTTTCTTGCCACCAAATCTATCACAGCAAAAACAAAAGCGGCTGTAGCAGCTAAAAACCCAATGACATTCACAAACAACATCAGAAAACCACTTATCGGCTTTAATTCTCTTTCTTTTACAACATTTACTTTCATGTACAATACCTCCTAATTAGTTTGTTATCTATTTGATATCATTACAATATCATTTTCATAGGATAATGTCAAGATTTTTTTACAAAGAAAAACGCTGGGAACTTTTAATGAAAAATCCCCAGCCGACGAACTACTCCAATCTTATTTTATACTTTTTATCATCTCATTGATTATTTCTACACTTTCTTCAAGGGCATCTGCAATCACCTCCGGAGACTGCCCCTTGGTCAATTTCTTTTGAATCTGTTCCATCAATTTTTTTCTTTCACCCTGCTCTAATCCTTGCTCCAATCCCTGCTCTAATCCTTGCTCTAATCCCTGCTCTAATCCTTGCTCTAATCCTTGCTCTAATCCTTGCTCTAATCCTTGCTCTAATCCTTGCTCCAATCCTTGCTCTAATCCTTGCTCTAATCCTTGCTCCAATCCCTGCTCCAAACCACGCTTTATGCCTTGCTCTAACCCTTGCTTTTCCGCTTCTTCTCTTACATAAGCTTCTCGCATCGCTTTAGACCAACGGGCTTTTTCTTGGGCCTCATATATCAAA